>MDTD01125511.1_pt1 | contig 15540 bp, 18 predicted proteins | sample 811221 | NCBI WGS metagenome assembly MDTD01 (sample SAMN05326646, study PRJNA326480) | marine metagenome | isolation source: seawater | place: Pacific Ocean: South West | collected 2011
GAAATAGAATTGTGAATTTCATTTATTACTGCTCTGCTGCCGTGTACATGAAATTCTGCCATATCCTCTCCTGTGTAGCTGTTTGGTCCAGGAAACCATATAATAATACCTTCATCTATTAGCTCGTTTGTATTGATTTTATTGATGTTTTTGAGTGTAGCAACTCTAGGCTTTGGAAAGCTACCAACGGTCATAGATTTTATGACTTTTGAACAGTTTTGTCCTGAAATTCTTATAACAGCAACACCTGAAATTCCAGGTCCTGAAGAAAGAGCGTAAATTGTCATTACTTAAGTATATCTAGATTTTTTTTTTATTATATATTTTTTTAAATTGGGTTTATTAAATATACTTGATTTAATGAGTTCAAAAAATAAAGTTTTAACTGAATTTAAAAATAACAATTTTAAACTAGCTCTAAAATACCTTGAAGAAATAATTAAAGTAGAGCCCAATGATGAAAATAATTACAACTTTAAAGGTATTATTTTACAATCAATGAATAGGTCTGGAGAAGCAAGACAAAGTTGGTTTGAAGCTTTAAAAATAAATTCAAAATATTTTGATCCTTATTTTAATTTAGGCAATTCTTTTATGAATGAGGGAAATTTTAAATTAGCAAAAGAAAATTATGAAAAGGCAATAACTAATGATCCAAATAATTTTAATGTTTATTTTAATCTTGGGCATTTGCATAGAGCCTCAAATGAAAATAAAATTGCACTAAAATACTTCGAGAAGTCAATTAAATATAATCAAAATTTTGCACCAGCTTTTTATAATATAGGATCTATTTTAAACAAACTTGATAGGAAAAAGGAGGCAATAAATTATTTTGAAAAGGCAATTGAAAGAAAAAATAATTATATAGAAGCATATTATGCTCTTGGTATTAATTATAGAGAATTAAAATATTTTGAAAAATCTAAAAAATATCTTCTTGAAGCATTTAAAATAAATCCAAACTTTGAATATTTAAAAGGTGCATTAACATTAGTGAGAAATAACTTGTGTGATTGGCAAGATTACGAGATAAATTTAAAAAACATAGAGAGTGATATTAATAATCAAAAAAAAGTAATTACACCGTGGATTACTCTATCAATATTTAATTCATCAGATTTACAAAAAAAAAGTGCTTTGGCTTTTGTGGATAATGTAGAGAAAAATTCAATACCAATTCATGAAAATAATAAAAAAATCAATTTAGGCTATTTTTCTGCAAATTTTAGTGAACATGCTGTATCAAATCAAATAAGTGAGATCTTCAAACTTCATAATAAAAATAAGTTTAAATTGTTTGGTTTTTATTTTGGAAACAAGAGTGATGAAAAGTTAAAAGAAATCAAAAGTTCCTTTGATGAATTTTTAGAAGTATCGCAGATAGGCACTCAAGAGCTAATTCAAACTGTAAAAAATTTAAAAATTGATATTGCTATTGATCTGATGGGCTACACTAATTCCAATAGATTTTCTATTTTTAATAAAAGATGTGCTCCTATTCAAGTATCCTATCTAGGATATGCAGGAACTACAGGTTTGAATAATATGGATTATATTATTGGAGACAAACATATAATTCATAATGATTACAAGAATTTTTTTACAGAGAAAATTATTTATATGCCAAATTCTTTTATGCCAAATAATTCAAAACAGTCTATTTCGGATACAAATTATAAAAAGAGAGATGTTGGGCTGCCTGAAGACTCATTTGTTTATTGTTGTTTTAATAAACATTATAAAATTACACCTCAAATATTTGATTTGTGGATAGATATTATAAACAGCGTAAACAAAAGTGTACTTTGGTTAAATAGCACAGAGGAAGAAACAAAAAAAAATTTATTTAAATATGCTGAAAAAAAAGGTTTAGATCCAAACAGAATTTATTTTACTGAGAGATCAAAAAAATATAAAGACTATTTAGCAAAGCATAAGGTGGCAGATGTTTTTCTTGATACTAGTCCTTTTTCTGCTCACTCAACGGGTTGTGCTTCATTATTAGCTAATGTTCCAATAGTTACTATTCTTGGAAAGACATTTGCTAGCAATGTTTCAACAAGTTTACTAAAATCAATGGAATTAGAAGAGTTAATTACAAAAAATACTACAGATTATAAAAATATAGCAATAGAATTAGGCAAAAATAATGAAAAATTAAGAAATTTAAAAAAAAAAATAAGTCAAAATATTTTAACGAAAAGTTTGTTTAATTCAAAATTGTATATTGAAAATTTAGAAGAAGCTTTTACAAAAATTTATAATTTAAAATTAAATAAAAAAAATAGCGAAGATATATTTATTAATTAATTATTGAAAAAAGTTTGCTCAAATAATTCTCATAATTTTTATTTAAATCAATTGAATTTTTGTAGATTGGTCTTCTTGCCTGGCTAACACTAACAGTAGAAATAGGAGTTTTATTATTTTTGTGAAAGTTTAAACAATTTTCATCCCAATTTAATTCACAAAAATTAATTAATTTTTTAGTTTCAGCAATTTGATCATTTACTAAATTTTCATAATTTATCTCATAAATTGAATTCGGTATTTTATTCTTCCAAAACTCTATGATTCTTTTATGTTGATTAAAATAGTTTCCAATATTTTCCTCACTATACGACCAGCTCATTTCCCTAGCTGGAAAGAAATTTTTATATAGAGAAAGACAATTATCTCTTGGATTTCTGTTGCAAAATATTATTTTTGAATTTGGAATAAAAATTTTAATTATACCGATCCATAGAAAGTTTTGAGGAGCTTTGTCAGTAATAATTTTTTCGGAAATTCCATGAAATTTTAACATTTCAAAATACTTTTTAATTATTGGATTAGAATTGGTATTTAACAAGTTGACTAATTTGTTGCTATTAAAAGAATTCTCTAAAAAAAAATTTTCTTTAATTGATCTTTGTAAATAAGTTAACTCACCACACCCTCTAACCTCTTTATGTGAAGAAATAATTTGTTCTACCAAAGTTGTGCCTGATCTTGGCATACCACAAATAAATATTACTTTTTTCTCATCCATTTCATGATATTTTTTTTCAAAATCTACATCATCAAAAGTTTCAATTATTTTATCAAATAATTTTTTTTCATTATCAAAATTATAATTTAAAATTGAGTTACTAATTTTGTTAGCTTCTTTATAATAATTAAAAGAAATTTCATGATCTCCGATATCTTCATACGCTTTTCCTATAGCAAATGATAAATGAATTTTGTTATAATTACTTAATTTTTCATTTTTTATTAAATTCAACATCTGATTAAAATGTTTATTATCTTTATTATAATTGTACATTGAGCTAAGTGATAAATGAGAGTTTGTATGAAAATTATTGTCAAAAATTATTTTTTCATGCATTTCTATTGCCTTATCAAATTGACCTATAGATTTATAATTTTCAGCAAGGTTGTACATTAAAACAATTTGGTTATTGCTTATTTTTAATGCTTTTTCTAATAAATATATTGAAGTTTTATAGTCATTAACAAGTGATTTAAAATTGGCATAATTATTAAGTGCCTGTACATAATCAGGTTTTATTTTTAACGCTGAGGAATAATTGCTTTCAGCCAAGTCATATCTACCAATTGATTTATAGGAATTTCCTAAATTGTTCTTTGCTGAAAAATTATTAGGATCTAAATCGATAGATTTATTAAAATACTCAATAGAATGTTTGGTATTTCCATTACTCTGTAAAGCTAGGCCACATAAATTATACAGAAAAGAATTATAAGGAAATTTTTGAATTAACTTATTACACTCATCAATTACAAATTTATAATTTTTTGCTTTTAAATGATTTTGTAATTTTTCTACCTTTTCTCTTATATCCATAAACCGAATTTAAAGAAAAAAAACAATTTTTATACTAAAAAACTCAATGATTAGCCTGGTTTATTCATAGAATTGAAAAATTCAGCATTATTTTTTGTAATTTTTAATTTTGAATTGATAAATTCTATAGCATCCATTGCTCCCATTGGTGCAATAATTCTTCTTAGAACATTCATTTTTTGAAGATCGTTTTTATCAAATAATAATTCTTCACGTCTTGTACCTGATTTTGTAATATCTATTGCAGGGAAAATTCTTTTTTCAGATATTTTTCTATCTAATATTGTTTCACTATTTCCTGTTCCTTTAAATTCCTCAAATATAACTTCATCCATTCTGCTTCCAGTATCTATCAAAGCAGTTGCAATTATTGTTAATGAACCACCTTCTTCAATATTTCTAGCCGCTCCAAAGAAACGTTTGGGCCTTTGAAGTGCGTTTGCATCAACACCTCCTGTCAAAACTTTACCTGAACTTGGAACAACTGCATTATATGCACGTCCTAATCTTGTAATTGAATCTAATAATATGACTACATCTTTTTTATGCTCAGTTAATCTCTTTGCTTTTTCAATTACCATTTCGGCAACAGCTACATGCCTTTGAGCAGGTTCATCAAAAGTTGAACTTATAACTTCACCTTTAACAGTTCTTTGCATATCGGTAACCTCTTCTGGTCTTTCATCAATCAATAGTACCATAAGATAACACTCAGGGTGATTTGCAGTTATTGAGTTTGCAATACTTTGAAGTATCATCGTTTTACCAGCCTTAGGTGGAGAGATTATCAATGATCTTTGGCCTTTTCCTATCGGACTAACTAAATCAATTAATCTGGCCGTCAAATCTGGTTTCTTCTCAATTTTATTACTTTCTACTTCAAGTGTTACTTGTTTGTTTGGATACAGAGGTGTTAAATTATCAAATGCAATTTTATGTTTTGTTTTTTCTGGTTCTTCAAAATTAATTTTATTAACTTGAAGCAGAGCAAAATATCTTTCACCATCTTTTGGTGCTCTAATTGGTCCCTCTACAGTGTCTCCAGTTCTCAAACCAAATTTTCTAATTTGATTTGGACTAATATATATATCGTCTGCTCCAGGCAAGTAATTCGACTCTATAGCTCTTAAAAATCCAAACCCATCTTGAAGAAGTTGGAGAACGCCGCCTCCAGTAATTTCTTCACCTTTTTCAGCAAGCTTTTTTAATATAGCAAAATATATTTCTTGTCTTTTTAAGGTGCTTGCATTTTCAATACCTAGATTTTCAGCTTCATCGATCAACTGCTCTGAACTTTTTTGTTTAAGGTCTTGTATATTCATAATTTTTTGGGAGTTTTGAATTTAGATAATCTTAATATATATCGTGATAATTATATTTCAAGTAACAATTGAAATTTTTTTTCTTATAAATTCTCAATTTCTTGGCTAAATTGCTGTACTTTTTGCCAATTTGTGAATTCATATGCCATTGATGTATCTGTTGGCCCTTTTGTAATAAACATTATTAATTTGATAATTAATTTATCAAAAATGCCATAAATAGGATAATTAACCTTTCCTGCAAATACATTTACTAAATTCGGAGACCACTTCGTTTGCCTTAAAAATTTTAAAACGTAAGGATTTGTACTAGGGCTATTTTTTTCTTCTTTTCTAGCAACAACATTAACAGAAAAAAAGGCTGATTTTTTTTGATCAAGCAGTTCTTTGTTTTTTTTTACAAAAGAATAAACTTTTTTATCGTGCTTACCATATCTTATACTTGCGCCAAGGATAATTTTTTTAAATTTATCAATTTTTTCGTCATTTATTGAATTAATGTTAATTATTTTAATGTTATTTTTATCTTTAGATTTCTCTTTTATATAAGAGCAGATTTTTTCAGTTTGTCCATCCACAGACGAGTATATTATAAGAATACTAGCTGTTGTTTTTTCTTCTAACATCATAATCTGCTATTAATTTTTCAAGAAGATTAATATGATCATCATTATCGTTCAAGCAAGGAACTAAATCAAAGTTTTTACCACCAGCTGATAAGAAGCTTTCTTTTCCTTGAATTAATATTTCTTCTAGAGTTTCTACACAATCTGATGAAAAGCCGGGACAAATCATTAAGACATTTTTTTTTCCAGAAAGAGGTAATTCCTCTAGTGTCTTGTCAGTATAGGGCTTTATCCATTCTTGAGGGCCAAACCTACTTTGAAATGTAGTTTTAATTGGAATATCTTTAAATTTTTCAGTTATTAAGCGAGTAGTTTTTTGACAATAGCAATGATAAGGGTCCCCTTTATCAAAATATTTTTGAGGTATGCCGTGATATGAAGCAACTATTAAGTCTGGATTCCATTTTATTTCTTCAAGTTTTTTTTTAATACTATTAACTAAAGCTGATATGTATAATGGTTCAGATTCATAGTGCGATATGATCTGTAAATTAGGTTGCCATCTCATCTTCATTAAAGTTCTATAAACTTCATCACAAACTGTTGCGGTGGTTGCTGCTGCATATTGCGGGTATAAAGGTAAAATAATTAAATTTTCACAACCTTTTTCTTGAAGGTTAAAAATTCTACTATTTATACTTGGGTCGCCGTATCTCATCGCAAAATCAACTATCAGATCGTTGTTAGAAATTTTTTTTGATAATTTTTCAGCTTGTTTTTCAGTATAGTATCTAAGTGGTGATTTGTTAACTTCTTTCATCCATATTTCTTTATATGCTTTTGCTGTCTTGGAGGGTCGAAAGTTTAATATAAATAAGTTTAAAATAATTTTCCAGATAATTGGATTTACTTCTATCACTCTCTTATCGGAGAGAAATTCTTTTAAATATTTTCTAATGTCAAACCAATTAGTAGAATTTGGAGTTCCCAAATTTACTATAAGCACACCTGTTTTTCCAAAACTCACTTTAGGATGATTGATCATTAAAAGCTCTTTACAATATTTACTAGTTCACGAACTGCATCAATTTTAGTTTCCGGCTGTATACCATGGCCAAGATTAAAAATATATGGATGATCTTTAAATATAGTTAAATATTTTAATACCTCTTTCTTGAGAGTTTCTCTATCACCTAAGAGAAATTTAGGATTTAAGCCTCCTTGAATTGGTATATCAATATTTTTGATGACGCTATTTGGGTCAACATTATAATCAATACTAATAACACTTGGCTTTACTTTTTCACAATAAATTTTATAATTTTTTATACCTCTAGGAAAACAAATTACAGGTATCCCTAAATTTTTTGTAAATTCAGTGAGTTTGAAAGTTGGTTTAAATATATATTCTTCATAATCTTTCTCATCCAATAAACCTGCCCAACTATCAAAGATTTGAATGATCTCTGCTCCACTTTTTATCTGATTTTCTATGTGAATTTTTAAGAATTTATCTAATAAACTTAAAATTTTTTTTATAATTGATTTATCGTTAAAAAAGTCATGGTTCAAATTATGTTTTGGAGATTGTTTATTAACCATGTAAACTAATAATGTCCAGGGCGCACCGACAAATCCGATTGTATTTTTATGCCTCAGTAATTTATTTTGTCTTACTAATTTTAAAATATTGTAAACAGGTTGTAGTCTATCTATAAATTCACTTTCACTATATTCAAAAACATCATCTATATTTAAATCACCTAACAAAGGACCCATACCTTTTTTAAATTCAACCTTTTGTTTTAAGCCATACGGTAACATTAAAATATCTGAAAAAATTATTGCAGCATCAAAGTCAAATCTTTTAAGTGGTTGAAGTGTAATTTCTGATGATAAATTTTCATTTAAACACAATTTTATAAAATCAGTATTTTTAGCTCTTATTTCTCTAAACTCAGGAAGGTATCTTCCGGCTTGTCTCATAATCCAGATAGGATTTAAACCAGCTTTTTTATTTTTTATACATTCAAGAATTGGAGTCATATAATAGTATATATAAGATATAGTATTTGTATTATATCCTGTTAATATAAGGTATTATTAATTTTTAACATTTTACCAACTAATTACTAACAGATTAAATCATTAAAAAATTAAGACAAATAGCCTTTTTTTTAAAATTTTAACTTAAATAAATAATTATGTATATTAATTATTAAGATGTTTATTTATGTTAATATTTTTACAGTTATTCAGAAAAAAACATAATGATAATTATTATTGGATCTTTAAATTTTTTATTAAACAGCCATAAACAAGTTATACATGGATAATAAACACGAAATATACTTAATTTCCGATTCAACAGGAGAGACGATTGATAGGATATTTTTAGCCTTAAAAGCGCAATTTACAAATTTTGAATATAACAATTATCAATTCTCCTTTACTAGAACCCAAAATCAGGTTCTTAAGATCATAGATCTTGCAAAAAAGCAGAAAGAACCAATAATACTTTATACAATAGTCGACGATAATCTCGCAAATTTTTTAGAAGAAAACGCAAAAAAATTTAATATTCCATGTTTTAGTGTTCTTGGAGACTTAATACTAAAATTTTCAAAATTACTAAAACAAAGAGCAACACATATCCCAAGCGGTCAACATACATTTGAAGAGAATTCAAAGAGAATAGAGGCTATTCAATTCACCATGAATCATGATGATGGAAGCATGATTGATGATTTAGAGAAATCGGACATAATCTTACTTGGTGTTAGTAGAACTGGAAAAACACCCACCTCAATTTATCTTGCAAACAGAGGGTACAAGACTTCTAATATTCCACTAATAAATGAAAACTCTATACCTGAGCTTTTGAGAAAAAAGCCAAAGCTTAAATGTGTTGTAGGTTTAACAGTAGAACCCAAGAGACTAATCGATGTAAGAAAAAATAGAATGATTGCTTTAAAAGAAGATCATGGAACAGATTATACTAATATCGAAAAAATAGAATTAGAAACAAAAAGTGCGAAATTAGCCTTTAAAAAATATCAATGGCCAGTGATTGATGTTACAAGAAAATCAATTGAAGAAACTGCTGCTTCAATCATAAAAATTTATGAAATAAAAAATCAAAATGCATAAAATAATTCTTGCATCTCAAAGTAAAGTAAGAAAAGAAATTTTAAACAAATATAAGATAGAATGTAAAGTTTATCCATCAAATGTTGATGAAGAAACTGTAAAAGTAAGCTTATTAAAAGAGAATGCCGAACCAGAGATAATTTCTAAAAATTTAGCTGAATTAAAAGCAAATAAGGTAAGTTTAAAATTTGATAATGAAATTGTTCTTGGCGCTGATAGTGTAATAGATATAGACAAAGAATTAATTTCAAAACCCAAAAACAGGAAAGAAGCACTTAAAATATTAAAAAAACTTAACGGCAAGAAACATTATCTGATTAGTTCGGTTTGTATCTCAAAAAATGGTTCGATGATCTGGAATTATACGGATAGGGCGGCATTAACAATGAAGAATTTAAAGAATGAGCAACTTGAAGAATATTTATCTAAAATATCCGATGAAGCATTATACGCATACAATGTTTATCAAATAGAGGGAATTGGTAGATCTTTATTCTCGAAAATTGAAGGAGATGAAAATACCATAATGGGATTACCTATAAAAAAAATAAAAGAGTATATTAAAAATCTATAATGTTAATTTTAGTTTGGTTCATAGTTTGTATTTTATTTGCTTTTGTACATCACTTCTTAGGAAGCTCAGGCCATGCTTTAGAGCTGTTTGCTTTATTATCTGGGGTCTCTTTATTTTTATTGAATAAATTATCTAACAAAGTAAACAAAAAAAAATGAAAAAATTTTTAGTAATTGGAAATCCGATCCAACACTCTTTGTCGCCCAAATTACATAATTATTGGATAAAAAAAAACAATATTAATGCCATATATGATAAAAAAGAAATCAATGAAAAAGATATCAGCTCTGTTATTTCTGATGTAAAAAATGAAAAAATTCATGGGATAAATGTGACAGTTCCATTTAAAAAATCTGTAATTCCATTTATGGATAAACTAAGTCCAGAATCAGCTCAATCTCAGTCAGTTAATACAATTTATTTTGAAAATGGAAAATTGGTTGGTCACAATACAGATATATCGGGCTTTGAGCTTGGAATTAAATACTCAGTATACGATGTGAAAAATAAAGTAGTTTTTATATTAGGTTCAGGTGGAGTTGTTTCTTCTATAATAATAGCTTTAAAAAAAATGGGAGCTAAAAAAATAATTATAACTAATAGAACAAAATCTAAAGCAATAAATTTAAAAAACGTTTTTAAAGAATTAGAAATTATTGAATGGGGTGAAACTCCAAATTTTGACATGATTATAAATGCTACAAGTATTGGTTTAAAAAATGAAGATGGAATAAAATTAGATTATTCTCTTATTGAACCTAATAAATTTTTTTATGATGTAATTTATAATCCTAAAGAAACAATCTTTTTAAAAAGAGCCAAACTTTTTGGTAATAGAGCTGAAAATGGAAAAATGATGTTTATATATCAGGCACATCAATCATTTACTATTTGGCATAAATTAATGCCTGAAATTAATGAAGAAGTTATTAATCTATTAGATAAATGATTAAAGTTGGTATTGTCGGTGACATCGGGTCAGGAAAGAGTTTTGTAGCAAGACAATTTGGTTATCCAGTTTTTGATGCTGATCTTGAAGTTTCTAAAATATATAAAAAAAATAGAATTTGTTTTAAAAAGTTAAAAAAAAAATTACCTAAATTTATAAAATCTTTTCCAGTAAGCAAAAAAGAATTAAAATATGCTGTTTTAGAAAACAAAAACAATTTGAAAATAATTGAAAAAATTATTCATCCAGCGGTTCGAAAAAATATGAGAAAATTCATTCAACTAAACAGGCATAAAAAAATAATTATATTTGATATACCCTTATTAATAGAAAATAAAATTTTCAATAAGAAAGATATAATAATAATTTTTGTTGATGCAAAAAAAAAGGATATTAACAAAAAATTAAAACAAAGAAAAAATTACAATAAAAAAATATTAAAAAAACTTAAAAAGTTACAACTAAATTTAGAAATTAAGAGAAAAAAATCTAATTATCTGATTAAAAATGATTTTAAAAGGTCAAATTTAAAAAAACGTGTTAAAATACTAAAAAGTAAAATTTTGAAAAATTTATGAACGAAGTAGTATTAGATACAGAGACGACCGGATTATCTGTAAAAGATGGACACAGGATAGTAGAAATAGGGTGTATAGAGCTAGATAACTTAATTCCTACTTCTAAAATATTTCATTGTTACTTAAATCCAGAGAGAAAGGTATCTGAAAAAGCTTTAGAAGTTCATGGTTATACAGACGAATTCTTGTCAGATAAAAAAAAATTTACTGAAATTGTTGATGAATTTTTGTTATTTATTTCTGGAAAAAAACTAGTCATACATAACGCAGAATTCGATATTTCTCACCTAAATAATGAATTGGAATTAGCTGGGAAAAAAAAAATTAATAGAGAAAATGTAATTGATACACTCGAGATTGCTAGAGACAAATATCCAGGTTCTCAAATAAGTTTGGATGCATTATGTAAAAGATATAGGATTGATAATTCTAAAAGAGAGAAACATACAGCTTTAATTGATTGTGAACTTCTAACAAAAGTTTATATTAATTTAATTGATCAGAAAGAACCTTCTCTAGACTTTTTATCTAAAAATGAAAATAAAAATAATTTAGAGTTAAATAAAATTAAAAATTATTCAAAAAAAATTGTAAAGCTAGGAGATGACGAGCTAAAAGAGCATAAACTTTTTCTAAAAAATCATCTTAAAAAAAACTATTTTTAATTAAGTCTTTGGCTATATAATTGCTCAAAGTCTATTTTCTTTTCAAACTTTATGCCTGGATAACCCGAGTCATTAAGTAAATTAATAAATATTTTTTCTAGTTTTGGATAAATTTCCTTTTGGACGTCACATAAAACTATTTTTTCAATTATTTTCTTTTCTTTTACAGATTCTACAATTTGTATAACTGAGGTATAAGTAATCTCGAAATGTGACTTATTTTTCGGTGATCCTTTGTCTAAATAAGTAAGCTGAGTATTTACCTCAATCATTCTATTTTTTAAAGGAGCAGAAGTAATGTTAATACTTAAACTATAATTTTTAAGAAATTCTTTAACATAAAAATACGTCTCAATATTTGGAGTTTCGCTTGAGATATCTTTAACAAATTGTGCAACAATTTTAAAATTATCAGCCATTATTTTTTTTCATCTATATCTTCGTATTCACCTTCAATAAAGTTTTTATTATTTTTTTTTTTTGAAAATTTTTTAAATAATAATTTCCGAGTCCATGGAAAAATAATTAGTAAACCAATAAAATCTGTTAAAAATCCAGGTAATATCATTAAAAAAGCAGCAAATGCTAAAGCAGCGCCAGATATAATTTCATAAATTGGCAGTTCATTTCTTACCAATTGGCTTAGGGCAGATCTTAGTGTATTTAATCCCTCATATTTTGCATAATAAAGTCCAATAACTGCAGTTACAAATATAAGCGAAATCGTGTTAAAAGCACCTATCTGAGACCCTATTTTAATAAATAGATAAATTTCTACTATAGGCACTAACAAAATTAACAATATTGATGTGTTCATTTGTCTTTAATCTAATTTGTCAGTTGAAATTAAGCAACATAGTAAATATTATTTAATTATGAATTATAGTTTTGAATATATAGATATAATATTACTAGCAATGATTGCTGGCTTTATTTTTCTCAGATTAAGAGGAATTTTAGGAAAAAAGACAGGACATGAGGAGAACATCGGTGCCTCTTTTGCTCAAGATTTTTCTTCAAAAAAAGAGGATTTTAAGAAGATTGATGAAAATAATTTTGACGAAAAAGCAAAAGCTGATTTTTTAAAAGGAGCTAAAATTGCATATGAGTCTATTGTTACAAGCCTTTCTTCTGGAGACTTAAAAAATATAAAATCTCTTCTAGACAAAAAAGTTTTAACTGACTTTAATGAAGCTATAAAATATCGAAAAGAAAAGGGTTTAATATCAGAAACAACTTTTATAGGGATAAGTTCAGCTGACATAAAGAATTTTAATCAGAACAATAACATGTTTGAGGTAACTGTGAATTTTGTGAGTGAAATAATTTCATGTGTTAAAGACAAAGAAAAAAAATTAATTTCTGGTGATCCTGAAAAAATTAAGAAAGTATATGATACTTGGAAGTTTTCTAGAGAAATAAAATCTTTAAGCCCAAATTGGCTTTTGGTGGACACACAAGCTTAATTGAAAAAAAAAATTTCAGACAAAGATCAAAAAGATTGGATTAATTTTCTTAAAAGTGATGAAAAGTTAGAAAACAAAGATTTTGAGACTAAGAAAGATAAAAAAATAGAATATAATGAAAAAACAATTGATTTACATGGATATTCATTAGATGAAGCAAATAAACTTGTCCATCATGTTATTTTATCTGGCTATGAAAATAATATTAAAAAAATTAAAATCATAACCGGTAAGGGATTAAGGTCGAAAAATAAAGATAATCCCTATCAATCTAAAAATCTTAGTATTTTAAAGTATTCAGTGCCAGAATATATAAATTCAAGTCAAGAACTTTTAAAAGTGATAAAAACTGTTAGTCAAAATGAAATCGAAAGTTTTAATGAAGGTAGTTTTGAAATTTTATTGAAAAAAAAATTATAATATAAATTTAGAAAGATCGGTATCTTTAACAAGGTCTCCTAAATTATCTTTTACATATTTAGCGTCTATAACTATTTTCTCACCACTTCGGTCAGTTGCAGTGAAACTAATTTCGTCTAAAACTCTCTCTATTATTGTGTGCAATCTTCTTGCTCCAATATTTTCTATTTTTGAATTTACTTCGTAAGCTAAATTAGCAATTGTATCTATCCCATCTTCTGAAAATTCTAAATCGACATTTTCAGTTTTTAGTAAAGCCTTATATTGTTTGATTAAACTGTTATCAGGCTCTTTAAGAATTCTTATAAAATCATCGCTATTAAGAGCATCTAACTCGACTCTTATTGGCAATCTACCTTGTAATTCTGGGAGAAGGTCGGATGGTTTTGCTAACTGGAAAGCACCTGATGCAATGAATAAAATATGATCAGTTTTTATTGTTCCATATTTTGTGCTGACAGTCGTACCTTCTATCAAGGGAAGCAAATCTCTTTGAACTCCTTCTCGTGAAACATCACCCCCTACGCGATCAGTTCTTGCTGAAATTTTATCTATTTCATCTAAAAATACAATACCATTATTTTCTGTAGAATTTTTTGCAGCCTTTATGATTTTATCTTGTTCTATAAGTTTATCTGACTCTTCATTTATTAGAATTTCATGAGACTCTTTAACTGACATTTTTTTCTTTTTTGCTTTTCCACCCATTGATTTTCCAAGCATCTCAGAAATGTTAATCATTCCCACGTTGGCACCAGGCATTCCAGGTATTTCAAATTGTGGCATTTGTGCTGTTTCATTAATATCAATCTCAATTTCATTATTATCTAGATCCCCGTTTCTTAATCTTTTTCTAAAACTTTCTTTTGTAGCCACACTTGCTTTATTACCAACTAAAGCATCTAACACTCTATCTTCTGCTAATTTTTGGGCTTTTGCGTGTACTTCTTTTCTTTTTTTCACTTTTTCCATAGCAATAGCTATTTCTAAAAGATCCCTTATTATCTGTTCGACATCTCTTCCTACATATCCAACTTCAGTAAATCTAGTTGCTTCTACTTTAACAAATGGCGCTTCAGCTAATTTTGAAAGTCTTCTTGATATTTCGGTCTTTCCAACTCCTGTTGGTCCCATCATTAAAATATTTTTTGGCAAAACTTCATCTTTCATTTCACCAGTTAAAGCTTGTCTTCTCCACCTATTTCTAAGAGCAATAGCCACAGCTCTTTTTGCATTTTTTTGCCCAACAACAAATCTGTCTAATTCAGACACAATCTCTCTTGGAGATAAAGAATTTAAAATCTCTTTTTTGTCTGATTTTTCTTTAGGTACCAAAGTTGTAACGTTTGAATTTTCCATTATATTTTTTCTAACTTAATATTATTATTTGTGAAAACACAAATTTCCGAGGCAACTTTTATTGCTTTTTTTGCAACTTCCTCAGCAGAAAGTTCAGTGTCCATTAAAACTTTTGCTGAAGCCAAAGCGTAATTTCCACCAGAACCAATTCCAATGACATCACCTTCTGGCTCAAGAACATCACCAGTTCCAGAAATTATAAAGCTTTTTTCTTTATCTCCTACAGCCATCAATGCTTCTAATCTTCTTAAATATTTATCTGTTCTCCAATCTTTGGCCAGTTCGACAGCAGCTCTAGCAAGATTTCCAGCATGCTTCTCTAATTTAGACTCTAATCTTTCAAATAAAGTTAATGCGTCCGCGGTAGAACCCGCAAAGCCAGCAATCACATTTCTTTTCTCAATTTTTCTTACCTTATTAGCAGTGCTTTTAATAACAGTATTTCCCATACTCACCTGACCATCACTAGCAACTACTACATCTTTGTTCTTTCTTACTAATACTATTGTTGTCATACCTTATAAATGGATATTAAAGTCAATAGTTCAAGCCCAGGTCTAGTATTATTGCCATAATTCAATAATAGATATATACCTTTTTTAAATTATGAAGAGGAAAGCAAAAATAAGTAGAAAAAC
>MDTD01189427.1_pt1 | contig 15539 bp, 18 predicted proteins | sample 811221 | NCBI WGS metagenome assembly MDTD01 (sample SAMN05326646, study PRJNA326480) | marine metagenome | isolation source: seawater | place: Pacific Ocean: South West | collected 2011
AGAGTTGAGTGAATAGAAAGATAATTAAGATACTTGATACCAACCTATATTCGATACCATTTAAAACAGCTAAAATTATCAAAAATGATAATAAGCTCGGAATGGCTCCATAAATTGTCAATAAAATAGAACCATCATTAGTAATTTTCCAATTTATTGCACCCACAAAGGTAAAAATAATCAATGTATACAAAATCATAAAATCTAAAATCATAGATACCTTTGTATCTTCCAGAAAAAACAAATCGATTATTGCATAAAGTGGGGGCACTAATCCTAAATATGCTATAACTGCCTGAAAGATTAAATTCATTATATTTTTATGTTAACAGTATTTATTATTAATTCTTTAATATCATATGTATTAAGTATCTCTTGATGGGTGAGTTTTTCTTTTGGATGAATGAAGTTAGGAGCTATATCAACTAGTGGACGAAGCACGAAGTCATAACGAGTAATTTCGTCTCTAGGAACCGTAATATTATCAACCTCTATTATCATACTATCATAATACAAAATATCGATATCGAGTGTTCGTGAACTAAATTTTGTCTCTCCATGTGTTCTACCATGATCCATTTCAATCTTGTTTAAATTTAGTTTTAATTCTTGCAATTTCTCACTAGTCTCAAATTTACAGACTAGATTATAAAAATTTGGTCCAGAAAAGCCCATAGATGATGTTTCATAAATTGGTGACATTGAAAAGTTGTCATAATTTTCCCTAAGTCTGATGATGCAAGAAGTGATGTTTTTCTCCCTATCTACATTACTACCAACTCCGATAAAGATCTGACTCATTTGTGTCTCTCTATCATTACACCTACCTCTTTAGAGCCAGTAACTGCGCCTGGTTTACTGAATCTAGCCTTGACATGCTTGACTGGGAATTCCTCTAATATAATCCTCACAGATTCTTCGGCTAAAGCTTCGACTAATTGGAATTCACTACCACCGATAAAAGATTTTAAACGCTTTGATACTGCTTTGTAGTCAACTGTATTATCAATGTTGTCAGAACTAGAGGCACTTAAGATATCCGTCCCAAGCTCTAAGTCTATACAAATAATCTGTTTTATTTTTCTCTCCCAATCATATATACCAATGACAGTCTCTATACACAGCTCCTTTATAAACACTATATCCATTATATTTCCTTGCTAATTTATATATTCATATTGTATATGATTACTATTCTGATATCATTAACGAGTTTGGAGATATAAAGTGTCAAAGATTTGTCAAATAACAAAAAAAAGAGTGATGAGCGGAAACAATGTTTCCCATGCAAAAAACCGTAGGAAGCGCACATTTGAGCCTAATCTTCATAATCACAGATTATGGTCTGATGAGATGAAAAAATGGGTATCACTCAAATTATCAAAAAAAGGGTTAAGGATAATTGATAAGATTGGTCTCGATAATGCCCTGAAAAAGTATGACCTGAGATAAAGATATGAGAGAAAAAATCAAATTAGTTTCTTCTGCCGGTACAGGACATTTTTATACAACAACAAAAAATAAAAAAACTATGCCTGATAAGTTTGAAATCAAGAAATTTGACCCAAAAATTAAGAAGTACGTTATTTATAAAGAATCAAAGATTAAGTAATTAAACTACTTTATAGCCTTTAAGACTATTCGAAAACACTTTTAAAGAATCAATACCTTTGCTACTAGCTTCTTCACACCACTCATTTAGTATACGTATAAAGTTTTCATGCTTGATGTTTCTACTATACAAAATGTCATATAGTTTATTTTTCAGATCATAGACTGTCTCGAGAGTAGTGCACTCTTTAAAAATTAACTTGAGTCTATCTATATCATTATCAGATATTCTATTAGGTTGTCTTGAAAGAGTATCAGTAGACATCTTTAGCATCCTCTTAATATCATACTTCGCATTTTTAATTTCAACTTTTAAAATAGGCTTTAACACCTCAGAAGTGTAGTTAGTGATAACGGTTAGTTTCGATTTAAGTAAATCATAGCCAACTTTCGAATCTAAATCTAAATTACTGCTACCTACAATAGTTTTCACAGCAAGTCTTTTCACTTTTACTTGACCAAAGAATGAAAATATTTTTATATACATCCAGCCTATGTCAAATTCCCAAGGCTTGAGTGAAAATTTTGCGGCAGTTGGAAATGCATGGTGATTATTGTGGAGTTCTTCACCACCGATGATAATTCCGACAGGTCCTAAGTTTGTTGAATCGTCACTTGTGTTGAAATTACGATAACCCCAATAGTGTCCTGCTCCATTAATACCGCCTGCAGCGAAAATTGGTGTCCACATCATTTGAATAGACCAGATTATTATCCCTACCACACCAAATAAAAGAATGTTAAGAATGAATAATAATAAAATTCCCAAATTATTCTTACCTGTATAAACGTGCTGCTCTATCCAGTCATTTGGACAATTTTGAGAGTATTTTTGGATAGTCTCGCTGTTACCCTTCTCCTCATGGTATAAATCAGCACCTCTCAAAAGCACATGTCCTATGCCATAGTGTGCTGGGCTATGAGGGTCATCTGCGGTTTCTACCTTTGCATGGTGTTTTCTGTGTATGGCGACCCAATCAGCAGTTCTCATAGATGTTGTTAGCCATAACCAAAATCGGAAAAAATGAGCCAGAATAGGCTTAATTTCAATTGCTGAATGGCATATGCCGCGATGTAAATAGAGTGTAATTGCTACTATTGTTATATGAGTGACAATAAGGGTGTAAATTACATATTCCACCCATGTAAATTGTATTAGTCCGTTTGTAATTAAATCCATCATTTTTGTTATAATTCAAGTCTAAATAATATGATAAATTCCAATATATGTCTAACTAAATTATGCCAGAACTACCCGAAGTAGAGACGATCTGTAATGCTATAAAGCACAACATAGATTCTCCAAAAATAGATGAATTTCAAATAATTAATAACAAGTTGAGGTGGAAGATTAACAAAAATATTCCATCAAAGGTAAACGGACAAACTATTAAAAAAATTTACAGAAGAGCAAAGTACATAGTCTTTGAATTTCATAATGGATCGCTCATTATACACCTAGGAATGACTGGCAAATTTCGCAAAATACAAGGTACATATACATCAATCAAACATGATCATTTTTTAATAAAGATGGCTGATGATAATATATTTGTTTATAACGATGTTAGAAAATTTGGTTCAATTCATTGGGCTTCTGATATAAGTGACCATTTTTTAATGAAAAATATTGGTGTTGAACCACTAACAGATGATTTTAATAACCTTTATCTAAAAAATAAAACTACCAAGAGTAGAATGAAAATCAAGAATTTAATAATGGATCAAAAAATTATTGCTGGTGTTGGAAATATTTATGCATCAGAAGCATTGTTTCTATCAAAAATAAGGCCTACCAAGATTGCGTATAGATTATCTAAATCGATGTGTGAACATCTAGTGAGGTCTATCAAGACAGTTCTTAAAAAAGCAGTTAAATATGGTGGTACAAGTATTAAAGACTATAAGACATTGGATGGTAACTCAGGATACTTCACACAAAAGTTATTAGTTTATGGATTAGATAAGTGTAGATGTGGAGAAAAAATAAGAAATGTCAAGATAAGTGGTCGATCGTCTTTTTATTGTCCGAAATGTCAAAAATAATCATTCTAAATATTTTTCTTTTAGTAACAACGATACTTTAGAGTGGACATATTTACTGGTGTCACCGTTGTGCCTAGCAATGTCTTTTACAATACTTGAAGATAAGAAACTATACTCTTCAGCTGGACTCATAAAAACACTTTCGATCGATGGTTCCATTGACCTATTGATACTTGCAAGTTGAACTTCATATTCAAAATCAGAAATTGCCCTTAATCCTCTTAAGATTACTGTAGCAGAATGATCCCTTGCAAAATCAACAACCAATTTATCAAGTGTCATAACATCGATTGCTTTAATAGCTTTAGTGACCTCATTTGCTAAATCAATTCTTTCTTGTAATGAAAAAAGGGTCTGTTTTTGAGGATTCTCAGCAACTGCAACGATTATACGATCGAAAATTTTGAGGCCTCTTTTCATTAAATCAAAGTGACCGTTAGTTATGGGATCAAATGTTCCGGGATATACTGCAATTTTAGTCATTAGCTCCTCTTTTGAGCGATTGTATAACTTACATCACCAATACTCAAATCTTTAATTACGTCATACTTCGCATTAATATATTCATAGACAGATTGATCCTTATTTTTCTTATCTTGCTCAAAATATATATACTTATTATTCTTGATAAAATTTCCCTGAAAGAGCGCATTCAGCACGTTACTCAAACAACTATTCTTGTACGGGGGATCAATAAAGATTAATTGATAATCGATCTGTTGCTCTCTTTGTAAAAAATTAAAAACTTCACAATTAAAAAGTACAAAGTTTTCAATATTCAATTTTTTACATTCAGATAAATATTTCTCACATATCTTTTTATTACTCTCAACTAAATGAGAGACTCTAGCGCCTCTTGAAATGGATTCAAGAGTTAAAATTCCACTCCCAGAGAATAGATCTAAAGTGTTAAAACTATCATCTAGTTGACATACATTGAAAATGACTTCGCGAATATATGATTTTGTTGGCCTTAGATCTTTATGTTGCAAGTAATCTATTTTTCTCGATCGTAAATAACCGGAAGTAATTTTTAAACTATTAGGTCTCATCGTCCACCAAGCGTAAGTGTTAAAGACTTTTCGAATTTTATTTTATTCGATATTGCCTTTTTTATGCTCTTTAAATTTACATTCTGTATACCAGTAATATATTTCTTGTAGTAATCATCTTGAAGATCATAATTATTGATACTAGACAATATTTGAAGCGTATTAATGTTAGTATCCATTCTTGTAAGAACATTTCTTATAAGGCTTTTCTTACTAGAGGTAACCTCTTCTTGCGTAGCATTAAAATTTTTAAATTTGTCTAATTCAATAGATATTATCTGTAGAGCTTGACTTACATTTCTATTGTCTGTCTGAAGGTTGATTTTAAGAATACCAAAGTCGTTATACATTGATAAGTAACTGTATATAGAGTATGCAAAACCCCTTTTCTCTCTAATCTCCCTCATTAGACGAGAGCCGAACCCACTTCCGCCAAATATATGATTCGCCACGAGGATATTATAAAAATCTTCATCCTCTCTCTTGATAGCAGGAATGTAAATATTTATGTGCGTTTGACTACTATCAAAAAATATTTTCTTAGTATTTTTTCTGAATTGATTATATTTTATAGGTGAGTCACTTTTTTGAGGCACGCGTCTCATGTTAGCGAACATATTAGATATTAAGATAGCAGATGTGTTTTCACTGATATCTCCTACAATACTTATTGAAATTTTACTTTTTAAAATAAGTTGAATTAACGTTTGTCTAATTATATCTGTATCAAGGCTTTCAATAGTTCTAGCATACCCTATCGTTGGGTGACTCATGCCGCTTCCACTAAAAAAAATTTCGTCAGCTTTTCTTTGAGCAAGACGTCCAGGATCCAAGTCTCTCCTATTTATAATGTTTAAAATTCTTACTTTGTTTTCATTTATTAATTCTTGTGATATCCCATTTAATGAGAGCATTTCGTTAATTTTCTTAGAGATCAAATCAATATTATCTGAGGTCGAGACGAATCTCAGGGATATATCAGACCTCTCTTTGTTCACAGAAGAGTTATACTGAGCTCCTATCTCTTCAAAATAATTAATTACTTTTTTGCTATTCAAAAGTTGCTGATGAAGAAGGTTGACGCTAAAACTCAAAATTCCCTCATTTTCTCCATCACTTTTACTCCCTCTATCAAAGGTTATCTTCAAATCAATTATAGGTAGATCCCTGTTCTCAATTAAAAGATAGTCTTTGTTAGATTTAATCTTAATTATCTTGGGGAAAGCATCTACATAACTTGTAGATAGCATCAAAGCAATAGTAGTAATGAGTAAAAACCTCATTCTGGCTCCACTAATGATATTTGTACTTTATTATTTATGATGTATTTTTGTGCTACTTCTCTAATGTCCTGCTCTGTTACTGAATTAACGTTGTTGACATATTCATCCAGGAGATTCCACGAAAGATTTTTAGACTCTAATTGCCCCACACTCATAGTCTGAGTAAAAATTGAATCAAATTTGTATATATTACTTGCTATAAGTCTAGCTTTCGTATTACGTAACTCTTTATCTTGCAGGCCCTCATTATATAGAATAATGAATTCATCTATAATTGATTGTTTCAGAACCTCTAATGTTACATCCCGTCTTGGAACACCGCCTATTGAGATTATACTTTTCTTCCTTGAGAAAAGATCATAAGAAATAAATGTATTTATTGCTATTTTTTTATCAATGATATTTGATGTAAACCTTGATGAAAAGCTACCATCCATGATCTCTAGGAGTAACTCTAATGCATATGCGTCTTTTGTAGATAGATCAGCAAATTTTGGTTTCACAAATGAAAGTATTAAAATTGGATTAGGTAGTTTTTCTCTCAAAAGCATTTGATCAAATGAAGTTTTAATTATTTTACTGGATACCCTATCAAATTCCATTTCTGGGTTTTGAATGCTTCCAAAATATAAATTAATGTCATTTTTTACTGCTTCTGTTTCAAAGTTTCCAGAAATTATAATAGTCGCATTGGATGGTTTGTAATATTTTTTGTACCAATCTTCTAAGTCGCTCAGAGTGATATTATTTAAGTCGTCCATAGTTCCAATGATAGGAATACCATAGTCAGTCATACCTAAAATGTGTAATCCTATTTTTTCAAATATTATTGAGATAGGTTGATCTTCTGTTCTCAGGCGCCTTTCCTCTTTTACTACCTCTCGCTCACTGATTAAATCATCATTTGTAAGATTCAAATTTATCATTCTGTCCGCTTCATATTCTAAACACATAGAGAGAAACTCTTTGCTGACTTTTTGATAATAGCCAGTGAAATCCCTCCCTGTGAAAGCATTCTCAGTTCCACCTATCTTTTTAACTGCCGATGAAAATTCTCCGGCACTAAATTTTTCTGTTCCTTTAAACATCATATGTTCAAGAAGATGTGATATGCCTGTAATGCCCTCATTTTCATAACTTGATCCAACTCTATACCATATGCTAGAAACGACATTATCACTTCTATTATCTTCGATTAAAATAACATCCAAACCATTATCGAGTGAAAATTCTTCTATTCTGTCTGAAAAGTTTATTTTACTTATCTTGTCCGATTCTTCAGCAGCTAGATTGAACGAACATGTCATAAATATTACTATAATTGTTTTAGTCAATTTATTCACAAGATGATTATATATGAAACTGCCGATATCTGTTAGATGGTATTTTTCCCTGAATTTTAATGATATAAAACACTATCTTTAATAAGGTAAATGAGCTAAATAACCTTGAAAGGAGCGAAAATGTTACTATAATAACCATGTAGGAGATTTATATGACTACAAAAGTTATGAAAAATTTGCCGGTAGAACTAACATCTAGCTTGGATACTACAGATGCTCTAGAGTTGTATCTTTCTGAGCTCCGAAAAACACCTTTGCTATCAAAAGAAGAGGAACTAGAGTTATTTAATAAATTGAATAACTCGGATGATATTGATGCAGCAAAGAAGCTTGTAATGGCACATTTGAGATTCGTAGTGCATGTCGCAAAAACATATAAAGGATATGGTTTACCACTTCTTGACATTATCCAAGAGGGCAATGTTGGACTAATGAAAGCCGTAAAAAGATTTGATGCATCAAAGAATGTTAGATTACTGTCATTTGCAATATATTGGATTAGAGCTGAAATACATGAATTTATTCTCAAAAATTGGAGGATAGTTAAAGTAGCTACTACAAAAGCTCAAAGGAAATTATTTTTCAAATTACGTAGTAAAAAAACTAGCACTACATGGTTAACGGAAGCAGAAAAAAACAATATAGCGAATGAGCTAAATGTTAAATCAGAAGCAGTGACAACAATGGAATCACGTCTAACAGGATCTGATGTATCATTTGACCCGATAACAGACGAGGACGTATCACCGTCCGAATATCTTACCGATAATACAGATCCTCTCCTTAAGCTAGAATATGAGCAAGATGGCAAAAGAGAATCTAATAAACTCAGCAACGCACTTAGCAAGTTAGACAGCCGTAGTATGGATATTATTAAATCTAGATACTTATCAGATAACAAGATGACTCTAGACCAACTAGCTACTAAATATGATGTCTCGATTGAGAGAATAAGACAAATTGAAAATAAGTCGCTACAATTATTAAAAGATAATCTACTCTTTGCCTAATTCTACTACCTCATTATATACTCAAGAACCAGTAGTGATCGAGTAGAAGTGTACCAAATAAAATAGATAGATATGAAATAGAATATTTAAATAATTCTATTGCCCGTTTATCACTTTTTAAAACCATGAGTAAATAAGAGTCAATAACGAACTTAATTCCAAAGGTAAATGATCCTATTAGATATATTAAACCCGAGAAACCTAATAGGTAAGGGAAGAGTGTTATACAAAAAAGCAAAATAGAATAAAGGAAAATATGTAGACGTGCAAAATCTTTACCATGCGTTATAGGTAACATTGGAACGTCTGCCTTAAGGTATTCATCATATTTATAAACTGCTAGTGCCCAAAAATGTGGGGGTGTCCAAAGAAAAATTATTAAAAATAAAACTAGTGGAAAAGCTTCTACTTGATTAGTAACTGATGTCCAGCCTAGTAATGGTGGCATAGCACCAGCGATTCCTCCAATGACAATATTTTGTGAGTTCAAATTTTTTAAATATACAGAGTAAATCAACGAATAAATAATAATAGAGATAAAAGTTAAAATTGTAGTTAACAAATTTATAAAAATATACAAGATAAACAAAGATGACGTCGATAAGAAGAGTGCAAATATAATGGCATGAGAGGCTTTAATATTGCCTTGAACTAGAGGCCTAGACTTAGTTCTATCCATGATAGAGTCTATTTTCTGATCAATCACCTGATTTATGATGGCTGCAGCAGAAGCTGCAAGTCCTATGCCTAAACTAGCAAAAAAAATAACCTCAAGATCAAGTGAATTATCATGAGCTAGTAACATTCCTACTATTGCAGTGAACATAATCAAAAGATTGACTCTTGGCTTAGTAAGAAGGATGAATTCTCTTATGATAGTGAGAATTCTGTATGTGCTCGATATGTTCGTTTGTTGCATAACTATCCTCTAATGTTCTGAACTTTATGTGTTGTATAAAACAGTAATATTAGCATACTCATGAGAAGTATACAGGCATTTACTGTGTGAAGAACAGCTACATTTAAAGGCAAGCTATAAATAACATTTGAAATGCCAAGATATATTTGAAATGAAAAAAATATCAGTACTAAATATCCAATCTTCTTAATTTGTTGAGAATTTTGCATAAAAAATATATAGATAAATAATCCAAAAAAAAGGACAGACAATAATAAAGCCCCTACCCTGTGAGTAAAGTGCACTGCTAATTTGGCGTAGTACTCCATATGATTGACTTCATAATTTACATTAGGCAAACCAAAAACAGTAAAACCCTCGTCAAAATTCATATTATCTGGCCACCATTGTTCTGTGCACTTTGGAAAATCTGGGCAAGCTAGTGAAGCATAATTAGTGCTTGTCCAACCACCAAGAATAATCTGTATAACTAGTGCGACAATACATAGTTTGATGAAAGCATTAAATTTAGATGATGAAGTGTCTGAGATAGTCCCTATTCTTAGACCATTCCAAAGGAGTAAACATGCAGTTGACATGCCAAGTATCAGATGTGTGGTTACTATTGTTGGTTTTACCAGTTCAGTCACTGTAAGCATTCCCATTAATGATTGAACAATAATGAGCACACTTAGAGAAATCGGTAGAAAAATACTAACGTGTTTAGCATATTTATACGTTAAAAAAGATATCAAAAATACATATAAACCCAAAATACCTGCAAGATACCTATGGAACATCTCTCTCCATGCTTTCCCAACATCGATAGTTGCGTCGGGATAAAATTCTTTTGCACGAGCTATTTTTTCATCCGTATCTGGTGTACCCAATATACCGTAACAACCAGGCCAGTCTGGACACCCTAACCCAGCATCCGTGAGTCTAACCCATGCGCCAGCAGAAATAACAAGGAGTGTAAAAAATGCTCCAATGTAGCTTAGTTTTTTTATTAAATCAATTCTCATTATCATCCAATCTTTGATAATTTTAAAAGTTTCTTAATATCTTTTAGTAATTTCTTTCCCTCGAAATCCTGATCGTAGCCTAGTATAACATTACCTAGAGGATCTGTTAGTAAAAGAACGTGCCTGTTTGTAATTTTATTTATTTCATCTATAAAAGTAGAGGAATTATTTTTTACAATAATTGATTTAGGGTATTTGGCAACTACCTCTTCAATTTCAGAATCAGATATAGATTTACTTAATACTATGACTCTTTGGAGTCTATTCATGTCTTTTCCTAGTGCAATATTTACTTGCCTAATAAGATATATTTCTTCCTCGCATTTCTCTGAACAATTCTCCGACATACGGTAAATTAAGCCCCATTTATTAAGGTGTTGATTTACAATAAAGTTCTCTCCACTGTAGTCATTAAGACTTGTCTGTGACAGGTTCACAATTGGGTTTATAAAAGATCCATAATTTGAAGTTTGAAGTTCTCCACCAGCATGATAGTCTTTTGACAAGTAATATGAAATTACAAATGGGATAGTAAAAATAAATACAATAAGTATAAATTTGATTCTACCGCTATACATCACTGCTCCTATTAAACAAAACTATGATAAGTATAAAACCGATAATTGAAAATATAAACCATTGGCCTGCATACATATAGTGCTTCAATTTATCGTTTTGTTGATGAATTTCCCTTATTTGAAGAGAATTAATTTGTGAAACACTCATAACAATAGAAAAAGGCAGAATTTCCCTACCTAGTGCATCAGATATCTCTGTAATATTTACAGATTGTATTAATCTAGGCCAGTTAGTATCAAGAGCATCATTGCCGAGAAGGAAAGTTTCCTTATAAACATATGTGTATCCCTCAACCTCTATGTTTGGAGTGGAAATATCTATATCCGGCAGTGATAGCCTATTATTTCCATCTACCCAACCCCTGTTAACAAGCACCACTTTTTCACCTACTAACATTGGCGTAATAACATCATAACCAGCTCTTCTTTTGAAAACTTTGTTATCAAGAAGAAATTGATTATCAGACAACAACACTCCACTGACTTTTATTTTAGTAAAATCATTGTAATAACCAGCCAATTCATCTATGACTTGAGCCTCAGAGGATATGTTTTTTTGATATGACTTGTAAATAGCATCCTTTTCATTACCTCGCTCTATTTGCCAACTAGCTAGATACAAACAGATAATCACTAGAAAAGCTAATGATATTAAGCCAATAAACCTCATGATTGTTTTTTTATTACTCATACATGTGTTAAGTTATCCATTGAGATGAAATATATAATATTAATTTTGTTAGCGCTAATTGTTTATAATCTTTTAATGGGATTTTTCTATATTATTAAAGACAGGAAACCATCAAGTCGAGGATTTCACTCACTGAAAACAAGGATAATACTCTCCTTATTGCTTTTTTTTATGTTAGTGATAGGGTTTTATTTTGACTTGATACAACCACATAACACTGTGTATCACAGCCAGTAGACAAAAACGAAAAGACCTAACCAAACGACGTCAACAAAATGCCAATACCATGCAACAGCCTCAAATCCGAAATGATTATCCCCAGCAAAATGACCCTTTAAGCATCGGAAGAATATAACGGTTAACATTATTGCGCCTAACGTGACATGAAAACCATGAAAACCAGTTAGCATATAAAAAGTAGAGCCATATATTCCTGACGTCATTTTTAGATTGAGATCATTATATGCAACCATATACTCATAAGCTTGGAAACCCACGAATATGAAACCTAGTGCAATAGTTAAAAACAAACCGACTAGAAGCTTACGTCTATCTTGCTCTTTTAAACCATGATGTGCATATGTAACAGTTAATCCACTTGTCAACAAAAGTAATGTATTTAGTGCCGGAATACCGCCTGCGCCCATTACTACAAAATCTCCACCAGAATTAGTTGGACCATTTGATGGCCAAACGTTCTCAAATTGAGGCCATAAGACTATATTTGTAGTGATCTTATAACCATCACCACCAAGCCATGGGAGTGATAACTCTCGAGCGTAATATAACGCACCAAAGAAAGCTGCAAAAAACATGACTTCAGAAAAGATAAACCAAACCATACCCCAGCGAAATGATATATCCACTTGGTCATTGTAAATTCCACCTTCGCTCTCTGTGACTACCTCAGAAAACCATACATATGCCATGGCAAATATTAACACCATACCAATAAGCATTATTGTCATTCCCGAAGCCGAACCATTCATGTAATTGGCTGCGCCAATAAACATTATGACAATCGCAACGGTTGTTAAAAAAGGTAGCTTGGTTTCATGAGGGACGTAATAACTATTTTGTCCAGACATAAACTATTTTACTCCTAACTGGTCAGTTGTATTAAACATCGTGTAGGAAAGGATAAGAGTTTTCGTATCACTTGATAATTTATCGTCAATTATAAATTGAAGCGGTAATTCTTTTGTTTCTAGACCATTAATTTCCTGCTGTGTAAAACAGAAGCACTCTATTTTCTTAAAGTACTCGGCTTCTGCGCCAGGAACAACGCTCGGACTTGCTGTAACCTGTTTTAGCGAGTTAGACTGGTTCGTTAAAATATATGATGTTGTATAGACTTTACCAACTTCTACAACCATTTCTCTCTCTAGTGGTTCAAAATCAAACGGTCCAGCTCCAGCAACTGTAGATGTGAATTTAATAGTGACAAAACGGTTTGTAGGTTTTTCATCTAAATTAACAATTCTCTCTTGATTAGTTTTGCCATTGAGGCCCGTAATTTCACAAAAGATATCGTAAAGTGGCACAAGCATGTATGAGAAAAAGAACATAAACACGACTATGAACGACACAGTAATATATGTTTTTTTATAATTACTCATTACTCTACTCTTGGTGCTTTCTCAAAAGAATGGTAAGGAGGTGGAGATGATAAAGTCCACTCAAGTCCCTCTGCGCCATCCCATACCTTATCTTCTGCTGTTACGTCTTTCTTGAGTGTATTGTATAAAATATAAACAAATAGTAATTGAGATAAACCAAATCCAAAAGCTCCAACTGATGCTATAGCATTAAAATCAGCAAATTGAACTGGATAGTCAGGTATTCTCCTTGGCATTCCAGCTAAACCTACAAAATGCATCGGGAAAAAAGTAACATTAACAAAAACGGTTGTAAGCCAGAAATGTAATTTACCTAGTGACTCACTGTACATTTTTCCAGTCCATTTAGGTAACCAATAGTAAACAGCTGCTATTATTGCAAATACAGCTCCTGGGACTAAAACATAATGAAAATGCGCTACAACAAAATATGTATCATGATATTGAAAATCTGCTGGTGTCATCGCAAGCATTAAGCCTGAAAAACCACCTATTGTAAAAAGTATTATAAATGCAAGGGCAAAAAGCATTGGTGTTTCAAAAGTCATTGACCCTCTCCACATGGTGGCTACCCAATTAAACACTTTCACGCCAGTAGGTACCGCAATAAGCATAGTTGTTAACATAAAGAATATCTCACCAGCTAAAGGCATTCCTACAGTAAACATATGATGTGCCCAAACTATGAATGACAACAAAGCTATAGATGCGGTTGCATATACCATAGAATCATACCCAAATAATTTCTTTCTGGAAAAGGCAGGTATTATAGTTGACACAATACCAAAAGCTGGAAGGATTAAAATATAAACTTCTGGGTGACCAAAAAACCAAAATATGTGTTGGAACATAACTGGGTCTCCACCACCTGATGCCGTAAAGAAACTTGTTCCAAAAAATCTATCAGTTAGAAGCATTGTAATTGCACCCGCGAGCACTGGCATTGCAGCAATTAGTAGGAATGCTGTTATTAACCAAGTCCATATAAAGATTGGCATTTTCATCAATGTCATCCCTGGAGCTCTCATGTTTAGAATAGTTGCAATAACGTTTATAGCACCTAATATTGATGAGATCCCTAACAAGTGAATAGACAAGATCACAAATGGCATGGAGTTACCGCCTTGTAGAGAAAGGGGTGGATACAAGGTCCAACCAGCTGCTGGGCCTCCACTATCGAAAAAAAGAGTGCTAAGTAGCATTGTGAATGCGAAAGGTAATATCCAGAAACTCCAATTATTTAATCTAGGTAGCGCCATATCAGGTGCACCTATCATTATAGGTATCTGCCAGTTTGCTAAACCAACAAAAGCCGGCATCACGGCACCGAAAATCATAATGAGCGCATGCATGGTAGTCATTTGGTTAAAGAAACCTGGTATAACTAATTGCAAACCTGGTTCAAATAATTCAGCTCTAATTATTAGCGCCATAAACCCGCCGATGAAGAACATCAGCAAACTAAACCAAAGATAAAGACTCCCAATATCTTTATGATTTGTTGTTGTTATCCATCTCATCAAACCAGACGGGGCATGATGATGATCTTCGTGTATATCTTGAACGTTAGTGCTCATTTTATCTTCCTATGTTTTGTGATTCAGCTACTCTATTATCTTTCCTCAAAGATACCCATTTGTCATATTCCAGTTTAGGGACTGCTCTTACTACTATTGGCATGAACCCATGGTCCTTTCCACACAGTTCAGCACACGCTCCTCTGTAGACTCCAGGTTCTTTAATATTAATCCACATCTCATTAACGTATCCTGGTATTGCATCTTTTTTGCCACCAAGCTCTGGAACCCACCATGCATGTATGACGTCACTTGCTGTTAGTAGAAGCCTTACTTTTGTGTCTGTTGGAAGAACTACCTCATTATCTACATTACGCAAATAGTGTTCCACATCGTTTACGTCTTTACCTGAATTTAGTCTTCGTGCATTGTTACTCTTATTGTCTATTTTACTAAAGAAATTCACTCCGTCTTCTAAATACTCGTACTCCCACATCCATTGATATCCAGTAACTTTCAGAGTTATACCAGCATCACTGGTATCTTCCATCATGATGAGTGCTTTAGTTGCAGGGATTGCACAGACAACTAATATTAAAAAAGGAATTACAGTCCAGACAATCTCTACTCTTGTGCTCTCATGAAATTTAGCTGGCTGATAACCTACGGATTTTCGATGGTAGATAATTGAATACACCATAACTCCGAAAACTAGAATACCAATTACCACTGTTATCCAAAACATTAGCATATGTATATCGTATGCAATCTCGCTGGTAGGTGTCACGCCTCTTGGCATATTTACTTCCCAATCAGCTAATATTTGCGTTGGTAATATCAGTGCTAGTAAATAAATAATTTTTTTC
>MDTD01171966.1_pt1 | contig 15534 bp, 15 predicted proteins | sample 811221 | NCBI WGS metagenome assembly MDTD01 (sample SAMN05326646, study PRJNA326480) | marine metagenome | isolation source: seawater | place: Pacific Ocean: South West | collected 2011
AGAAATAGCTAACCCTTTCTTATCCAAAGCTGTCGGGATGCTAGTAGATGGAACAGACGTCGCGATTGTGAAGGCCTCTTTAGAGCGGGATAACGCATCAGCCAAGAAAAGACATGCAATGGGAGCCAAGATATTTAGCGCTTGGGGCGAAATTGCTCCTGCGATGGGTATGATCGGGACCTTGATAGGGCTTGTGCAAATGCTTGCAAATATGTCTGACCCAAAAGCAATCGGTCCTGCGATGGCGGTAGCACTGTTAACAACAATGTATGGAGCTATACTTGCAAACGTTTTTTGTTTGCCTATCGCACAAAAACTCGAAAATGCGGCGGAATTAGAGGCGGCGAACAATGAACTTATCATTGAGGGAGTGCTTTTCATTCAAGCAGGAGGTAACCCAAGAATTTTAACTGACTACTTAGCCTCATTTTTATCTCCCAAAGTTAGGGAAAAAGTAGCTGAAGCTGCTGGTTAGGAATAAATACGAATGGCTGAAGAAGACGATAATAAAGAAAAAGTTGCCATTGCAGAGGACGAAAACCAACAAGAATCCGCTGAAAATGAGCAAGATCAAGCTGAGGAAGCTGAGGAAGCTGAGGAGGGGGAAGAGGACACCGATAGCTCATCTGACGGTGATCCACCAAAAGAAGATTGCCCCCCATGTAAGGGTGGAGCTCCCGCTTGGATGGCTACTTTCGCAGATATGGCAACATTGCTTATGGCTTTTTTCGTTTTACTGTTGTCTTTTGCCGAAACTGAATTACCAAAGTTTAAAATGATTTCCGGCGCTCTTAAAAATGCTTTCGGTGTAAAGGTAATAGTCCCACTTATCACTATTCCAATGGCTCGGAGTATCGTCGCGCAGGAATTTACTCCTTCTGTAGCTGAACCGACTGTAATACCTTCAAAAAAACAAAAATCTGATGATACGTCGCGCAAGAATATTATTAAAAAAACAGAAGAAGGTGAGGGAGACAGCACAGTTGACAGAGATTTTAAAGAAATTCAGGAAGCTCTCGCTGAGGAAATAAATGCTGGTCAAGCAAAAGTAAGAATTAAAGATGAAAAAATTATAGTAGATTTACAAACTTCTGATACAAGCGGAGGGAAAGGTAGCAAGGATGTAGCAAAAAAATCTGGTGGTAAGATTTCTCAAGAAACACTTGACATTGCAGCCAAAATTACGGACATCCAGGCAAAGGTGCCTTCTGAGATATTAGTAAATAAACAACAAAAAGCAATCGGAGAAAAGCAAAAAGGGCGATCAGAGGGCAAACAGGGTGGAAAATCATCCCGCGGAATCTACGAGCAAAGCAGAGTTGATCAAGATGATAAATATCAACAATTGCGTGCGGAATTATCGGAAGAAATAAATAAAGGTTTGGCAGATGTATTACGTGAAGGCGACAATATTATAGTCCGTCTTGCCAATCAAGGTTCTTTCGTGTCAGGAAGTGCTGATTTACGGAAAAGTTTCAGCGGAACATTAAACACGGTCGGTCGAGCTATCAATAAATCTGATGGCTTGATAAAAATTGAGGGTCATACAGATAATGTCCCAGTTGCGTTTAGCGAGAGATTCCGATCAAACTGGGACTTGGCAGCGGCTCGTTCGGCGTCAGTTGCTAGTTTTTTTGTGAATACAACTGGCATCAAACAAGACAGGTTAGTCGTTAATGGTTTTGCTGATACAAAACCTATAGATTCAAACGATACTCCTCAAGGGAGAGCAAAAAACCGACGAATAGAAATAATCATAAAACAATAACAAAAACATCATGGCAGAATCAGAAGAAAAACCAACCGAGAACGAGAACAACCAAAGTATCGAAGATGACGATGGTATGCCTAACGGTCCGAATAATGATGCGGCTGGTGCATCAGAAGATACCATAATCGAAGAGGAGAAAGAGGAAAATCAAGAGGAAGTAGAGGAAGAAGAGGAAGAAGAGAAAGAAGAGGGCTTGCAGGAGGAATGTCCGCCCTGTAAAGGCGGGGCGCCCGCATGGATGGCCACCTTCGCAGACATGGCAACCTTACTCATGGCCTTTTTTGTTTTGATTTTATCTTTTGCTCATATGAATGTGCCTAAATTTAAAGAGATTAGTGGTTCTTTAAAAAGTAGTTTTGGTGTTCAAAGAGTAGTTCCAATCGTGGAGCCGCCAAAGGCAGACAATATAATAGCCAAACAATTTAAAAGTGCAAAAGTAGACCCTAGTCTGAGAGATGTATCTGAGGAACAGAGTACAGACGACCCACAGCCTGAAGATCCTGAATTAAAAACTACTACTAAAAAGGAAAAATTTAAACTCAATGCTGATAAAGAAAAACTTTCAAAAGCATTAGCTAAGGAGATAGCAGAAGGTAAAATTGATTTACAGATTCGCGACAATAAATTGATTGTTAAAATGAAGGCTGACGCGGTTTCAGGACTTGACGGTGAAGGTACTAACTTTGAAAAGGGTGGGACCATATCTCAGGAAAAATTGGAAATATTTTCAAAAATTGCTAACGCGCAAGCCCAGATTGAATCGATAATTGAAGTTGAGGACAAATCTCCGAATGAAATTGAAAAGCAAACGTCTCAGGGTGGAAAATCAAAAGGAGATGATTCGCAAACAGGCCAATCTGACACCTTTGAAAAAATTAAAGCCAATCTGGCAGACGAAATTGCTAAAGGCAAATTAGAGGTAGAGCAATTAGATAATCAGATCATTGTTAGATTAGCTGATCAAGGCTCTTTTAGAAGTGGTTATGCCACCCTTCAACAAAGTTTTTTGCCAACCCTAGAAAAAGTCGCAAGCTCGATAAAAAATACAAGCGGACAAATAACTGTAGAAGGACATACGGACAATGTGCCTATAGCCTTCAGTGAAAGATTCAGAACTAATTGGGATTTGTCCGCCGCCCGTTCAGCAGCAGTCGCCGATTATTTATTGAATAACTCGACGCTAGCAGCAGGTCGGGTTACTGTAACAGGCTTTGCTGATACTAAGCCAATAGATAACAATGATACGCCATTGGGAAGATCAAAAAATCGGCGTATTGAAATAATTATTGATAATTAATTATCATTTTTGTCTCGGTTATTACTTAGCATGTCTATAATAGCTCTAGCTTGCTCGTCACTAATATGATAGTTCTCCTTAAGAGAGTTCAAATGTTCAACCTCGTCGCCGGTTAGGATGCCGTCCTCGAGAGCACTTGATACTTCAGCCTCAAACATTTGCCGTTTGCGCGCTAATTGATTTGCAAAAGCTGAAGCGACAATTCCGGTCAATAGTGCTACGGTACAGACACCCATCAATGCAGTGAAGGCTCCAACCAACTTACCAAATGGTGTTATTGGGGAAACATCCCCATATCCGACGGTGGTTAGAGTGATTAATGACCACCACATGGCATGTGGAATTGATTTAAACTCTTCAGGTTGAACTTCATATTCAGCAAGATAAACTAGCGAACTACTTAAAAATAGTGCTATCGCTAATAGATAAATTGTCGCAAAAAAAGACTTTCGCTCCTCATAAAGAGCTGAAAAGAAATCTTCTAATGCCGAAGAATAATGAGATATTTTTAGGAGTCGCAATAATCTGAGCACACGCAACCAACGTAGGTCAATACCACCAAAAAAGAGTGGCAGTATACTTGGAAGAATAGCCATAAGGTCAATTAATCCTGTAAAACTAAATATGTAATTAAATCTTTTTCTTAAAACGGATTTCCCTTGAAGCTTCTTATTGTCTGCCGCCGACCAGATTCTCAAAACATACTCGAAAGCAAAAATTGAAACGGAAAAAATTTCGAAGTAAAATAAAGCTAGTCCAAATTTTTGACTAATGGTTTCAACAGATTCGAGACACACAGCTAAAAGATTCAGCACTATCAGGACAGATAATAAGATATCACACATTCTGCTCGCAGGATCGTTAGGCTTTGCCGCGTTAACAACCTCCATTATTCTTTGCCTGTTCATACTTAACTTTTTCCGTTGATTAATTTTATAAATTTTTTAATTCTGATTTTGTTTTAAAACTTAAACAATGCCTTCCATCGGATTTAAAAACCTCCAAAGAAGGTAATACTTTTGATCTGAAACCCATGGACTCACACCCGTATCTGAAATTTTTATCCCAAGTTATTCTGAAAAATTTGCATTTCCAGCAATTAGGCATTTCTTTTTTTTCTTTTTTCACGATATGGCTTCCAAAATTCAACATAGGCTTTCCACCCGATCGTAGCTACAAAAGTAATAGTAATTAGAGTTGCAAAAATGTTTGTAAGAAGTACTCCTTTTAACATTCCAAATTCAGGTTTAAGATATAAAACAATAAGAAGAGGAATCGCGCAAATCACGTAAATTCTGATTAGTTTACAAACTTTACATTTTTCTTTGTTTTCTCGATTCACTATTTGGTTCCTAAAATATTAGTTTTTACCTGATTTAGTTGCAATCATCAACCATGTAGTGCAAATTAGCGATTTAAAAGAGTGTAAATCAATGTCGAAGTCAACGTTTGTTCCGCTGAAAGTGTCGGTCCTATGTATTTCAGATACTAGAACGATTGCAAATGATATTTCTGGTACCCTATTAGTTAATAAAATTGAAGAAGAGGGTCATATTTTACTTCACAGAGCATTGTGCCATGATTGTAAATACGCTATCAGAGCGATAGCTTCAAATTGGATTGCGGACAAAGAATGTCAAGTGATTATTACTACTGGAGGAACGGGCGTTACGGGTCGAGATGGTACGCCCGAAGCAATGCAGCCTCTGTTCGATAAAACCTTAGATGGATTTGGAGAAATCTTTAGGTACTTATCTTTTCTAGATATAAAGACATCTTCTCTACAGTCAAGAACCGTAGCTGGTGTGGCTAACGCTACCTATATTTTTGTCCTGCCCGGATCGAAAAATGCTTGTAAGTTAGCATGGGATGAAATAATCTCTGCGCAATTAAATATTCAGACAATGCCATGTAACCTTGCGCAATTAATTGATAGGCTTGATGAAGAATGACATTACTATTCAACTTTCAAAAAATTAATCTTTTACTTCTATTTATTTTATTTTTTTTCGCCCAACGGGTTTGCTTTGCTTTAAATGAATATAAAATTTTACCAAACGGAACTGATTTGATAGGCGAATTGGTTTTGACCGAAAGTATATTTGAAGATACTCTTTCAGATCTAGCTAGAGCTTACGATCAAGGCTACAACGAAATAAAGTTAGCTAATCCATCTATTGATCCCTGGTTACCTGGCGAGGGTTCAGAAATTATGATTCCCAGTTTTTTTGTTTTGCCTGAAGCACAGCAGGAAGGGATTGTTATAAATGTAGCAGAGATGAGGCTGTATTATTTTAAAAATTTGACATCTGGTAATTTGTCCGTTTCAACCTATCCAATTAGTATCGGTCGCATCGACTGGCGGACGCCTCAAGGGAAAATGAAGATTACAGCCAAGGCACTTGACCCAAATTGGTATCCTCCAGAGTCAATTAGAAAAGAGCATGCTGAAGAGGGGGATGAACTTCCTAAGATAGTTTTACCCGGACCAGATAATCCGCTTGGCCGGCATGCTATTCAGTTGAGCATACCGGGTTATCTTATTCATGGTACAAATAGACCATATGGCATAGGTATGCGAGTCACACATGGCTGTATTCGAATGTATCCAAAAGATATTGAAAAGATTTTTAAAGACGCTCCTCTGGGTACTTTAGTTGAGATTGTTAATCAACCTTACAAGGTTGGTATTAGTGGTAATAAAATTTATTTGGAGGTACATCCTGAACTAGAGGAGCATAAGGATCAGATCCCTGATATTTATAGCCATATAGTAACACTTGTCCAAAGTCGGGTGAAATCTAAAGGATTAGCAAAATTATACCCGGAAGAGGTGTGGGAAACCGTTAAAGAAGCCAACGGAATTCCCACAGTAGTAGGTGATTTAAATAATCAAACAAAGATTTAAATTTAATCGCTTCAGGACGAAATTAATTTGAATAACAATTACTTCTTCATTGTTTGTTCAAACATTCTATCAACCCGCTCTTTTTCAGTTTGAGCGGCTTTGGCTGCAGCTTTTGCTTCTTCTGCTGCTTTAAGTGCTTTTGCTGCATCCTGGCGGGCTTTTCTAGCATCGTCGCTTGAGTTATACCCTGGGGCACAGGCAGTAAACAAAACGGCAAGGCTTGATATTAGTGCCACTTTCGCTAATCTCAAAAAACTGGTCTTCATCATGGTTCTCCTTAGTGAAGTCTTGGGTAAACGAATAGTTATTCAGTTTAAACTTTTTAATAACCAAAGAGGTAAGTTTAATCTAAACTCGAGATAGTTTAAAGGTTAAGCGTTTCTGTTAATGATATATTGGGCCAGTTTCATAAGTCTATCGGCCTTGTTACCAAGAAAGGAAATAGCATCGCATGATTCGGTCACCAAGTCTGAGGCTCTTTTTTTCGCGTTTTTAAGGCCTAATAATTTTGGATAAGTCGTCTTATCAGCTTTGCAATCTGACCCTTTTGGCTTACCAATTATTTCCGTCTCACCCTCCACATCAAGAATGTCATCTTGCACCTGAAAGGCTAAGCCGATACATTTTGCGTATTTTTTCAGTGCATTAGAGACGTCTGAATCCTTCTTTTTTCCTATTATATAAGGGAACATCACGCTAGCCCTAATAAGTGCTCCCGTTTTTAAAATATGCATATTTTCAAGTGAATTTTCGTCAAAATCTTTTCCAGGCGCCGCTAAATCAATCGCTTGCCCTCCCGCCATACCCATTACTCCGCTTGCGCGAGAAAGTTCTTTAACTAATGTGATGGCGTAATCATTTTTAATTTGCGCTAAGGTTTCAAATGCTAACGACTGAAGAGCATCGCCCGCTAAGATAGCGGTTGATTCTGAAAATTTTTTATGGCACGTTGGTAATCCTCTCCTTAAATCGTCATCATCCATTGCGGGCAAATCATCATGAACTAACGAGTAGGCATGAATAAGTTCGATAGACGCAGCGGGGTAATCGACTTCGTTTAAGTTTACGCCAAGAGCATCAGCTGTAATATAAGATATGACTGGCCTTATCCTTTTGCCCGGAGACATAAGCACATATCTCATAGCATCGACTAGTTCAAATTGTCCGACGTTTTTCGGTAGGACTAGGGCGCTTAAGATGGAGTTGGATCTTTTTTGTAGCTTTCTAATTAAATCTATAATCATTCTGAATTAGATTGGTCATGATCAAAATCGACCAATGTTTTTCCGTCTTCCATCAGCTTTTTCACTTTAAGTTCGGCAATTTTAAGGGATTCCTCACATTTCTTTGATACTTTGATTCCTTCCTCAAACAATTTAAGCGATTCCTCTAAACCTAATTCTTCCGTTTCTAACTGTTCTACTATTTTTTCTAGCTTGGTAAGTGAGGCTTCAAAATTTTGTTTAGAACCAGCCATATTTCTAATGTCCTATCTTTTAGTTAATGACAATATAAATTTAGAAGTAAGACTACATTAGATATATTCCGTTTACCAGCGAATTTACGTTAGTCAAGAACTAAACATCCTTCTTATATATCCTTGATAACTGACCGTATATCCTAGTAAAATTGATAGCTATCAAACAGAGGAAGTCCAGCTTGGCAAACAATTACGTCGCTTCGGATATAGAAATATTATCTGGTCTAGACCCAGTTAAACGCCGTCCAGGGATGTACACCGACACCTCAAAACCAAATCACCTTATTCAAGAATTAATTGATAATAGTGTTGATGAAGCGCTATCGGGTTTTTGTGACGAAATTTCTATTCGAATCCATAACGATGGCTCTTATTCCGTTAGGGATAATGGACGCGGTATGCCCACAGATGAGCACCCAACCGAAAATATTTCTGGGGTCGAAGTCATACTCACCAAACTGCACTCAGGTGGAAAATTTAGAAATAAGTCATACCACTTCGCTGGCGGATTGCATGGTGTAGGGGTTTCAGTGGTTAACGCACTCTCGGAAAAGTTGTCAGCTAAAATTAGCCGGTCTGGTTACACATATGAGATTAATTTTAAAAACGGTGAACCAAAAAGTCCATTAAATATAACTGGCAAAATTAAAAAAAAAGTCACGGGCACAGAAATTCGTTTCTGGCCTAATCTTAAATATTTTGACAACCCATCTATAAATAAAAAACATCTTAAGAATTTGATGAAAGCTAAGGCCGTATTATGTCCTGGGCTTAAATTAATTTTGACCGATGAAACAGAAAGTACCGTTGACGAATGGTTATATGAAAAAGGACTAGACTATTACCTAACTTCGGAAAGTGATAAAATTCATTTACCTGAAAAGCCGATTTTCTGTTCGGAAAAAAAAACTGATTGTGAATTGGAGTGGGCTATATTTTGGAATCCTGAGCAAAAAGGCACACTACAGGAAAGTTATGTCAACTTAATTCCGACCATACAGGGAGGTACCCACGTTAGTGGATTTAAGACCGGGATTCTAGAAGCTTTTAAAGAATTCATGGACTCTCGGAATATGGTTCCAAAGAATCTAAAGGTGATTTCTGATGATGCCACAGATGATGCAGCTTTTGTGATATCGTTAAAACTTGTAAATGCACAGTTTTCTGGACAAACAAAAGAAAAATTATCGTCTAGAAGTTCCACACCTTTTATAGTTGGCTCGACTAAAACTACTATGAGTAAGTGGTTACATCAGCATGTTGCAACTGGCGAAAAGTTAGCCGAATTAATTATAGACAAGGCTCAAAGGCGTGTTCGAACAGAAAAGACCCCAAGGAAAAGAACTAACATAACGGGTCCCGCTCTGCCCGGAAAACTAGCCGATTGCCTCAGCCAAGAAATAAGTAAGACAGAGCTTTTTCTTGTAGAAGGAGATTCTGCAGGTGGTTCAGCCAAACAAGCTCGTGATAAAACCTTTCAAGCTATACTTCCTTTAAGAGGAAAAATTCTTAACACATGGGAAGTGGACTCGTCTACGCTATTAGCTTCAAATGAGGTTTCTGATATAGCAACGGCCTTAGGGATTCAGCCGGGTGCAATGGCGACTGATGGAGTTAGATATGGAAAAGTTTGTATTCTGTCGGACGCCGATTCAGACGGGCTTCATATTTCGACTTTGCTTTGTGCTTTATTTTTAAAACATTTTAGACCTTTAGTAGACCAAGGGAAAATATTTGTGGCCATGCCACCGTTATTTAGAATTGATATTGGAAAAAATATAGTCTATGCGAGTGATGAAGCCGAAAAAAATAAAATTTTATCAAATTTAAAAAAAACAGAACGAGAAAAAGCTAATGTACAAAGATTCAAAGGATTAGGGGAAATGAATCCTGAACAGTTAAGAGAAACCACTCTAGCACCAGGCAAGAGACGTTTGCTAAGACTAGAATCTTCGGATCATAAAAAAACCTTAGCAATGTTAGACATGCTCTTAGCAAAAAAAAGATCTTCAGACCGTAAAACCTGGTTAGAAAAAAAAGGTTCTTTAATTGAATTAAATAAAACATGAAGAAAAATCACCTCTCAAGCAATGATAGTATCCAATTAGCTGAATTTGCGGAAAAAGCTTATCTAGAATATTCAATGTATGTAATTCTGGATAGAGCCCTGCCAAATATCTGTGATGGTCTGAAACCCGTTCAAAGAAGAATTATATTTGCAATGTCTGAGCTTGGTCTTAATTCATCCTCAAAATTTAAGAAATCAGCACGTACCGTTGGAGACGTTATTGGAAAATATCATCCTCACGGTGATAGTGCATGTTATGAAGCGATGGTTCTGATGGCTCAAGACTTCTCTTTTAATTATAAGTTCATAGAGGGTCAAGGAAATTGGGGCTCTATTGATAACCCAAAATCCTTTGCGGCAATGAGATATACAGAAGCAAAGCTAACACGGTACGCAGAAAGTCTACTAGATGAATTAAAATTCAAAACAGTAGATTGGTGTCCTAATTTTGATGGAACACTTATGGAGCCGATGATACTGCCCGCGAAGGTGCCAAATATTCTGGTCAATGGTTCATCTGGCATTGCTGTTGGAATGGCAACCGATATACCTTCTCATAATTTAAATGAAGTGATTAAAGCTACGATATTATTGATCGAAAAACCTAAATCGTCGCTGGAAGACTTAATGAAGTTAGTAGTCGCACCAGACTTTCCTACTGGTGGTTTAATTGTAAATTCTAAAGATGAGTTAGACTCAATTTATAAAAATGGTTTTGGATCCATTAGATTAAGGGCGTCTTTGACAATAAGGAAAAAAGAAATAATTATAGATGAGTTGCCATATCAGGTGTCAACTTCAAAAATAATGGAGCAAATTGCTTCCCAAATTGAACAGAAGAAGATTAATTTTGTTGACGATATTCGGGATGAATCAGACCACAAATCACCAGTTAAAATTGTCATTTCTCTAAGACGAACGAAGTTTGATGCTGCTTTAATCGCTGAACATTTTTGTGCTACTACGGACCTTGAAAAAACAATAAGGGTAAACTTTAACTTAATAGGGATTGACGGTAATCCTAGTAGGAAAAATATAAAACAGATTATTCAAGAATGGCTGAAATTCAGAATAAGTAAAATAGAGAAAAAATTTCAATTTCAAAAATCTGAGGTGGAGAAGAGAATTCATGTTCTTGAAGGCTATTTGGTCGCCGTTTTTAATATTGAAGCCATTATTTCGATAATAAGAAACAGCGATCATCCGAAGCAAGAAATTCAGAAAAAATTTGCATTGTCTGAAGTGCAAGCAAAATCCATCTTAGAACTTAGACTTAAACAAATCGCAAAGCTTGAAGAAGAAAAAGTAAAAAAAGAAAGAGATATTTTGCAAGAACAATTAAATGAGATAAATAAAGTATTAAAATCAAAAAACTCAATAAAAAAACAAATAAAGAAAGAATTGGAAGAGGAACGGATTTCTTTCGGCAAAGAACGGACAAGTAGGTTAATTGCGATGCCTGTTGCCAAAGATATTGATTTTAACGAACTAATAGGTCCCGAGCCCATATCAGTAATTCTTTCAAATGATGCTTGGGTGAAAAGTATAAAAGGGCATAAAATAAATCTTGAGAAGATTCCATTTCGTCAAGGCGACTCCTTATTAAGTTTATTAGAAGTGTCGACAAAAGATGAAATTACGTTCTTTGATGAAGGAGGGAGAGTGTACTGCATTGAATCTAGCAAATTATCGATTAAGCGAGGTCTGGGCGAACCTTTGGCCAGTAAATTTAATCCTCCAGACGGAACCCATTTCGTTGGTATGGCATGTCAAAACCTGAGCGACCATATTCTGTTTTGCTCATCGTCTGGCAGAGGGTTTGTAACTGAAACAAAAACAATCTCCTCAAAAACTAAAGCAGGCAAAAATACCCTAGTTTTGGACTCCGGAGAGCGCTTATTACGTCCAATTGGATTTAACGAACCACAGCAAGCCTGGGTAGCAATAGTCTCAACTATCGGAAAACTTTTAATTTATCCAGTTAATGAATTACCAATTTTAACGAAAGGAAAAGGCGTCAAATTAATGCAATTGAACGCAAATTCTGAAATTAAAGAAGAAATAGCATTTACAACTATTTTAAAAAACGAGCAGTCATTGAGGATATATTCAGGTTCTAAACGCCCTTTAATTCTGAGAGAAAGTGACCAAGTAAGTTTTTGTGGCAATAGGGCAAGAAGAGGTCAATTTTTGCCAAAAGGCTTTCGAAAAGTTACAAAATTTGAATCAGGTAAATAATTCCTGCTAAATCTGAATTTTCGACTTCTTGCCTGGTATTTCTTTAACGAATTTTGGAACCAAATAATTCGGTAAATTATTTGTTAATCTTGTCCTTAAATTCTTGGCTTTTTTTAATGGCACATTAAATCTTTCTGCTCCATTTACTTGGTCTAGGATATGAATATAGTAAGGGATGACACCGCAAGAAAATAATCTCTCGGAAAGCATTTTTAGGCTTTTTAGATTATCATTTACGTCTTTTAAAAGAACGGACTGATTGAATAAGGTAATACCGCAACTTCTTAGTTTTTCTAAACAAACTTTTACTTTATCGTCTAACTCGTTAGCATGATTAGAATGAATAACAACAACAATATTTTTGTTTATCTTAGTAAAAAGAGAACAGAGAACACTATCAATTCTTTTTGGGAAAACTATCGGCATTCTCGTATGAAAGCGAATGGTATTTACGTGATTAAAATCTGATATTCGATTTAGGATATTGCGTAGTTTATGATTCGTTAAAATCAATGGTTCTCCTCCGCTAAGAATTACCTCTTTAATTGTTTTATCCGTGCCAATTTTTTCAATAGTATTATATAACTTCTTATTTCCAATTCTCGATCCATAGGAAAAATTTTGTCTAAAACAATATTTGCAATGAATAGCACAACTCCCCGTTAGAAGAAGTAACGCTCTTCCATTATATTTTTTTAAATACGGGGTTCCAACATTTAGATTACTTTCATGGAGAGGATCATCTGAAAATCCAATATCAGAAACAGAATCATTATTTTTAGAAATAACTTGTAAAAGAAGCGGATCATTAGGATCTCTTTTTTTTATTCTTTCCGCATATTGTTTCGTAACCTTAAATGGAAAATGCTGATTTTCGTCTTCAGACATGGTTCTTCTGTCGTTTCCTAATTCTATTAATTCAAAAAAATCATCCAAATTCAGAATTGACGATTGATAATCTTTGATCCAAGAGTCTTGACTATAGGACATATTTTTCTTTATCTTTGCTTATTACAATAAATTATAAGGTAAATTTAATGGGTTTTATTTCTACCAATCAATTTAAACAAGGTGTAAAACTTTTACTAGATGGTGAACCCTATAATATTATCGAGAATGAATTTGTCAAACCTGGAAAAGGTCAAGCCTTTAATAGAGTTAAATTACGCAATCTAAAAAATTCCAGAGTTATTGAAAAAACCTTTAAATCGGGCGAAAGCCTAGAGCTCGCTGACGTTACAGAACTTGAACTACAATATTTATATAGTAATGGTAGCGAGTGGGTTTTTATGAATACTGAAAATTTTGATCAAATAACGGCAACTTCTGAGATAATAGGAGATGCCTCGAAGTGGCTAAAGCCTCAAGAGTTATGCCAAGTTACATTATGGGACGAAACTCCAATTTCTGTAACCCCACCAAACTTTGTAAGCCTATTAGTTATCGAAACGGATCCTGGAGTTAAAGGGGATACAGCAACTGGCGGATCGAAACCCGCTAAGCTTGAAACTGGTGCGATCGTCAAAGTGCCGCTATTTATTGAACAAAACGAAATGCTTAAGATTGACACTAGAACTGGTGAGTACATCTCACGTATTAAGGAATAACTATTGGTTTCCTCTGTTGCAAGGCTTACAGAGTTAATATTAATCCTACGAAATTGGTGTCTCCAATCAGGTATTACTGAAGTCACTACCCCGATTTTAATTGATTATCCGACAGCTGAACCTACTATTTCAAATTTAAAAATTGATTCGAACGAGAAATATCTCAGAACATCTAGCGAATTTGAATTAAAAAAAATTCTCATCGATAAAGATATCGATGTTTTCGAGATAGGACACGTATTTAGAGCTAATGAGCATGGTGCGATGCATCTCACTGAATTTCGAATGCTGGAGTGGTATCGAAGAAATAAATCGTATAAAGAATTAATGAATGAAATTGAGTGTCTACTTCAAATGGTAGGAATAGGGCAAAAAATTTTATATAAAAGCTACCAAAAAGTTTTCAAACATAACTTTGATGTCTATCCTCATGAAGCTACAGATAATCAATTAAGAAGTATCATATCTAAACATCTGTCTGTGGAGCCTAATTCACTTGTTGATAGAATAGAACTTCTGGACAGTTTAAATATCGTCTTAATGAATACAAAGACTTTTAAGGAGAATATAATTTTTGTTTACGATTTCCCTGCTGAATTACGAAGCTATTCTGTACTTTGCGATGATTTTAGATACGCTAAAAGATTTGAACTATACATAAGAGGTGTAGAATTAGTGAATGGATATCAAGAAATAATAGACGTAGAAGAACAAGAAAGATGTTTCGTTGAGGAAAATAAAATAAGATTGGCACGAGGAATCCCAACGGTTGAACTGGATCACGAATTTCTTGGAGCGCTTAAAAAAATTAAAGTTAAGCAATATTCGGGCGCTGCTTTAGGGATCGAAAGATTGCTTGCGATACTGACCAAAGCAAAAGATTTAACTGAGATAAAAATTTACTAAGTTTAGAGCTTGAAAACCAATGGGATCGCTATTGTGGTGATAATTCCAATTGTTAGAGTAATTGGTATTCCAAGTCGAAGATAGTCAGAATAGATGTAAGAACCAGGCCCAAAAACCATCAAGTTAGTCGGGTAAGCAAGAGGAGTACAGATGGCGGTCGATCCGGAAATCATTATGGTAAGGATTAAAGGTATTAGCTCTATTCCTGTAAGCTCGGTAATACCAACGGCGATTGGTAAAATAAAAAGCACCCCAGCTTTTGCCGACAATGCATTTGATGCCAAAGATGATAGAAAAAAAAGTGCTCCTATATAAGCATAAGGACTTTGAGATGGCACCATTTCTACGAAAATATTGCCTAATTCATAAGATAGGCCACTCGCGATTGCGGCTTCGCCAATAATTAAAAGACCACCAAGAGTGGCAATTATGTTCCAGTCAATTTCATATAAAAGAAATTTTCGATCGCAACAACCGGTTAAAAACATGGTGAACGCAGCAATTGATGATGCAATGAACAAGTCTATCCAATCAAAAAGTACACCTCCAAACATCCAAATAGTAAAAAGCCATGCAAAACCAGCTTTTGATCTGTTTGGAAAATAGAAGAAAGGGTTTTTTGAAATAATTAAAAAACCATTAATCGACTGAGCCTTAACTAGAAAGTCTTGTCTAGCTATCAAGAGAATTATGTCTCCGGGTTTGAATACTATTCCTCCCAGTTTCCCTTTTAATTTTTGCCCATCCCGTGCTATCGAAACAATAGCCGCACCATACAACGTTCTAAATCTACTTTCTTTTATAGTCTTAGTTAAAAGCGAGAATTTTTCTGTAATAACTGCTTCAACGAAAATCCTATTGTTCTTATCATTGAATGGGTAGTCTTTGTTATCTAATGAGACCAGTCCGGAAAAACTTTTGGGGAAACTTTGAGAATCAGTATCACCCACAAAAACTAAAATGTCTTCTGATTCTAAAACCACATTAGATGAGACTGCCGTTATGTACTGGTTTCCTCTTTTTATCTCAAAAAGATAGATAGAATCTAATCCTCTAAGGCCTGCATCGAAAATTGTTTTTCCTACTAGCATGCTGTTTTCAGGAACTTTCATAAGTTTTATATTTCCACTTAACCCCCTTCCTTTTTTCAAAACAGAATTGCGCGTTGGGATCAAATGGGGTGTTAAAAAGCATAAAAGAATCAGACTAAGTATTATAATTGGCAGGACAATTGGGGTGAATTCAAAATCTTCACAAAA
>MDTD01154027.1_pt1 | contig 15533 bp, 8 predicted proteins | sample 811221 | NCBI WGS metagenome assembly MDTD01 (sample SAMN05326646, study PRJNA326480) | marine metagenome | isolation source: seawater | place: Pacific Ocean: South West | collected 2011
AAGCTATGGCAGAACATAGGAGAGGCGATACATGATATATGAGAATGCGAGCGCGGACCCTCTGGTGCAACTGTGCGGTCTTGGCCTTGAGATCGCTTTGGGCTTCCTCGAAGGCAGCCATCTGCACATCGGCTTTGAGTTGGATCAGCAGATCACCGGGTTTGACCGCTTCACCATCATGGAACATGACCTGGGCGATGGCACCTTCGACGGAGGGGCGCAGTTCGACTTCTTCGTCGGTGGTGATGTAGCCCACGCCCTGGATTTTCAGATCCACATTGATCATCAGGCTTGCAACGACGGCACCGACGAACAGCAGGAACATAAAAAACAAAATCAGCTTCCAACGGAACTTGGGCTTGACGGTACGGGGCGGGCGACTGTTGCCTTGGGATTGATTGGTGGTGGACATTGAATTACCTGTTTGGTTTGAATTCCTGTTAATCAGTTTTTACCGCAGAGACGCAGAGGACGCAGAGGTTGGACTGGCGTGCAGCAATAAAACCTGTTTGAACTCTGCGGTCTCTGCGCCTCTGCGGTTATTCATGTTTTATCTTCGCCAACTCATGCTGCGTCGGTTCCTTCCTGGGCGTGTTGGGCACGGGCGAGTTGTTGTTCGTAGAGTTCTCTGAACGGGCCGGGTTGTTTGATGAGTTGGTCGGGTTCGCCCATCTGGACCATCTTGCCGGCATCGAGCATCAGCACCATGTCGCATGACAGTGCAACCGACACGCGATGCGAGACCAGCAGGGCGGTGCGATCTGAGAGAACATTACCAAGGTTATCGATGAGCTTGGCTTCGGTGTCGGCATCCAGCGCGCTGGTACAGTCGTCGAGCACGAGCACATGCGGGTCACTGACCAATGCGCGGGCCAGATTCACACGCTGCTTCTGACCACCGGATAACGTGAGTCCACGTTCATGCGTCAGCGAGCGATACTTGGCGGGGAGCGTACTGATAAAGTCGTGAATGAGCACGTTCTGTGCGGATTTGACCACGGTTTGCTGGTCAGCATCTTCCGAGCCATAGCGGATGTTATCGCCGATGGTGCCTGAGAAGACGACCGGTTCCTGGTGGACGTAGCGAATCAGGTTGCGCAGGTCGGTGAGTTTGAATCGTTTGAGATTCTGCTCGTTGACGAGGATGCGACCTTCGGTTGGATCATAAAACCGGGCGACGAGTTTGGCGAGTGTACTCTTGCCTGAACCCGACGGTCCCATGATGCAGACCTTGGCGCCAGCGGGGATGGTGATATCCAGATCATCAATCGCTGGTGAGGGTGTATTGGGATACTGGAAGCTCAGGTGATCAAAACGAATTTCACAAGCCGAGTCTGGGACGTTGAGCGGATCATTGGGATCGTCGATGGCAATGGGTTCATCCATGACGCGAACAATCTTGGCGCAGACCGTTTCCAGACGTTGCATGACGGCGACTTCGTTGATGATCATGGTGATGGGCTGGAACATGTTCGCTGCCGTGCCATGGAACATGAGCAACTCACCCGCGGTCATCGAGCCGTCCAGACATTTCTGGGCACTGATCCACATGACCATGGTGGTGGTCGTGCCTGCAATGATGCCACACGTCGCCGCCAGACAGGTGTTGAGCATGCCCGAGACAACCTGGCGTTGGAGCAGCGGCTTGGTGGTGCGCGCCAGAATCAACGTCTCACGGATCTCACGACTGAATGCCTTGGTCACATGGAACAGCGAGATACGGTTGGCAATGTGACCTGCAAGTCGGCCCTGGCGTTCACGGATATCGCGGTTGACGTTGCGCATTTGCGTCGAAAAATACTTGTAGGCAATCCCGTATGCTGGCAGCGCGCACATCACCAATAACGCCAGACGCCAATCAATGGTGAAGGTGATGATCGTCCCTGCGATGATGCCTGCAAAGCCGTTGGGGATGTGGCGCATGAGCATCGTAAAGCAGTGCGTCATCGCCTGCATATCGGAAAACAGGTGCGTGAGCAGACGGCCCGGTGAATGGGCATCGTGATAGGGTTGGCTGAGTTGATGGAGTTTCTCATGGATGTGATTGCGCATGTGAAACGTTGCTTCCTGCGTGAGTCGGGCAGTCGCAAAGAACAGGTGCGTTGCCATGAGATGGCGGGTGATCTCCCAGATGATGACGGCTGCAACGAGTAACGCCAATCGCTGGAGTTTCTGCTCGGTGGTCAATCCGGGTTTGGCATCGAGCCTGGTTGTCCAGGAATCGCGATACCGCTTGGATTGATGCATCATTGGGATGGTCTTGTCGGAGGTGTGCACCGACGGCGCGGGATCGGTATTAACCTGCGTCATCATGCCGATCTGGACAATGTCGTCAGCGATGTACCGGGCGACCGTCGGGTAAACGTAGACATGCATACCGAGGATGGCAGCAAAGATCCCCACCGAGAGGACAATCCAGGGGTGACGCCCCCAGATATATCGCTTGAAAATACGTTTGGTCGCGCCGCTTCCTGAGTACTTGCCATCGCGCATCAGTCGTTTGCTGACTTCCGATGAAGCCTTGAGGATACTGCGGACGTGGGAGATGATGGGTTGTCGCATCAGGCACTCTCCCTTGCTTTGGCGGTGGTCGAAGCCATCTGCGTGGTGAACAGGTGACGGTAGCGACTCTTGGTGTTACTCATCAGTTGGGCATGGGTTCCCATCTCAAGGATGTTGCCCTTGTCGAGTACGACGATGATGTCTGCATGGACAATCGTGGAAAGTCGGTGTGCGATGATGAAGGTGGTGCGGTCCTGCATGACGCGGTTGAGCGCCTTTTGGATGAGCGCTTCGGACTGCGGGTCCAGGCTGCTGGTCGCTTCATCGAGAATCAGAATGGTTGGGTCCTTGAGAATCGCGCGGGCAATGCATAGCCGTTGACGTTCACCCACGGAGAGCTTGGAACCTTCCTCGCCCAGCAGCGTATGCACACCCTTGGGCAGGCGTTGGATGATGCTTGAAAGCTCCGCCATCTTGGCTGCCTTTTCAATGCGTTCGATGCTGGCATTGGGATCGCCGTAGGCAATGTTGTTAGCCAGGGTATCATCGAGCACGATCGGGTCCTGGGGCACCATCGCCAGGTGGTTGCGATACCAGCGGGTGTCCAGTTCATTGATGTCGTGCCCGTCAATGAGCAGGCGTCCGCCGACGGCTTCATAGTAGTGATAGATCAGGCTGATGCTTGTTGATTTGCCGCAACCGGTCTCACCGACGAAGGCGACGATCTGTCCGGGCTGAACATCGAGATTGATGTTCTTGAGCACGGGTTTGTCCGGCTCGTATTGGAAGCTTAAGTTTTCAAAGGTGACATGCCCCTTGAGTTCGGGCAGTTTCTTGCCGGGCTTGACGGTGAAGTCGCGCTCCGCCTGGATGAGTTCGACAATGCGGTCCAGTGAGATTTTGGTTTGCTCAAGTTGGTTGGACAATTCCGCCAACTGTACCGCCGGCTGAAGCAGTCGCCACGTGTAGGCAGCGACGGCGATGACCGCACCGTACTGGATATTGCCCATGACCACGAGATAAGTGCCAAAGAGTTGCACGGTGGCAAAGGTGGTCCACGTCAACGCTGAAGAAGACATACCGTAAGCATTGTTGAGTTGGCGGAACCGGTGATGGACACGCTCGGTGAGGAAGTTGGCTCGTGTGAAGACGCGACGCTCATTGCGTTGTGAGTTGTATGCCTGGACGACGATGTTCCCCGCCAGCCGTTCCTGGGCACGGCCTGAGAGCCGGTCCATTTTGGAGCGCATGCGTTTTTGCACCGTGCGGATGCGTCGGACGAACCATTTGTAGTTGAACACATACATACTCACGCCGAACAGGACGATGAGCGTGAGTTGCCAACTCAGGTAGAACATCACCACGATGGCGACCAACGCCGTGACCAGTTGTGAGGCGAGGTTGACCATTTGGCCTGAGAAGATGGTCTGGACCTGTTCGATGTCACCACGGAGTCGTTCCATGAGCTTGCCGGTGGGCGTGTTCTGGAGATAGCGGACGGACAGATGCTGGACCGCGCGGTAGAGGGTCAATCGCATGTCAAAGACGATGCGTTGGCTGGTCATGATCACCGAGTAGTTGCCGATGGTCTGCATGACACCACTGATCCAGGGCATGGCCAGTGAGATGAGCATCAGGGGCGGGAGCAGCGCGTAGCGTCCCTTACCGATGACTTCGTCCACCACCCAGCCGAGAATCAACGGGGGCAGCAGCGTCAGCATCGTGACACCAAGTACCATCACGACCGCGAGAATCGCTCGGGCGCGGTACTTGATGATCGACTGAATTAGAAAATGGACAGAGCTCATGGCATGGCCATTTGCAATCTGCAAAACTCCATTGGCTTGTGTAACGATTATGAACCCATCTCAGATCGCTGTCGCTGCGATCCTTTCCAGGGCTCAGACTGGACGATTCGGCAATCCTAACTTCTCAGACTGCTTATTATCCTCGGGGGACTCCCAACACACGGTGATGCATCACAACACTTCTACATAATCCACACACCTGTCACGGCCATCCGCAATGCAATTTCAATTTGACGACCTGACGTCCCTGACAAGTCGGAGCATCGCGACGGACTGCTTTGAGGTTGCTATCGGTTCAACATCCTCTTGAGCAACATTTTCGTTTCTCAATTCTAAATTAGTTTGCTTGACAGAATTTTCCAGAGGTATCAGGCAATCTTTTAAGAAAAAAGTCAAAAAAGCGATACGACCCCGGCCATTTGGTCGCGGGATCGATCATTTGAGGCCAACTTCCCGCAGGTGGAAATTGGGTGCGGTTGCCTGATGACCTACAATATGCCCATGAGTAACCTCAGTGACATGCGACGTGACTTTAACCAGCCGGACCTGACCCGCAGTGATCTGCTGGCGGACCCGATCCACCAGTTTCAGACCTGGCTGGATGAGGCCATCAAGTTGGACATCCTCGACCCCACCGCCATGACGTTGGCCACCGTCGATGAGCAGGGGCGCCCTGCTGCCCGGATCGTGCTGCTTAAGGGTCTCGACGAACAGGGGCTGTGTTTTTACACCAACTATCACAGCGCCAAGGGGCGCCAGTTGGCAACCAACCCCCATGCTGCGTTGGTGTTTTTCTGGCCTCAAATGGATCGGCAGGTTCGCTTTGAGGGGACCGTTGAGAAAGTCAGCCGCGAGCAGTCGGAGGTTTATTTCAAGTCGCGTCCTCTGGGGTCTCAGATCAGTGCTGCCGCATCGGATCAAAGTCAGCCGATCGCCAGCCGTGAGATGCTTGAAGCCCGGGCCGCCAAAGTCACCAAACAGGCACAGGCAGGCGAACTGGATTTACCCGACTTCTGGGGCGGTTATCGCCTGACACCCAACCGCGCGGAGTTCTGGGTGGGACGCCCAAGCCGACTGCATGACCGTTTTGCCTACACCTTGCAGGCCGGTGGGAACTGGTGCATCGAGCGTCTTTGCCCGTGATGTGGCTGATCCTGAAACCGAGTCAAGATGACTCGGCTATATGGATGACCGGGGGATGTGTATATAGCCGAGCCATCTTGGCTCGGTTGCCTTGAAACGATGCTCAGTCAATCAGATTCTGCAGAACGCTAGCTCTGCTGCTCCATAAACTCGACAAGGTGTCTGGCCAGTTCGCGGACGGGCATGGGTTGACGCAGCAGCAGTGCCTGTGATGCAAACGCCATTGGGGTGGGGGGCGTGTTGCGATCCGTCATCAGCACCCAGCGTATCGTGTTCTGACGTGCTTTGAGTTCGCGACACAGCGATTCGGTGGGCAGACTTTCAGGCGCATCATCACAAACCAGCAGGTCGCATTTGAGTTCCTCATTGACCAGCAGCATCTTCTCAAACTGGGCCATCGTATCCACGCCATGCATCAGCACTTTGTGTTCCTTGAGCATCGCCCCGAGCACCTGCCGAAGCATCGCATCCTTCTGAATCAGAACCAGGTGTCGCAGGTCATTGGGAATGGGGTGTTGGGTCTGGTTGGGATCAAGCACCGGACATTTGGCGGGGAAGGTGATCTTGAATTGTGATCCCATGCCCAACTCTGAGGTGACCGCGATACGGGCATTGTGGTCGGTGACAATGCCATGGACCACCGCCAATCCCAGGCCGGTTCCCTGGCTGCGGGACTTGGTGGTGTAAAACGGGTCGAAAATGCATTGGCGCGTCTGATCATCCATCCCCACGCCGGTGTCGCAGACCCAAAGGTGCAGCAGCGGTCGCTTGCCGTGACAGCGTTCGGTTTGCAGCCGCACGGTTAATGTCCCACCGTCAGGCATCGCATCGCGGGCGTTGACCACCAGGTTCATCAGCAACTGCTGCATCTCCGACGGATCAGCGTGAATTTCCAACGGGCATTCGGACAGATCTTCAATCACCGTCGTGATATTGGCTGGGATCAACGGCTTGAGGGTTTTGATACTCTGCTCGACCACAGCCTTGAGATCGACTGCTTGCCGATGACCATTGGTCTGACGGGCAAAGGTCAACAGACTCCGCGTCATCCCCGTGGATTGGCGAATCGCCTGGCGGATATTCTCCAGTGCCACCGATGGGTCAATGTTCCGCTGATACTGCGTCTGGGCCATGTCCACATAACTCTCAATCGCAAGCAGCAGGTTGTTAAAGTCATGGGCGACCCCACTTGCCAACGTCCCGATGGCCTGGAGTTTCTGGGATTGCCGCAGGCGTTCTTCGAGTTGCTGATGTTGGGCTTCAGCTTTGAGTTGCGGGGTGAGATCTTCAATCTGATTGATGCAGTACTGCGGATTGCCCTGCGGGTCGCGGACGATGGTGACGGTGATCTGACACCAGACATCGTACCCGTCTTTATGGACATATCGCTTGCGGGTGCTGTGTCGGGTGGCTTGGGAATTTTTCAGGGTGTCAGCAAATTTCTGACAGGCTTTGGCATCCTCGGGACGCGCGATGTCAAAGAAGGTTTTTTGAATCAATTCCGACCAGCGATAACCGAGCATGGTGCAGAAGCGATTGTTGATCTGCAGGAACTTGCCATCGGGTGTCGCCAGCACCATACCCATGGGCGCGTGATCAAAGGCAAGATGGAAGCGATACTCGCTTTCGCGCAATGCCGACATCGTGTTGCGCTGCTGCGTGGTGTCGATGAAGCTGACAATGGCACCCGAACACAACCGCGTCTGTCGGTCGACGATGGGGGTTGCCGAAAACACCGCCCAGCGTATCGGGCACTGGTTGCACCTGAACCCCAGCACGGTTTCCTCCATGCGTTGGAGTTGATCCATGCACAGGTACCCCGGCCAATCTTTCTGCAAATCACCGGGTGTGTTGTCTTCGTGGATGATCTGACAATCACAGTTGTGGTGATAGCATTGCGTCTTGGGATCGTAATGCAGACACAAAAAGTCGATCGCTTTGGCGTTGGCCCAGATGATCCGACGGTCAGCATCCAATCGCACCACGCCACCGGGTAACGTCTGCATGATCGCATTATTCAGCGCGTCGGATTCTTTTAATGCCTTGCGCGTGCTGATGTCACGAACATGAATCATCAACGCCGGCTCGCCATGATATTGCACTTGGGCGGTGATCAACTCCACGGGGATGTTGCGCCCTGAACGATGCAGGCTATACCCCTCGAACATCTGCAGGTTGCCTTTGGCAAAGTTGGGGAACTCCTTCTTGACCGTTTCACGCTGTTCAGGCGGGACCAGTTCCAACACGCTCATGCCAATGAGTTCTTCACGACTCATCCCGTGGAGTTTGCAGGCCTGGAGATTGACATCCAGAATGATACCATCCAGTGACTCGATGAAAATCGCATCCGGCGCATGGTAGAGAATGTCGCTGTAAAGCGATTGAGACAGCTCGACCTGCATGACATCCGGTTCTTTGAGTTGATCTTGATCCACGCCATGATGATAACGGATTGTCCGCTGAACGTATCTGTCATCGTGTCAGTTGGCGGTTTGGGTGAACGGTGATCATTTTGATACGAACTTTGGACCCAATCCGACCGGCCAGCCGATAACAGACCTATGCTGCGTTACGGACACATTCTGCAATTGCTGGTGATGGCCCTGCTGGGACTTGGGTTGGTCATGGTCCATTCGGCAGGCAGTCGCATCGGCATGGGGCAGGATGTCATGTCATATATCCATTGGCGTCAACTGCTCTATGCAGGCTTGGCGCTGACGGCGATGGCTTTGGCTTCACACCTTGATATCCGATCAATCTGCATGACAAGACGCGGCCTGTTTAATCCACTGCTGTGGATGATGCTCGTCATGTTCGGCTGCATTGCTGCAACGTTCATCCCGGGGCTGGCACGCACTGTCAATGGTTCATCCCGTTGGCTGTTTATCGGTGCTGGCAGTGTCGGTATCAGCTTCCAGCCCAGTGAAATGGCAAAGCTGCTGATGGTCCTGGCCATCGCATGGTGGACCACCCGCAGAGCCGGTGTCATGCACAAGTTCTGGTACGGACTGCTGCCGATTCTCATCCTCCTGGGCGGGACCTGCGCTGCAATCGTCCTCGAAGATCTGGGGACCGGCGTACTCATCGGCATCGTCGGCGTGATCCTGCTCATCAGTGCCGGAGCCCGTATCTGGCAATTGGCGTTGATCGCGCCGGGCATCATCTTTGGACTCGTTGCTGCCATCATGCATAGCCCCTACCGCGTCGCCCGACTCATGGCATTTATGGACCCATGGGCCGACCCGCAGGGCACCGGCTATCACCCGATCCAATCCATGCTTGCCATCGCCATGGGTGGCATCACCGGCCGCGGACTCGGCGGTGGTATCCAGAAATTCGGTTACCTGCCTGAAGACACCACCGACTTTATCTTCGCAACCATCTGCGAGGAAATGGGCATCACCGGCGCACTCGTCGTCGTCGGCTTGTTCCTCTGTCTGATCTGGACGGCATGGACGATTGCATCCCAATGTCGCGACCCGTTTGGTCGTATTCTGGGACTGGGCGTGCTCTTGACCGTGGGCCTGCAGGCTGCCATGAATCTGGCGGTCGTCACCGTGCTTGTTCCCACCAAGGGTATCGCACTGCCGTTGGTTTCATCAGGTGGCACGGGTTGGATACTCACCGCCTTTGCCCTGGGACTCGTGGTCAGTCTGGACAATGCCCATCATCTGGAAAATCAGCTTCATCTGGATGATGATGTCGATACAACAACTCCACAGGCCCAACCCACCGCGGTTGCAGCCTGAGTGATCCGGCGCATCAGTGAAAAAGTCGCAGGCGTTTTGTGTGATGCAAACGGCCTGCGACTTTTTAATTTGTCAGTGATGCGCGATACGAAATACACTTCGCATGTCGATTACTTTTTTACACGATATGCCAATCGCTGTGACGCTGCTTGTTGCTGATGATGTCTTACAAATCAACTTAACCGCAGATCAATCACACACGCATTATCAAGCTTGCTTGTCAGTTCAAAGTGATGATCCGACACTTCGACCACGTTGACTTTGTCCGTTGTTTGAAGGGGTTTTTCGCTGTACACCGTCACGGTACCTGCTTCGTGAAGTTCGATGAGCAGTTGGTCTTCCGTGACCAAAGCTTGCGTGATTGTCGCGGGGCTCAGGTACTTACTGACATCACCGATTAACGCGATGCCATGCTTGATGGGGCAAACCAAAAACAGTTGACACTCAAAAGCCGGCAGACTCACAGCATGATCACCATCGAGTTTGAAAAGCTTCCGGGTTTGCCAGTCATAGCTCGCCAAACCTTCATCAGGAATTACCCATGGTTTTTGATCCCGGATCAAGGCTGAGCCATGTGTGTAGTCTTCAGGACGGATCTTGCCTGTAACAGCAAGGGTGGGTTCAGTGAGATTAAAGAGGGCCAGCGCAACACTGCCATGTTCCAGGGGGGCAATCGTGCGATACACCACGTTGTCTTTAAATGGATTGATGTAGATGCTGTCCGGCAAAGCCGTCGCCGGGGCAATGGGGCGGTAGAGTTTGCCCTGCTTATCACACAGCGGAAGCACGTTACGCGGATCAAAGTCCGTCGGATCATCCGACAGATACACCGGCCCACCACTCACTGCCTTGGAGACCGCCATCGTATAGCCCGCAAGGGGGTCGTTGGAGTGGAACATGTCATGATCCCCCCAGACCGTTGCGCCTAGCCAGAGCATGTTGGCAAAGGAGTTGTGCAGGTGGGCTTTACCCCGCCATGCGTCGTTGACTTTGTAGTCTTCGCTGCAACGGGTGACATTGCTGATGCGCGTGTTAAACGCACAGATATTGCTGTGTGCCATGCAGTTGATCAGGCCGTCCATGTGTCGAGCGCACGCCGCTTCGAGTGCCTGTGCATTGTCGATGCTGCTGGCAATGCCCTGGGTTGTCTCTTTGTAGAACTTGGGACTTTGTGCCTGGTCATCGACTTTCACAAAATCGAATCCCGCCTGCCGTGGCTTTTGGATCATCTGATCGTAAAACGCCATCGCGTTGATGAATCCCTGCTTGGGCATCAGCGTGTTCTCATCAATCTGCTCAAGGTGATCTGACAGGCTGTCCCAATCGCCTTGCGTTGAGAGTCCCGCCCAATACCCGTTAAAGCAAAGCCACAAACCAATCCACGTCACACCATCGGAAGTCCGGCGGTTGAGGATCGGCTGCCAACCGTTGGGAAATTTGGTCTTGTCGATTTCAAAGTCCAGCAGGCGACGGTTTTCGTGATTCAAATGCCCGTCATCCACAAGCACATACCGGATTGGCAGGCCCGACGCGGCAATCCCATCCATGGCCTTGCTCAGCACGTCTTCACTGATATCAAACTTGTACTGTTCCCAGGAACACCAACCCAGATGGGTGAGAATCTCCGGGTACTGTTTTTCGTCCCGGGCGCGGGTGGACTTGCCCACAAGGGGATGATTCAAAGCGATGTCCCAGACCTGTTGACAGGCGTCGTAAACGTTATCGCAAATCGCCCAGCTCAGCAACGGGATGTCCGGCTGATCATTCTCTGGTAATACCTTGGGCTGCCCGAGATTACAGACATTGAGGATGAGTTTTTGGTCGTCGGTGCTCAGCCAGGTGGTCGTGCTCAGTCCGTTTCCTGCATCGGGACACACGATGGGCAGGATTGCCATGTGTCTGCCGTCTTCAAGTTGGAGTAGCAGCAGGACGCCGCCATCGGTGACTTTGTTTAGTGATTGCAAATGAACAGCTTGCATGCGGTTAGAACCCGTCGGATACTTCCCGCCACTTTGCCCCAGGGGGTCAAAATCCTGGTAGGTCGCATAGTAACTGGCATCCTTGAAGTCAGGCAGTTGCAAGCGGATTCTGGCCAGCGGTTGATCACCAGCGATTTTCAGATCGGTTGTCGACAGGCTGTGTAATCCAGCAATTCCCAATTGACTCATATCCAGCGTCATAACAGGTGCATTATTTTCCGAATCCGGCTGATTCGTGGTGGTGGACAGGTTCATTTTACAAATTCCTCAAAGATTTTCGCGGTGTTGTCATGCAATCATGCATGCGTGTAATAGTCTATATCAAAATTGTTTAAACACCAATGGGTGCTTGTCTGCGGTATCAGAAACACAACCCGGATGACATATTTTTAGCCGCGTTGGTGGACTTTGTAAACGTTTACGATAAGATTTTTCCAAAGACACCTTCAACACGCGTCCTGCTCGTCTGACTTTGCCTTCGGATGGTATGGTTGATCAGGCAGGATGTGATGGGACAGTGACTCACAAGTAAGGGAAGGCCATCATGACACAATGGATCAATACGCACCATTCTCCGACAAAGCACACCAAGTCACCCGCTGGTTTCACGCTCATCGAACTGTTGGTGGTCATCTCCATTATCTCGCTGCTCATCGCCATTCTCCTGCCGGCTTTGGGTAAGGCGCGGGCGGCAGCAAACGACCTTAAATGTCTCAACAACCTCAAATCCATGGGCGTGCTCTCCAACATCTACATGGCGGACAACAAGAACATCCTGCCCAATTTCATTGCCTCCGGCGAGAACAACACCTACTGGATCAAGCGACTCTGGGAACTGACCTACGACAAAAACTTCAGTCCCAGTTGGCCCGGACTCAACGACGCGCAAATGACCTGGCAGCTAGGCACCATCTTCGACTGTCCGCGCTTCAACCAAATCAATCAGCAGGACTTCATGGAACGTGGTGCAACCTGGAACGGTTACTACCGAACTTATGGGGCAAACATGTACATGAACGATTACAACTCGGCGACCAAAGACCGGGTTGATGATCTGGAAAACCCCTTGGGAAAAATCTGTCAGATCACCGACGCCTGTTCCGGGCAGGCCTACAACTCCACAGTCGTACGTCGGCATAACAGCATCACCACCAATGTGCTTTACCTCGACGCTCACGCTGCACCCAATCAATTCGAGTCTGCCATCTACACCACGGTCGGATACACCCACGTCTTCTGGGGACGTAACTATCCCTGAACACGTACCGAGGCAGACCTCAAACACGCTATACTCAGCAATGTGATCCGATTGCTATTTGTGACACCGAATCGATATCAGGCAACATGACCCAGACCAAATCCAACCAGGGAATCCGCGAACTCTCCGCCAAACTCAACCTGAGTATCGGCACGGTGTCTCGCGCGTTAAACAATCGCTACGGCGTGAACCCCAAGACCCGCGCCCGTGTGCTGGAGGAAGCCCGACGCATCGGCTATGTCCCCAATGCAGCAGCACGTCGCCTCAAGGAACACCCGGTCATGCAGGTCTGCATGTTCTTTGCACCTTACGACAATCCCGGCCATGAAATCAATCCCTACGCCACCGACCTCATCGACCTGATCACCGAGTATGCTCAGAAAAGCAATCTCAATTTTCAGGTTCAACGCTTTGAAGACATGCAGACGACCACGGCATTTTTGCAGGAATCACCGCCCGACGCGGTGGTCACGTTAGGTGAGTTTCCCGAAGAACTCTTCCCATTGCTTGAGCAACGCAATTTGCCCGTGGTCAACATCAATCGCAATACCGGCCTTGAAAATCAGCTATGTATTCGGGCGGATGGTTCGCAGGCCTACGCCCTGGCGGTGCAGTATCTGGCTGCCCTGGGACACACGAAGATCGCGCTGGTCAACGGACCCCAGAAAGGCGGACATTTTCAGCAGTATGCCCAGGCGTTTGACGATGCCGTTGCTGAATTTTGTTTAACCAGTCTGCCGCAATGGAAAGTCGAACTGGCGCCGGATCAAACCAATGCCCAAGGTGCCCAGAATGCCACGCGAAACTTGCTTGGGGGTGACGATCGTCCCACCGCCATCGTGTATGGCTCGGACTGGTTAGCCATGGGCGGGATCAAGGCGATCCGCGAAATGAATCTGCGGGTGGGTGAAGATGTCAGTGTCATTGGCCATGATAATTTGCCGATGACCGAACTGCTCGATCCGCCGCTGACGACGTTTGACATGTACCTGGAAGGACAGGCTCGGACGGTGATCAACCTGATTACACGGCTTAGTGATAATCAGCCGTTGATTGATCCGACGCAGCCTTCTGGTGTGATCAATATTACCCCGAACCTTGTGAAACGAAAGAGTTGTTGCTGCATCCGATAAGTGTCGGGCATTAACTCATAATCACAAAAACACCTTGTTTTGTGGCCAATTCATCACACCATGATGAAGCCGGAGGTTATACGTTTTGAAATTGACCTGGATAGATTGGACTGTTGTCGTCGGATTCATCGGCTTTCTGGCGGCATTGGCGGCATACACCAAACGCTACACCAAAAGCGTTTCGGACTTTCTTGCAGCCGATCGCTGTGCCGGCCGATACCTGCTGACCATGTCCGAAGGCATGGCCGGTTTGGGCGCCGCATCCGTCATCGCCAACTTCGAGAAGTTTTACAAGGCAGGCTTCGCTGCAAGCTGGTGGGGGCTCATGCTCGCGCCCGTCGGCATCATCATAGCACTCTCCGGTTGGGTGCTATACCGTTATCGTGAAACACGCGCCATGACTATGGCACAATTCTTTGAGATGCGCTACAGCAAAAAGTTTCGCGTCTATGCGGGCGTCCTGGCATGGATCTCAGGCACCATCAACTACGGCATCTTCCCATCCATCATCGCCAACTTCCTCATCCACTTCTGTGGACTGCCCCAACACTTTGATCTGTTTGGCATCAGTATCTGGACCTTCCCCGTCGTCATGGCGGTCATGCTCAGTATTGCCCTGTTTTTTACGCTTTCCGGTGGCATGATCGCCGTCATGATCACAGACTTCATGCAAGCCCAGTTCACCAACATCGTCTTCCTGATTGTCATGGTCGTGCTGTTTTCAAAATTCAGTTGGTCTGAGATCACCACCACGTTGGAGAACGCGCCGGTGGGTAAGAGCCTGGTCAACCCATTTGATCAAGCCAATATCAGCGACTTTAACTTTTACTTCTTTGCGATCTTTGCTTTCAAAGCCTTTTACAACTGTCTGGGTTGGCAGGGTTCGCAAGGTTATCACTGCTCAGCCAAGAGTCCGCATGAAGCGAAGATGGCCAAGGTACTTGGCGAGTGGCGAAGTGGTGTCACGTATCTGATGTTATTGCTCATGCCGATCTGTGCGTATGTCTTGATGCACGCGCCGGAGCATGCACAGGTGGCGCACACCACACAGCAGGCGTTGGATCAGATCACTGATGCACAGGTCCAGAAACAGATGACCGTACCGGTGGCACTGTCGCAAATATTCCCTGCAGGTGTGCTTGGTTTGTTCTGTGCAGCCATGATCAGTGCAGCGATCAGTACCGATGATACTTACCTGCATTCATGGGGAAGTATCTTCATTCAGGACGTGCTTCTGCCGTTCAAGAAAAAGCCGCTGACACAGAAGCAGCATTTGAAATGGTTACGCCTTTCCATCGTCGGAGTTGCGGTTTTTGCCTTCTTTTTCAGTCTTTTATTTCCGTTGCGCGATTACCTGTTCATGTTCTTCCTGCTCACCGGGACGATATATCTGGGCGGTTCGGGTTCCGTCATCATCGGCGGACTTTACTGGCGCAGAGCCACCACGCAAGGCGCCTGGGCTGCCATGACTGTCGGCTGGATCGTTGCGGTCATCGGGATCACACTTCAAGTGATCTGGCCGAAGGTGCCTGCGTTGTTGGACATCGCAGAGAAGTTCCCGCTCAATGGTGCGTGGCTTGCGCTGGTTGCCTATCTCACCAGCATGACCGTCTTTGTTGTCGTGTCACTGTTGACCTGCAAAGAGCCGTTCAATCTCGAGAGAATGCTTCACCGGGGTGAGTATGCCATCGAAGGCGAGCATGCAGGTAAACCGGCTCGCGGTTGGCGGGCGCTGGGTATCACCAGTGAGTTTACGCTGGGTGACAAGATCATTTACTACTTCAAACTCACTTGGACCGGCACGTGGTTTTTCCTCTTCGTCGGCATCACTCTCTGGGCATTGGTCTGGGGTGTTCCCGACAGTTTCTGGAACGGATGGTGGGGATTCAAAATCGCACTGGCAGGTGTCATCGGCGTGATCACCATCGTCTGGTTTCTCTGGGGCGGTATCCGGGATTTAC
>MDTD01100720.1_pt1 | contig 15532 bp, 12 predicted proteins | sample 811221 | NCBI WGS metagenome assembly MDTD01 (sample SAMN05326646, study PRJNA326480) | marine metagenome | isolation source: seawater | place: Pacific Ocean: South West | collected 2011
GAGACCGAGTTGCGCCGACACATCCTCACGCTGTGGCAGACCGCGCTGATCCGGCTGTCGAGACTGAAGATCCAGGACGAGATCGAAACAGGCCTGCGGTACTACGCGGCGGCGTTCTTCGAGGTCATTCCGCAGGTCAATGCGCAGGTGCGCGCGGCGCTGCAGGCCCGCTGGCCCGACACCGACCTGCTGGCCGAGCCGATTCTGCGCCCCGGATCGTGGATCGGCGGCGACCGGGACGGCAATCCGAACGTGACCGCCGAGGTGGTGCGGCTGGCCACCGGCCGTGCCGCGTTCACCGCATTCGCGTACTACTTCGGTGAGCTCACGGCGCTCGAGCAGGAGTTGTCGATGTCGGTGCGGCTGGTGCACATCAGCGACGGGCTGGCCGCCCTCGCCGACGCCTGCCACGAGCCGGCCCGCGAGGACGAGCCCTACCGTCGCGCGCTTCGGGTCATCCACGCGCGGCTGACGGCGACGGCCCGGCAGATCCTCGACGAGCAACCCGAGCACGAGCTCGACCTGGGCATGTCGCCCTACCAGACGCCGGCCGAGCTGCTGGCCGACCTCGATGTGGTCGACGAGTCACTGCGCTCCAACGGCAGCGCGGTACTCGCCGACGATCGGTTGTGCCGACTGCGGGAATCGGTGCGGGTGTTCGGGTTTCATCTCTCCGGGCTGGACATGCGGCAGAACTCCGACGTGCACGAGGAGGTCATCGCCGAGTTGTTCGCCTGGGCGGGGGTGCACGACGACTACGCGTCGCTGAGTGAGCCGGAGCGCGTCGAGCTGCTCGCCGCCGAACTGGGCACCCGGCGACCGCTGGTGCGGCCCGAGGCCGACCTGTCCGAGCTGGCGCGCAAGGAGCTGGGCATCGTCATGGCCGCTGCCCGCGCCGTGCACGTGTTCGGGCCGCAGGCGGTGCCGAACTACATCATCTCGATGTGCCAGTCGGTGTCGGACATGCTCGAGCCCGCCATCCTGCTCAAGGAGGCCGGGCTGCTGGACGCATCGGGTGATCAGCCGCACGCCGCGGTCGGGATCGTGCCGCTGTTCGAGACCATCGACGATCTGCAGCGCGGGTCGTCGATTCTGGAGGCGGCGCTGGACCTTCCGTTGTACCGCGCCCTGGTCACCGCGCGGGGCGACAGCCAGGAGGTGATGCTGGGCTACTCCGACTCCAACAAGGACGGCGGCTACCTGGCGGCCAACTGGGCGCTCTACCGCGCGGAGCTGGATCTCGTGGAGTCGGCCCGCAAGACCGGTATCCGGCTGCGGTTGTTTCACGGTCGCGGTGGGACGGTGGGCCGCGGCGGGGGGCCCAGTTACGACGCCATCCTGGCGCAGCCGCCCGGCGCGGTGCGGGGCTCGCTGCGCCTGACCGAACAGGGCGAGGTGATCGCCGCCAAGTACGCCGAGCCGCAGATCGCCCGCCGCAACCTGGAAACCCTGTTGGCCGCCACACTGGAGGCCACCCTGCTGGACACCGAAGGACTGGGGCAATCGTCGGAAGAGGCCTACGCGGTGCTCGACGATCTCGCTGCCAGGGCGCAGCGTGCCTACGCCGAATTGGTGCACGAGACACCTGGATTCGTCGACTACTTCAAGGCTTCGACACCGGTCAGTGAGATCGGTGCGCTGAACATCGGCAGCCGGCCGACGTCGCGGAAACCCACCACCCAGATCTCGGATCTTCGCGCGATCCCGTGGGTGCTGGCCTGGAGCCAGTCGCGGGTGATGCTGCCGGGCTGGTACGGCACCGGCAGCGCCTTCGAGCAATGGATCGCCGACGGCGAGGACCCAGACGCGCGGCTGGCCGTGCTGCAGGATCTCTATCAGCGCTGGCCGTTCTTCACCACCGTGCTGTCCAACATGGCCCAGGTGCTGGCCAAGTCGGACCTCGGTCTGGCGGCGCGGTATTCGGAGTTGGTCGACGACGAGGACCTTCGGCGGCGGGTGTTCGACAAGATCGTCGACGAGCACGCGCGGACGATCCGGATGCACGCGTTGATCACCGGACAGGACGATCTGCTGGCCGACAACCCTGCGCTGGCCCGATCGGTGTTCAACCGGTTCCCGTACCTCGAGCCGCTGAATCACCTGCAGGTGGAGTTGCTGCGCCGCTACCGCTCCGGCGACGAGGACGAGTTGGTCCAGCGGGGGATCCTGCTGACCATGAGCGGGCTGGCGACGGCGCTGCGCAACAGCGGCTGAGGTCTCACTGCAGTCCCGCGGTGCGTCGCACCCGGTCGATGGCGCCGCGCACAACCTGCTCGGTGGCCGCGAGCGGGGAGATGACCGATTCGCCCATCTCGACGATGCGTTCGACGCGGGCGACGACCCCTTCCATCCGGTCGACCACGTCATGCAGGCGAGGAGCCAACTCGTTGATCTGGTTGATGGTCTCGTTGAACCGTTCCAGGGTGGCGTCCAGATTGCCGGTCGAATGGTTGAGGTCCTCCAGCGTCTCGCTGAGACCCTCCAGGATGGTGTCGACCTGCTCGACGGTGACGTCGGCGTTCAGCGCCGCCTGTGCGAGTTTGCGGATCCGTTCCGGGCCGGTCCGGATCGGTCGGTCACCTCTGTCTGCCATGACGCAAGTATGACGACTCGAGGCGCCGAACTGGCAGTGCCCCGGCGTCGAGACTGCAGCCACGGCGGGAAAGTGCGAGAGGGGAGCGCAGTCACGGCAGTGTGAACGGACGTCGCCGGTCGCTGCGAGCCGGGGATTCCTGCCAGCGGCCGGTCAATTCCTGCCAGCGGAAATCAACTCCCTGACCTGCGGGTTACACACGGCAGAACTCAAGATCAGAAAGAGGAACCGAGATGAAGAGCATCACCGTCGCCACCGCCGCCGCTGCCGGACTGACCGCCGCCGTCCTGGGCCTGGCCGCCCCCGCCGCCGCGGCACCCAGTGGCTCCGACGCCCAGCAGACCATCAGCCAGCTCGAAGCCGACGGCAACCGCGTCATCGTCAACCGCCTGTCCGACACCCCGCTGTCGCAGGCCATCGTGGTCGCCGTCCAGCCGGGACCCGCCCTGCGCGGCACCGTGCCCAACACCGGCTACAACGACGACAACCGCCAGGACGTCGTCACCGGCCAGGTCTACTACGTCGACATCCGCTGAGCGGATAATCAGACAGGGGCCCGCTGAGCGGCGCGTCAGACACCGTTGAGACTGCAGCTACGGCGGCAAAGTGCGAGTAACGCCCGCCGCCAGCGCAGTCTCAACGGGGAGAGCGCGTTCGCCGGGTCAGAGCTTGGCGGCCGCGGCCTCGTCCAGCAGCCAGACCGTCGCCTCCTTGCCGACCGCACCGGCGGCCGGCACATCCGTCGGCTCGGCGCCGTTGACCGCAGCGGCCACTGCGTCGGCCTTGCCCTCGCCGGAGACCACCAGCCACACCTGCCGGGAGCGCCGAACCGCGGGCAGGGTCAACGTGATTCGGCGGGGCGGCGGCTTGGGGGAGTCGGTGACGCCGACGACCATACGTTCGGTCTCACGCACCGCCGCAGAATCGGGGAACAACGAGTTGACGTGGCCCTCACCGCCCATACCGAGCAGATGAATGTCGAATTCGGTCGCGGGGTCGACGAACGTCTCGGCGAGGAGCTGCTCGTACCCGCCGGCCGCCGCGTCGAGGTCGTCGCCGAACTCGCCGTCGGAGGCCGCCATCGAATGCACGTTGACCGGGGGGATGTCGATGTGGTCCAGCAGCGCCTCGCGGGCCTGCTTGTCGTTGCGCTCGTCGTCGGCAGAGGGCACGAAACGTTCGTCACCCCAATAGATGTGCACCTTCGCCCAGTCGATCTCGCCGGCGCGCTCGCGCACCCGTTCGAGCAGCCCGATGCCGGTGCCGCCGCCGGTCAGCACGATCGAGGCGGTTCCGTGCTCCTCGATCGTCGACGCGATGGCCGACACCAGCCGGTCACCCGCGGCAGCGACCAGTGCCGTGCTGTCGGAGTAGGTTTCGATGGTCGGTTTCATTGATAGGACACCTTGTCGATTCCGGTCAGCGCCTCGCGATAGATCTCGTCGGCATCGAGCCGGCGCATCTCCTCGGCGAGGCATTCAGGGACATCTCTTCTTGCCAGTGGAACCAGCGCCACGGGCCGCGACGTGCGGCTCAGCGTCGCCGTCACACCCTCCTGCGGTCGGCTGAGCGTCACGGTGTCATGATCCCGGTGCAGCTCCACCTTGAGCGTGCCGACCGACCGGGTCACCGTGCCGTCGATGCGGCTGGCCAGCCAGCCTGCCAGCATGTCCAGCGCCGGCTCGGACTTCAGGCCCGACACCACCGCCGAACGGATCGGCTCATACGGCGGCTCGTCGATGGCAGAGGCCAGCAGCGCGCGCCAGTAGGTGATGCGACTCCACGCCAGGTCGGTGTCGCCGGGGTGATAGCCAGGCAGGCGACTCTTGATCGCGGCCAGCGGATCAGGGGCGTCGGTGGCATTGGTGATCCGGCGGATCGCCAACCTGCCCAGCGGATCCTTGGCCGGCACCTGCGGCGCGGCGTCAGGCCACCACGCCACCACCGGGGTGTCGGGCAGCAGGAACGGCAGCACGACTGCCGAGGGATGGGCAGACAGCTCGCCATGCAGACGCAGCACCACGACCTCACCCGCTCCGGCGTCACGGCCGACCCGTAACTCGGCGTCAAGCCGTGAGGCAGCGGCGTCACTGTCACCGGCCAGTGCTGCGATCACCCGGCAGGGATGCTCACGGCTGGCGAACGTGGCGGCGTCGATCGCGCTCTGCAGCGTCTCCTCGCTGTCGGGGGCGATGACCAGGGTCAGCACCCGGCCCAAGGTCAGCGCGCCGCCCTCTTCGCGAAGCCCGGTGATCTTCTTGTTGATCTCGGCGGTGGTGGTGTCGGGGAGTTCGACGATCATCGGGGCCCTCGGTTCCTCGCGCAAGCGCTCGTCACGGCCGCCTCCATTCCCGGTCCAGCCGGTGCACCATCTCGAACGCCGACGCCGGGCCCCACGTGCCCGACTCGTAGGGCTCCGGACGCCCTTGACCGGCCCAGGCTTCCAAGACCGGATCCAGGATCTCCCAGGACAATTCGACTTCGGCGTTGACCGGGAACAGCGACGGTTCGCCGAGCAGGACATCGAGGATCAACCGCTCGTATGCCTCCGGGGAGTCCTCGGCGAACGCCGAACCGTAGGAGAAGTCCATGTTGACGTCGCGGACCTCCATTGCGCTGCCGGGCACCTTGGAGCCGAACCGCATCGTGATGCCCTCGTCCGGCTGGATCCGCAGCACCAGTGCGTTCTTGCCGAGTTCCTCGGTCATCGTGGAATCGAACGGCAGATGCGGGGCACGCTTGAACACCAGCGCCACCTCGGTGACACGGCGTGGCAGCCGTTTTCCGGTTCGGAGGAAGAACGGCACCCCGGCCCAACGCCGGGTGTCCACCTCGAGCGTGATCGCGGCGAACGTCTCGGTGGTGGAGTCGGGGGAGAAGCCGCCCTCGTCGAGCAGGCCCGGCACCTTCTCGTTGCCCTGCCAGCCCGCCGAATACTGGCCGCGCGCCGAGGTCAGATTCAACGGCTGAAGCGGCCGGGTCGCCGAGAGCACCTTGATCTTCTCGGCCTGCAGCTCGTGCGGACCGAAGCTGACGGGTTCTTCCATCGCCGTGAGCGCCAGCAGCTGGATGAGGTGGTTCTGGATGACGTCGCGCGCTGCGCCGATACCGTCGTAGTAGCCGGCTCTGCCGCCCAGGCCGATGTCCTCGGCCATCGTGATCTGGACATGATCGACGTAATGGGCGTTCCAGATCGGCTCGTAGAGCTCGTTGGCGAACCGCAGCGCCAGGATGTTCTGCACCGTCTCCTTGCCGAGGTAGTGGTCGATACGGAAGACCGACTCCTCGGGAAAGACGCTGTTGACCACCGCGTTGAGTTCGCGGGCGCTGGCCAGGTCGTGGCCGAACGGCTTCTCGATCACGACCCGGCTCCACCGGTCCTCCTGCTGGCGGGCCAAGCCCGACTTCTGCAGCTGTTCGCACACGACGGGGAACGCCTTGGGCGGGATGGACAGGTAGAAGGCGTGATTTCCGCCCGTGCCGCGTTCGGCGTCGAGCTTGTTCAGCGTTTCGGCGAGCCGCTCGAAGGCTGCGTCGTCGTCGAATGTGCCCTGCACGAAGCGGAAACCCTCGGCCAGCCGGTCCCACACCTCTTGACGAAAAGGGGTGCGCGCGTGCTGCTGGACCGCCTCGTAGACCACCTGGCCGAAGTCCTCGTCGGCCCAGTCTCGGCGCGCGAAACCGACGAGGGCGAACGACGGCGGCAGTAGGCCCCGGTTGGCGAGGTCGTAGATGGCCGGCATCAACTTCTTGCGTGCCAGGTCACCGGTCACTCCGAAGATCACCACGCCGCACGGGCCGGCGATGCGGGGCATGCGCTTGTCGCGCTTGTCCCGTAGCGGGTTGTGCCATGGAGTCGTCACGGCCGGGAGGTCACTTCCCGGCGGCGTCGAGTTGTCCCTTGGTGGCGTCGAGCAGCTCCAGCCAGGACTTCTCGAACTTCTCGACACCTTCGTCTTCGAGCACCTTGAACACATCGGGCAGGTCGATGCCGATGTCGGCGAGCTTGTCGAAGACCTCCTGGGCCTCCGCGGCACGGCCGGTCACGGTGTCGCCGGTGACCACCCCGTGGTCGGCGACGGCGTCGATCGTCTTCTCCGGCATGGTGTTCACCGTGTTGGGTGCCACGAGCTCGGTCACGTAGAGCGTGTCGGAGTAGTCCGGGTTCTTGACGCCGGTCGATGCCCACAGCGGGCGCTGCACCCGGGCGCCGGAGGACTGCAGCGCGGAGAAGCGGTCGCCGCCGAGGAACACCTCTTCGTAGGCGGCGTAGGCGAGCCGGGCGTTGGCCACGGCGGCCTTGCCGCGCAGCGCCATTGCTTCCTCGGAGCCGATGCTCTCGAGGCGCTTGTCGATCTCGGTGTCCACGCGGGAGACGAAGAACGAGGCGACCGAGTGGATGCGCGACAGGTCGTGGCCGGCTTCCTTGGCCTTTTCGAGGCCGGCCAGGTAGGCGTCCATCACCATGCGGTGGCGTTCGACGGAGAAGATCAGCGTCACGTTCACCGAGATGCCCTCGGCGAGGACTGCGGTGATCGCCGGAATGCCGGCCATCGTGGCGGGGATCTTGATGAGCAGATTCGGGCGGTCGACGGTCTTCCACAGATCGATGGCCTGCAGGATCGTCTTGTCGGTGTCGTGCGCCATCCGCGGATCCACTTCGATGGACACCCGGCCGTCCACCCCGTCGGACTGCTCGTACTGCTTGGCCAGCACGTCACAGGCGTTGCGGACGTCGTCGGTGGTGACGGTGCGGATGGTGGCTTCGACGTCGGCGCCGCGCGCGGCCAGCTCGTTGATCTGCTCGTCGTAGGCGTCGCCGGAGGACAACGCGGACTGGAAGATCGACGGGTTGGTGGTCACGCCGACCACCGACTTGGTGTCGATCAGTTCCTGCAGGTTGCCGGTCTGCAGCCGGTCTCGGGACAGGTCGTCGAGCCACACGGATACGCCCGCAGCGGACAGTGCGGCCAGATTCTGGTTCTGGGTCATGGTCGGATCCTCGGTCTCTCGTTGTGTCTGATCGGCCGTCTGGTCGGCCGTCTAGTTGGCCATCGTGCGTTCCGCGGCGGCCACCACAGCCTCTGGGGTGAAGCCGAATTCACGGAACAGCGTCTTGTCGTCGGCGGACTCGCCGTAGTGCTCGATGGACACGATCTCGCCGCAATCGCCGACGAGCTTGTACCAGCTCTGGGCGATCCCGGCCTCGACCGCTACCCGCGCCGACACGGTGGGTGGCAGCACGCTGTCGCGGTAGTCCTGAGGCTGCGACTCGAACCATTCGATGCACGGCATCGACACCACGGCGGCGGTGATGTTCTTGTCGGCCAGCATCTTCTTGGCCTCGACCGCGATCTGAAGTTCGGAGCCGGTCGCGATGAGGATGACGTCGGCTTGGGCTGAGCCGCCGCCCAGCACGTAACCACCGCGGGAGACACCTTCGGAATCGGTGCCCTCCAGAACCGGGATTCCCTGACGGGTCAGGATGAAACCGACCGGGCCGCTGCCGTTGCCCCGGGCGATGATGCTGCGCCAGGCGTAGGCGGTCTCGTTCGGATCGCCGGGCCGGACCACCGACAGGTTGGGGATCGCCCGCAGCGCCGCCAGGTGCTCGATCGGTTGATGGGTGGGGCCGTCCTCGCCGAGGCCGATGGAGTCGTGGGTCCAGACGTAGATGGTGTCGATGTCCATCAACGAGGCGAGTCGGACCGACGGCCGCATGTAGTCGGAGAACTGCAGGAACGTGCCGCCGAACGCGCGGGTCGGTCCGTGCAGCACGATCCCGGAGAGGATCGCGCCCATCGCGTGCTCGCGCACCCCGAAGTGCAGCACCCGGCCGTACCAGTCGGCTTTGAAGTCGTCGGTCGAAATCGATGGTGGCCCAAAGGATTTGACCCCGTCGATGGTGGTGTTGTTGCTGCCGGCCAGGTCGGCGGAACCGCCCCAGAGCTCGGGCAGTTTGGGAGCGACGTCGTTGAGCACCTCGCCGAAGGCCTTGCGGGTGGCCATCGCTTTGGAGCCCGGCTCCCAGTAGGTGATGTCGGCGTCCCAACCGTCGGGCAGCTCCTGGGCCAGCAGCCGGTCCAGCAGCTTCTTGCGCTCGGGTTCGCGCTCGGCCCACGCGTCGAATGCCGACTGCCACTTCTGGTGTGCCTCGCGGCCGCGGTCGACGAGTTTGCGGGTGTGGCTGATGACCTCGTCGCTGACCTCGAAGGTCTGGTCGGGATCGAACCCGAGCACCTTTTTCGTGGCGGCGACCTCGTCCTCGCCGAGCGCGGAGCCGTGCACGCCGCCGGTGTTCATCTTGTTGGGTGCGGGATAGCCGATGATGGTGCGCAGCGCGATGAACGACGGCTTGTCGGTGACCTTCTTGGCCTCGGCGATTGCCTGCTCGATGGCGACGACGTTCTCGCCCCCCTCGATCTCCTGCACGTGCCACCCGTAGGCCCGGTAGCGCGCCGCGACGTCCTCGGACAACGCGATGTTGGTGTCGTGCTCGATGGAGATCTGGTTCTTGTCGTAGAACACAATGAGATTGCCGAGTTGTTGGGTGCCCGCGAGCGACGACGCCTCGCTGGTGACGCCCTCTTCGATGTCGCCGTCGGAGGCGATCACGTAGATGTAGTGGTCGAACGGGCTCTCACCCCACGGCGTGTCGGGGTCGAACAGGCCGCGCTCGTAACGTGAGGCCATCGCCATGCCCACGGACGAGGCCAGCCCCTGGCCGAGCGGGCCGGTGGTGATCTCGACACCTCGGGTGTGGCGGAACTCGGGATGGCCGGGGGTCTTGGACTTGAACGTCCGCAGCGCCTGGATGTCGGACAGCTCCAGGCCGAAGCCACCGAGATAGAGCTGGATGTAGAGCGTGAGGCTGGAGTGCCCACAGGACAGCACGAACCGGTCGCGACCCAGCCAGCTGGTGTCGCTGGGGTCGTGGTGCATCTGCCGCTGGAACAGCGTGTAGGCCAGCGGTGCGAGGCTCATCGCGGTGCCGGGGTGTCCGCTGCCGACCTTCTGGACCGCGTCGGCGGCCAGCACCCGCACGGTGTCGACGGCCCGGGTATCCACCTCCGTCCAGTCGTCCGGGTGGTTCGGCCGGGTGAGGGCGTTGATCTCTTCGAGCGTGGTCACGAGGAGCACTCCTTGACTTGAGCGGTGGGCATCCGGTTGTGAGTGGGTGATCCGCACCAACCACCCTAGTGCGGAACGCTGCGGCGACGCAGGGGTCATCCCTGGCCGGGGAGTCGGTGGGGACCCTGCGGTTCCGAGTACCCGCCCCGGCGGTCTACCATCCTCTGTAGTAGAAGTCCGTTGTTCGTCGTCGAGGAGTGGGTTGCGTGAGGATTCGCGAAGGCCATCTCGTCGACGACACCCCGAACGGATCCGTCCGCTTCCGCGACCGCATCCTCGGCTACATCGGGTTGACCAAGCCGCGCGTCATCGAACTGCTCCTGGTCACGACGATCCCGGCCATGCTGCTTGCGCACCGCGGCACCGTCGACCCGGTGCTGATCTTCAACACGTTGGTCGGTGGCCTGCTCGCGGCCGCCGGCGCCAACACGCTGAACTGTGTGGCCGACGCCGACATCGACAAGGTGATGAAGCGCACCGAACGCCGCGCCCTGGCGCGCGCCACGGTGCCGCGCAGCCACGCGCTGATCTTCGGCTTGACGCTGTCGGTGGCCTCGTTCTTCTGGCTGTGGTGGACGACCAACATGCTCTCGGCCCACCTCGCGGGGGCCACCATCGCGTTCTACGTGCTCGTCTACACGCTGCTGCTCAAGCGGCGCACCTCGCAGAACGTGGTGTGGGGCGGGGCCGCCGGTTGTATGCCGGTGATGATCGGTTGGTCCGCGGTGACCGGCACGATCCAGTGGCCCGCGCTGGTGATGTTCCTGATCATCTTCTTCTGGACTCCTCCGCACACCTGGGCGCTGGCCATGCGCTACAAGGAGGACTACAAGGCCGCCGGTGTGCCGATGCTGCCCGCGGTGGCCACCGAGCAGCAGGTCACCAAGCAGATCCTGATCTACACCTGGTTGACCGTTGCGGCGACGTTGGCGCTGGCGCTGGCCACCGGCTGGCTGTACGCCGCGGTGGCGATCGTCGCCGGCACCTGGTTCCTGGTGATGGCGCACCAGCTCTACGCCGGGGTACGACGCGGCGAGCCGGTCAAGCCGCTGCGGCTGTTCCTGCAGTCCAACAACTACCTCGCGGTCGTGTTCCTCGCGCTGGCCGTCGACTCGGCCCTGGCGCTTCCCGCGCTGTTCAGCGTCTGACTCAGGGGACCAGAACCACCGACCCCACGGTCTGTCGGCCCTGCAGGTCGCGATGGGCCTGCTGCGCCTCGTGCAACCGGTAGCGGTGGCTGACGGTCACCGACAGCGTGCCGTCGGCGATGGCGGTGAGCAGTTCGCCGGCCCGCCACGAGAACTCGTCGGGGGTGCGGGTGTAGTGCGCGAGGTTGGGTCGAGTCAGGTAGACCGATCCGGCCGCGTTGAGTCGCTGCGGGTCGACCGGGGGGACGGGCCCGCTGGCTGCGCCGAACAGCGCCAGGGTGCCTCGCACCGCCAAGCTCGCCAGGCTCGCGTCGAACGTCGACGCCCCCACGCCGTCGTACACCGCGGCGACGCCGTTGCCGTCGGTGAGCTCGCGGATACGGTCGCCGAATGCTTGCGCGTCGTTGGCGTCGCTGCCGGGATAGTCCAGGACCTCGATCGCGCCGGCCCGGCGCGACAGTTCGGCCTTGTCCGGTGTCGACACCGTGGTGATGACACGAGCAGCCAGCGCGGTCGCCCATTGCGTCAGGATCAGCCCGACGCCGCCGGCGCCCGCGTGCATCAGCACGGTGTCGCCCTGCTGCACCGCGTAGGTCGACTTGAGCAGGTAGTGCGCCGTCATGCCCTTGAGCAGGGCCGAGGCCACCGCGTCCGGAGCCACGCCGTCAGGTACGTAGGCGACGAAGTCGGCCGGCGCCAGACAGTACTCGGCGTACGCGCCGGACGCCTTGTCGGTGACGACCCGGTCGCCGACCGTCAGGGCGGCGACGTCCTCGCCGATGGCCTCGATGACGCCGCATACCTCGCTGCCGACGACGAACGGCAGCTCCCGCGGATACAGCCCGGAGCGGAAATAGGTGTCGATGAAGTTGACGCCGATCGCCTCCGCCCGGATCAGCACCTGGCCGGGGCCGGGCTCGGGTCGGGGCTTCTCCACGTGGGACAGGACTTCCGGTCCGCCGGTCTCGGCGACTTCGATGGCGTACATAGGGCCCATCATGCCCGCCGCGGTGCTGGGCGCCCCGTCGGTAGCATGGCTTCGCCATGACGACGGCCCGTCCCGACCTGTTCCACCCGCGGATCGTGTTCGCGGGGTGTCCGGCATTGCCCGACGGGGACGGCGATGACGCCGGACTGGTCGGCGCACTGCGCCGCCGCGGGCTGCACGCGCGCTGGATGTCCTGGGACGACCCGGCGGCGCTCGAGGCGGACCTGGTGATCCTGCGCGCGGCCTGGGACTACACCGAACGGCTGGACGAGTTCCTGGTCTGGACGCGCCGAGTGCCGCGGCTGCTGAACTCGCCCGACGTGGTGGCCTGGAACACCGACAAGCGCTACCTGGCCGATCTCGCCGGTGCCGGGGTGCCGACGGTGCCGAGTCGTTTCATCGCGCCCGGCCAACGCTTCGAGCTGCCCGAGGGTGCGCTGTCCGGGGGCGGCGAGGTCGTCGTCAAGCCGGCGGTCGGTGCGGGGTCCTCGGGAGCGCTGCGGTTCTCCGAGTCGGCGCCGGCGCGCGCGCATGCGGCGATGCTGCAGGCCAGTGGCCACACCGTGCTGGTGCAGCCGTTCGACGCGCGTGTCGAGGAGGGGGAGACGGCGCTGGTGTTTCTCGGCGGCGAGGCGTCGCACGCGTTCACCAAGGGCCCGATCCTCCCGCCGCCGGGGGGTGCGCCGGTGTTCGACGAGTCGGGCACCTACGCGCAGGAGCGGCTGTCGCCCGCGGAACCGGATTTCGAGCTGTGGGATCTCGGTCACGCGGCGTTGTCGGCGGCCGCGGCGCACCTGGGCATCGCGGTGACGGAACTGTTGTACGCGCGGGTGGACGTCATCGGCGGTCCTGAGGCGCCCGTGCTGCTCGAGCTCGAGTTGGTGGAGCCGTCGCTGGGCTGGCGCCAGCTGGACGAGGCCAGCCGGCTGCGCCAACAGCGGGTCTTCGCGCTGGGTGTGGAGTCAGCGCTGGAGCGGTTCGGCCTCGGTCCGCTCTCGCATCGACGCCCATAGCGCCGCGGTGGCCGCGGTGCAGGCCGCCGCACCGGCGACGTGCAGAGCCACCAGTGCGGCGGGCACGCCGGTGAAGAACTGGATGGTGCCCAGCAGGCCCTGCGCGGCGACCAGCACCACGAGCACGGCCAGCCGGGTGCGTACGTCGCGCGGGGCGCGCACAGCCAGCAGCCCGAAGCCCAGACCGATCACCAGCGACAGGTAGGCCACCAGCAGGGACGAATGCATGTGCACCAGCGTGGTGATCTCGATCTGCAGGCGGGGCACGGGGCGGTCCAGGCTCTTGTCGCCGGCATGCGGGCCGGCCCCGGTGACCATGGTGCCCGTGACGAGCACCGCTGCGAGGGCTACGGCGCTCAGCGCCGTCAACCGGCGCAGCGGGGCGGGGACGCAGGCGACATAGCTGCCTGCGTCGGGTTGTCCGATCTTGACGTACAGCAGCACCGCCAGCCAGACCATCGTCATCGATGCGAGCAGGTGAATCGCCACGGTCCACCACAGCAATCCGGTCAGGACGGTGATGCCGCCGATCACGGCCTGCACCACCGTCGACGCGGGCATCAGCCAGGCGTAGAACAGCACCTCCCGGCGGCGCCGCGCCCGCACCACGGCGATCACCGCGGCGGCGGCAGTCAGCACGACGAGGAACGTCAGCAGTCGGTTGCCGAACTCGACAGCCTGGTGGATGCCGGGCACCTCGGGATGGGGAACAGGGGTGAAGCTACCCGGGAAACACTGCGGCCAGGTCGGGCAACCCAGCCCGGAGGCGGTCACCCGCACGATCGCACCGGTCACCGCGATCCCGCCCTGGGTGAGGATCACCGCCGCAGCGATGATGCGCTGCACGCGCAGGCTCGGTTCCGGAAGCAGGTCGACGAGCCGCATGAAGAGTCGTTTCACGGGCACCTTGTGATGGTAGAGGCTCGCTAACTACGCCCCGTAGTAGGGGCGGTCAGGTGAACCGGAACCAGCGCAGCGCACACACCGCCGCGACCGCCCCCCACACCGCGAGCACGGCCAGCCCGAACCAATCCACGGACAGCGTCATCGCCTGCGAGAGCGCCTCGGTGAGTGCGCCGGACGGGGTCAGTCTGGCGACCCAGGCCACCGCCGACGGCACCATGGCGTCCTCGCCGCTCTGCCCCTCGACGGTCAGGGCGCCCAGCCCGGCGAAGACGAACCACAGCAGGTTGGCCAGTGCCAGCACGATCTCGGCGCGTAGGGTGCCGCCCAGCAGCAATCCCAGCGCGGCGAACACCGCCGTGCCCGCCGCGATGATCACCGCACCCAGCGCCAGGCCCGCCAGCGGCGGCCGCCAGCCCAGGGCGGCGCCGATGGCGCCGAGGACCACCGACTGCAGGATCACCACCGTGACCACGGCCAGCGATTTGCCCGCGATGATGCCCCACACCGGCAGCGCGGTGGCACCGAGGCGTTTGAGCGCTCCATAGCGCCGATCGAACGCCACGGCGATGGCCTGGCCGGTGAACGCCGTCGAGATGACCGCCAGTGCGACGATCGCCGGCACGAACGTGGCGGCTCGGTTGGCTCCGAACGATCCCAGCGGCAGCAACGTGAGCCCGACCAGCAGGGTGATCGGGATGAACATGGTCAGCAGCAACTGCTCGCCGTTTCGCAGCAGCAGGCGAAGCTCCAGTGCGAACTGCGCGGCCAGCATGCGCGGGACGGGGGCCGGGCGTGGATCGGGATCGAAGGTGCCGGGGGCGAATCTGTTCTCGGTCACGATCGCAACTCCCGGCCGGTCAGATCCAGGAACACGTCTTCGAGGCTGCGCTGTTCCACGCGCATGTCGGTTGCCAACACGTCCAACCTGGCGCACCACGCGGTGACGGTGGCCAGCACCTGGGGGTCGATCCGGCCCTCCACGAGGTATTCGCCCGGCGCGGCTTCGACGGCCCGGTAGCTCTCGGGAAGCGCGGTGACGAGCAGGCTCAGGTCGAGCTTGCGCGGGGCCCGGAACCGCAGTTGGTTCTCGGCGCCGTTGCGTGTGAGCTCCGTCGGGGTGCCGGTCGCCACCGCGGTTCCGTGGTCGATGATCAGGATGCGGTCGGCCAGTTCCTCGGCCTCGGCCAGCTGGTGTGTCGTGAGCACCACCGTGACCCCGTCGCGGCGCAGCGCGTCGATCAACTCCCAGACCACGATGCGCGCGTGGGCGTCCATGCCGGCAGTGGGTTCGTCCAGGAACACCAGCTCAGGGCGTCCCACCACGGCACAGGCCAATGCGAGCCGCTGCTGCTGGCCGCCGGAGAGCCGTCGGTACGGCGTGCGCGCCGACTCGCTGAGGCCCAGAGTGCTCAGCAGCCACTGGGGGTCCAACGGGTGGGCGGAGTAGGCGGCCACCAGGTTGAGCATCTCGCCGGCCTTGGCGGCGGGATAGGCCCCCCCGCCCTGCAGCATCACCCCGGTACGGGCCCGCACCTGTGCGTTGTCGGCGACGGGGTCGAGCCCGAGGATCTCGATGGAGCCGCCATCGGGTGCCAGGAAGCCCTCACACATCTCCACCGTGGTCGTCTTGCCGGCGCCGTTGGGGCCCAGCAGGGCGAACACCTCGGCCGACCCGACCTCCAGGTCCAGCTCGGACACAGCGGTCAGCGAGCCGTAGCGCTTGCTGACTCCACGCAGCCGCACCGGCGTCGAC
>MDTD01001308.1_pt1 | contig 15529 bp, 13 predicted proteins | sample 811221 | NCBI WGS metagenome assembly MDTD01 (sample SAMN05326646, study PRJNA326480) | marine metagenome | isolation source: seawater | place: Pacific Ocean: South West | collected 2011
AAAGCAGAAGATGGCGAACAGGTACTCTTCAACGGCGCTCATAACGATTGGGTGCTGGACACCGTCTTTTCGGCCAAATCGACTTACATTGTGACGGTCAGTCGTGATCGCTCCATGAAGTTAATCGAAGTCGGCACCGAACGCTTCATCGATAACATTACGAGCATCACGCCTGGTGCACTCAAGGGAGGACTCAACGGAGTTGATCGGCACCCGACCGAGGATCAACTTTTGATTGGCGGGGCTGATGGAGTTCCCAAGATCTATCGTATGTTTCGTGAAAAAGCGCGGAAGATCGGGGACGATTTTAATCTGATCCGCAAATTTCCCGCCTTGCCCGGCCGTATCTTTGATGTCGAGTTTTCGAAAAATGCTGAACGGATCGTGGCTGGTAGCAGCTTTAACGGGACCGGTTATGTGAGTGTATCGAACGTCGGTGATGGAAAACTGATTGCTGAGATGAAGGGGATCCCTTCTGCCATCTTCGCAGTGGCGTTCAGTGCCGATGGAAAATGGGTGGCTAGCGGAGGTTTCAGCGGCGACGTTTTTCTGCACGATGCTGAGACCGGTGAATTGCAACGACAATTTGTTCCGTTCACTCAAGGAGATAAGGTGGTTGCGGACGCTTCTACGTCTGCGACAGATCCCTAGGGATAAGGTTGAGCTGAGTTTCAACTTGAAATTTTGAGGAATAATATGTCATACACGACATCGACACGACGTTGGACGAAAACCATGCTGCGACTAACGCTATTTGCCGTTGTCGTAGGTCAGGCATTTAGCGGTCATGCCGCTGAGAAGATACCTGCCGGCTTGACGCTTGAGTCGCTAGAGATAAATCCGGCTCGTGTTGAACTGCAGCAAAAGTCCGATGTCGCTCAGCTGCTCATCACGGGTTGGCTCGAAAGTGGTGAACAGATCGACGTGACGAGAATGGTCAAACTGGTTGATCAGCCTGCCTTTGTCGAAGTTACCGAACAACGTGCCATCCGACCTCTCGCTGACGGTCAGCAACAGCTTCGTTTTGAGATCAACGGGTTGAGCGCTGAGGTGGATGTTGAGGTGAAGGGCATGGACACGGAGCGAGAAATTAGCTTCGTGCAGGATGTGGCTCCCGTCTTGTCCAAAATGGGATGCAATCAAGGAACTTGTCACGGATCGAAAGACGGACAAAACGGATTCAAATTGTCGTTGCGCGGATATGACTTTCTCTACGACCATCTCGCGCTCACGGACGATATTCGAGCTCGGCGATTTAATCGTGCGAATCCCGATCAGAGTCTCATGTTGCTAAAAGCGTCGGGCGGAGTTGCTCACGTGGGTGGCGTCCTTACGCGCCCCGGTGACCGAGAATACGAGCTATTGCGACAATGGATTCTCGACGGTGCGAAGCTGGATCTGGAAAAGCCGCGTGTCACGAGCATCGAGCTGCTTCCCAAAAATCCTATTCTGCCGCGCGCTAACTTATTACAGCAGATGCTCGTCATTGCCACCTACAGTGATGGAACGGTTCGCGACGTCACCTCTGACGCCTTTATTGAAAGCGGAAACATCGAGGTATTGTCGGCGGAACCTTCTGGGATCGTGACGACATTACGGCGTGGTGAATCGCCGATTCTGGCCCGCTTCGAAGGTGCTTACACTGCGACGACTATCACGGTCATGGGTGATCGCAGCGGATTCGTTTGGGAACAACCAACGACGTATAACTACGTCGACGAACTTGTTTATTCAAAACTCGAACGAATGAAGATTCTTCCCAGTGGTGTTTGTACCGATGCCGATTTTGTCCGTCGTGTCTATCTGGATCTGACTGGGCTCCCACCGCGAGCGTCCGAGGTGCGTGAATTCCTCAACGATCCGACGGAATCTCGACAAAAACGCGCTGCGCTGATCGACAAGTTGATCGGTAGCAGGGAATACGTGGAACACTGGACCAATAAATGGGCTGATCTACTACAGGTGAATCGTAAGCATCTCGGTGAAGTCGGAGCAGCCGCATTGAGGGATTGGATCAAGGAATCGATTGCTTCCAACCAGCCTTACGATGAGTTCGCGTACGACGTCATTACTGCGACGGGTTCGAATCTTGATAATCCCGCTGCCGCCTACTGGAAAATCCTGCGTGATCCAGCGCTCGCGATGGAAAACACCACTCACCTGTTCCTCGCTGTGCGTTTTAATTGCAACAAATGTCACGACCATCCCTTCGAACGATGGACTCAGGATCAGTATTACAATCTCACCGCCTATTTTGCTCAGGTAGGCCGGAAAGAAGATCCACTCTTTAATGGGCAAAAAATCGGCGGCTCTGCTGTTGAATCGGCCGCACCCTTGGTCGAGGTCGTCTTTGATAGTGGAAATGGCGAAACCAAACATGATCGAACGGGTGAAATCGTGGCTCCGTCCTTCCCCTACACCCATGAATTTTCTAACGAAGGCGAAGATCCAAGGCGTGTTCAGCTTGGTCGTTGGATCACTTCAGAGAACAATCGATATTTCGCCAAGAGTTATGTCAATCGACTGTGGGGTTATCTGTTGGGAACGGGCCTGATCGAACCCATTGATGATATTCGAGCTGGGAATCCTCCCACCAATCCCGAATTGCTTGATCAAATGACCCAGGAGTTTATCGACTCGGGCTTTGATACTCAGCATATTCTCCGCACAATTTGCAACTCGCGAACCTATCAGCATTCCGTCGCAGCCAACCGCTGGAATGAAGACGACGCAATCAATTATTCCCATGCTACACCGCGGCGGCTTCCAGCTGAGGTGCTCTACGATGCGATTCATGTTGCCGCCGGCAGGGTGACGAGCATTCCCGGTGTTCCTAAGGGGTTCCGAGCTGCTGAATTACCGGATGCGGGGGTTAAGCTCCCATTTCTCGATGACTTTGGAAGACCCGCACGCGAAAGTTCTTGTGAGTGTGAGCGGTCCAGTGGTGTCGTACTTGGACCGATCATGAAACTGGTGAATGGACCCACCGTCAATGATGCGATTAGCTCCAGCGACAGCGAGCTCGCCCAGCTTGTCGCGAATGAGCCTGACGATCATCAACTCATCGAAGAAGTCTTTCTCCGCTTTCTCGCGCGAAAGCCAACGGAACAGGAAGTTGCGCTGGGCGTGGAAGCGTTGTCAGCGGCCAAAGATGATGGCCAGCAATACCAGGATAAGTTCGACCAATACCGAGCCGATTTGTTGGCGAAGCAGGACGACTGGGAGAAAGGCCTCGCTGTCGCGCCGCAATGGACCGTGGTGACGCCGGAGAATATCGAATCAACAGCAAAGGCAACCTTTGAAATCCTGGAGGATCAGTCCGTCCTCGTTTCCGGAAATCTTGCCAAGGATACCTACCAGCTGAAGTTGTCGAGCCCTGTCAATAAATTGACCGGTCTCAAGATTGAGTTGCTACCCGATGAATCGCTAGGTTCAGGTGGTCCGGGGAGGGCCATGAATGGGAATCTCGTTCTGAGCGAATTAAAGCTGGGGCTGTTGGACGAAGAATCGCAGAAGTCTCAGCCCATCGCCTTGCAGAATGCCACGGCGAGTTTCAGCCAGTCGAGTTGGAATGTGACGGGCGCCATCGATGGTAATCCCGGAACGGGTTGGGGCATTATGCCTCAGGTTAATAAAGCCAATGAAGGAACTTTTGAAACGGCTGAGGACATCGAGATTGGGGCCGATCAACGGCTGCAGCTCGAAATCGATCAGCAATATGACGATGGCAAGCACAATCTGGGGCGTTTTCGAGTCTCCTTTACCGATTCGCGCCGTCCCTTCGCACCTCAGCAATTGCCTGAGGAAATAGCACCGATTGTTGCAACGCCGAAGAGCGAACGTAGTCCGGAACAGCTCCAAAAGTTGCAAGATTACTACCTGAGCCTCGACAAGCCTTTACAGGAGCTTCAGGCGTCACTGCAGCAGGCACAACAGCAAGCTCTGCAGCACCGTCTCACGGGAGTGCAAGATCTTGCCTGGGCTCTGATCAACAACCCATCCTTCTTGTTCAATCGCTAGACCGTGGACCGATTAATCGTGGTTTGAAAACCACAATTCGCCGTTGTGCAATGCAGGATCGGTCTGGCCTGCGACAAGATGACGTTAATCGAGGATGGGAATTGCGGTCTTAGGAGTTCTTGCCGTTTTGGGCAGTAAAAAGTGTGCCTCGGATCTGGTAAGAGAGTTTGAGGCCAGTTGCTTCCGTCTTTCCGGTTCCGCGAATTCAGATTTCAGGTAGCCACGGTGATTGTTTCCACTCACGGTTTGACAAAACGGTACGGGACATTTACCGCGTTGGACCACTGTAATACTGAGGTTGCGAATCAGGAAGTCTTCGGACTGTTGGGGCCGAACGGAGCTGGAAAGACAACTCTCTTGCGTTTGTTGTTGGGGTTTCTGCAACCCACGGATGGACGTGCACAAATTGGTGGTTTTGACTGCTCAAGCCAGTCTATTCAAGTTCGCCAGCGTGTGGCCTATCTGCCGGGCGAGGCAAGATTGTATCGTCGCATGAAGGGTGCCGATGTCCTGCAGTTCTTCGCGCAGATGCGGCCCGGTGGGAATCTTGCCAAGTCGAGACGCCTGGCTCAACATTTGGATCTTGACCTGCGAAGACGCGTTGCATCCATGTCGACCGGGATGCGACAGAAACTCGCGATCACGATCACTCTCGCTCATGAGGCCGAAGTCTACATCCTGGATGAGCCGACTGCGAATCTCGATCCGAATGTTCGACGTTCTGTCATGGAAATGGTCCGCGAGAAACGGCAGGAAGGGCATTCCGTCTTGATTAGTTCGCACGTGCTGTCGGAAATGGAAGAATCTTGTGATCGGGTGGTCATTCTTCGTCATGGAGAACTGGTTCACACGCAAGTCATGTCTCAATTGCGACAACGACACCAAATCCAGGCGACGACCAACGGACCATTGGCACCGGTGCCTCAGCATCTTGTGGATCGGATTCAGCTCGCAGTGCAAGGTCAACAGGTTCAGATGGATACCCAGGGAGATCTCGCCGATCTGATGGGCTGGATTGCGGATCAACCGTTGACTGAACTGTCCGTCCAACGGTGTGGGCTCTCGACGATTTATGAACAATACCATTCGGCTGAGGCGGCATTGTGAGAGGCGCACCGTGACTTGGATGCTTGTTAGGAAGATCTTCAATGATGCTCGCTGGTTGCTGCTTGCGTGTGCAACGACACTCTTTGCATTTGCCTGGATTCGTGTTGCGATCGTGTCGAGTATGCAAACGCATCAACTGCAACGCATCGTTCGAAATCTACCCGAGATGGTCAAGCGACTTTCGCCCGTTCCGATTGAGGAATTAATTTACTATCCAGGATTGATTGGGTTCACTTTCGAAGAACCGATTGTCTATCTGATCATGGCGGTATGGGCCATTTCGCGAGCCTCGGATAGCGTCAGCGGTGAACTCAACCGAGGTACCATGGAGATGCTGTTGTCTCAACCTCTGGGACGCACTCGTTACCTGTCGATTCACACTGGTATTACTTTGTTTGGCGTTTTCGTATTGGCAGCAACTGCCTACGCGGGAACTCACTTCGGCATTATGAGTACCGATGTTGAGGTGAAAGTCGCCACATCCCGCTGGCAGGCTCCCTTTGGATTCTCAATGCCAGGACAAGAGGTCGAGGAAAATGTGAAACGCGTTCCGATGACGGATTACGTCGAGCCTAAGGTGTTTTTGCCTGCAGCCCTGAACTACGCGAGTCTCGGCTTCTTTCTCGTCGGAGTCACGTCGTGCCTCTCAGCGTGTGACCGTTATCGCTGGCGCACGATCGCCATTGTCGTTGGATTTTACGTCTTCCAAACCATCTTGGAGCTGACTGGAATGGCGGTCGACAGCTTGAGGTGGTTATTGCGCTTTACCTTCTTTTCCATCTACGAGCCGGTGGCCTTTTCGACCTTGGCGTCGAAGGACACGAGCGACGGATGGCGCTGGCTGGCGACTGAAAGTAAAGGATACATTCCGGATCTGGGGCCACTTGGATACGACGCGGTGTTGGTTGGCCTGGGAAGTCTCGGAATTGTTGCGGCGCTGGTAATTTTCCGCCGGCGAGATCTACCGGCCCCGCTCTAGGGATCCATCACGGAAATCCTTGGTACGAGCATTGCTCTTAGCGGTCGAACGGATAGGGTTGGAAGAGTTGAGGAGCGTGAGTGGAGGTCTGGAATGAAGAAGTTAGGAATTTGCGGGTTGATTGTCATCTTGGTTTTGGGAGGCGGGTTTGCCATGATGATGGGCATCATGAGCTATTCTGCGGAACCCCCCAAGAGTTTAGGTGTCACGGATGGTCGACTCCAAGCCTGTCCGAACTCGCCCAATTGCGTATCGACCCAGAGTCAGGACGACCAACACAAAATGGATCCGATTCAATGGAACGGGTCCAGCCAAGAAGCGATTACGCGGCTTGCGGAGATCATCGCGGCCATGCCGCGGACAGTCATTGTCGCTCAGACCGACGATTATCTGCGTGCTGAATTCACGAGCGGCCTTTTTCGCTTCGTTGACGATGTCGAATTCTACGTTGATTCTGTCGGGCACAAGATTCAGTTTCGTTCGGCTTCGCGAACGGGATACTCCGACCTGGGTGTGAACCGAAAACGAATGACGGAAATCGTTAACCGATTTGAGGCTCAGGCGACGCCCTGATTAAAGACCTTCATAGACCTTGCTTCGTTGTCGTTGACCGTAATATTTCCAGCCGGGAATAAAGAAGCACGCGGCGGCTACGGTTCCGAAGATGAAGTGAGCGTAGTCCGGCCATCTTGCCATCAATAGGGCGGTTGCATATAGAGCCGTAGACTGAATGTAAAAGGCACCGGACAGAATTCCGGCCTTAATCAAGAAGACCATGCCACTGGTCAACGCAATCATCGGAGACAGTGTCAATACAGGCATCCCGAGGATGTTTTCCACGGGAAACAATAGGGCGATGCTGATCATACTCGCGGCCCAGATATGCGCGATTTGCCGTTCGACAAAGGTCACCGCACCCAGTCGCTGTCGCAAAGCCCAAAAGACGGCGGCCCATGCTCCAAGGACCACGGTCCAAAGGACAAAATAATGCCATCGGTCGCGGTCGCCCGCCAGGTAGAGCGCGTTGGTCAGGAAGCAAACGATGATCAGAACTAGGCTGTGCCACATCCAGAGGAGGCCCCAGTTCTCGAGTACATTCGCATGATGCGTTTCACGGAACATGCGGCCCATGATCTGCGAAATCTTGGCGGAGTGTGCCGAGAGTGGTTCATCTTGCAGAAACGCATCCAGATCCGTCGCCAATTCGGCAGCTGATGCATAACGCAAGTCCGGCGGCTTTTGTAAGCAACGCATCGTGACAATTTCAAGATCACGGTGTGCCTTTTCATTAATTGAACGCGCCAGAGGCGGGTCTTGCTCCAAGACCTTCAGAACAACCTCCATCGGCGTCTTTGCCTCGAAGGGAGGTTTGCCAGTCACCGAGTGAAACAGGATGGTTCCTAACGAGTAAACGTCGCTCGCGGCGCTCACGTTACCCCGACTTCCGGAGGCTTGCTCGGGGGACATGTAGGCGGGGGTTCCCAATACCGCTCCCGTTTTCGTAAGGTTCTCGGCATCGGTAACCTGTTTGGCCAGGCCAAAATCCATCACATGCGGTTCGCCCTGCTCATCGATGAGAATGTTTGAGGGTTTCAGGTCTCGATGAAGCACTCCTTGCCGATGAGCGAATTCGATCGCCTTGGCAATTTTGGAGGTCATTTCTGCGGCCTGCAAAGAGCTCAGCGGACCCTTTTTGAGGCGATCTGCGAGCGTGCGACCAGCGACGTACTTCATGCTGAAGAAGTTCTTGCCTTCGAAGACGCCAACCTCGTACACCGGAACGATATTCGGATGATGGATCCGCGCGGCAGCCTCGGCTTCTGCCTGAAAGCGTGCCTGATCGGCCGGAGATGCGAATTGTCCTCGCAGCAGCATCTTTACTGCGACGTCACGGTCCAGGCTTTTTTGCTTCGCTCGATAGACGACACCCATGCCGCCTCGCCCGACTTCTTCCAGCAAAATATAGTCCCCGAACTCAAAGGGCAGTTCTAGCGAAATGACGGGAGCTGAACCCGTTTTAGAGGATGGATTGTTAAAAGTATTCTTGCTTAGATCATGGCCAAGTGCATCGGCCAGCATCACTGCGCCCCAGAGTTCTTTCAGCTCTTCTCCCAAGGAGCCGTACGCATCGGCCTCGGTTTCGATATCAACGTCTTCGCCGTTAGCGACTCGGTCCGAAAGTTCGGCGAGAATCTTAGCAAGCGTTTTATCCGTATCATTCGGCGAATTGTGCCGACGATCAGGAGAGGCCGATTCAGGAGCATTCACGCAAAGTCGCCCTCATCGGATGGTTCGGATAACAGTTTGCGCAACCTTCTCATTGCACGGAGATAACGCATGCTGGCTGCCGGTTCGGAGAGATTCAGTGATTGAGCAACATCTTGATTCGAAAGTTGCTCGAAATGTCGCATTAATACGATTTCACGATCATGATCGTCCATCGTTTCGATCGCCGCTTGAAAACGTCGTTGTAGCTCTTGCATCGTCGCTGCTGCGGCGGGTGTAAGTTCGGGATCACAAAGCTGAGCGGCGAGCTCGATTGTCGATCGGTCCATCGCCGCGGGCGCCACCATCCCTTGCTCACGATCCACGCTTCGCTTGCCGCTCGCGCGATGTCGGCGATGAGCATCGATAATGCGGTCCTTGGCCATCTGTCGTAACCAGAGATGGAATGGCATCACCGGATCGTCGAGATATTTTCGTAAGCGTCGATTCGCTTCAATCATCACTTCCTGCACGATATCGCTCGCGTCGACTCGCTGTTGGATGCGCCGGTCCAAACGCATCTCGACCATGCGCCGCAATGCATCTCGATGTCGATCGAGCAATTGCCCTGCAGCATGGTCGTCGCCTTCTTTGGCGTTGTTGAGCAGCTCTTGTGTATGATCGCCTTCAGGCCACATAGGTCATCCTTCGTCGACGGCTGACGCCATCCGCCCATGGCATTCGATGGAGGTTACAACGGCGTCCAATCTTGATTATCGTCCAAGATCGCCTTTTTCAGCAAGTCTGGCCGGATGCTCAGGCTTTCTCTCGATGCTTTTGCGGATTAGGATGCTTCATATCAAAGCGATTGCGAGGATAAATTCAGCTGGGAATCGTGAGAATGCAGCGTACCGACGTTCAAAATCGTTTGCTTGCAATTGACGCGACGAGCGAATCCTATGCGACCGATTTCGTTCGTGAATTGCTCGCTTTTGCTCAGCATCGGCAGGTTAGCGATCTCCATTTGCAACCCACTGGCGAGGGGCTCAAGGTCCAGTGGCGCGTTGATGGTGTGTTGCAAACACTCGGACTTTTTCCTTTTGGAACTGTCACCAGCATTGTCGCTCGCCTGAAAGTCCTCGCTGAATTGCTGACCTATCGAACTGAGGTTCCTCAGGAAGGTCGTGTCCGTGAGGGCAGCGTATCGATAAACAGCCAATCGACCATTGAAATGCGAGTCAGTACATTTCCGACCCTGTACGGAGAACGTGCCGTCGTTCGCTTTTTTGCTTCCCAGTCAGAATATCAATACCTCGATCAACTCGGTCTACCAACCTCGATGGCTGCGGATCTCGGAAGGTTTCTTGAAGAGACCACAGGTGCCATTCTCATTGCGGGACCGGCCGGTAGTGGCAAAACAACGACCGCTTACGCCTGCCTTCGAGAAGTCGTACGCAAGACCGAGGGGGGCCGAAGTATCGTTTCACTCGAGGATCCAATCGAGGTTCCGGTCGCCGGCGTCGCTCAATCTCAAATCAATTCAGCAGCAGGTTTTGAACTTGCATCCGGACTCAAATCACTGCTGCGACAGGATCCCGAAGTTATCCTGGTTGGTGAGATTCGAGATCATGAAACAGCCAATGTTGCGATGCAGGCCTCTCTCACGGGACAACTTGTGTTGACGACCTTTCACGCAGGGAGTGCTGCGGAGGCGGTCCGACGACTCATTGATATGGATGTTGAGCCGTATGTTCTAAGGAGTGGAATCCTTGCTGTCCTTGGCCAACGTCTTGTGAGGTGCCTCTGCAAATGTGCGTCGCCTATTGAAAGTTCTGACGAGTTAATCGGGCTCAAAGTCGAACGTGCACTTCGCCCGGTAGGTTGTGAAGAATGTCAGCATACCGGCTATCGGGGTCGGCGCGTGCTCGCAGAACTTATGAAGATGTCAACGGTAGAGATCGGGCAGGCAATTCTGCAACGACATGAAGTTCAACAAATACAGATGTTATCGCAAAGTGCCGGTATGATCTCTTTGCATGACCGAGCTCTCAATGCGATCAACGAGGGCTGGACGAGTCCTGCTGAAGTACGTCGAGTTTTGGGCTTCCGATTTGAATCTGGTGAGGAACCGAGATAATCGCCGAAATGAATCGATCTGACTCTCAAAAACCGATCACCCTTGACCAACTGATTGCGTTGTGTGACGAAATGCGTGCTCTTGCGCGCACCGGCGTTCCGATGGAAAAGAATATGCTGCAAATGGCGGCGGAGTTGCCATCGGAGCTTGGTCGTATCGCCGCTGAAATTGGCGAACGCGGGGACGCAGGAGAGTCACTGGAACAGATCATTGAAAGTGATCACTTGCAGCTGCCGCCAGTCTTCAAGGCCGTCGTCGCAGCCGGTATTCGATCCGGTCATCTGAGTGTCGCATTGGAAGGCATGGCGGCCACCGCTCGGCGGATGGCTGAATTGCGTCGGTCGATCGTTCAAGCCTCAATCTATCCCCTGATCGTCCTGGTCGTGATCAGCGGCTTGTGCCTATTAGTGCTCTCCCGACTCAGTGAGGCGTATGTCGATGCCAGCGTGGCTCAGAACGTCGATTCGATGCCCGTGGGGATTGGCTTGCTGTCGATTTGGGGAAACTGGTCGTGGCTCGTGACTCTGGCTGCTTTACTTTTGTTTTTTGTTTGGTTCACGGTTTCTGCACGGGCCAGTTTCCTGCAGTCACAGGGATTTGCTAGCTGCATGCTGCGTTTGCCTTGGACTCACAAGTTGTTGCGTTTGGGGCGGTTGGCCATCTTCACCGATGTGTTGTCGTTGCTCCTGGAGCAGGAGATACCACTTCCTGAATCTCTGCGGCTCGCCGGGGAGGCGAGTGGTGACGAGCCGCTACATCGCGAAGCAGTTCTCATCGCGGAATCACTCGAAAGAGGTGAGGAAGGTAACTCGATTGACGAGTCACAGGCGGTGATACCGACGCTGTTGCGTTGGCAACTCATGGCGCAGAAGCCAACCCCCCAACTCGTCAAGTCTCTCCGCACAACATCGTATTCGCAGCAGCGACGAGCCAATCAATTGGCTGATTTGTTGGCTCAGCAGTTGCCCGTTATATTGACGATCGGAGTGGGGGGCGGTGCGACGCTCCTTTACGCGATGGCGGTGATGGGACCCTGGTACAGTCTTTTGACAAGTATTGCCGAGCAAAATCTTGCTCGGTGAGATTTGGCGTGGTGTCGCTTTTTCTTGGGTGCAGGTCAATTGATGAAACGCAAAGGCAGCGAATTTCTCTCGACCGAAGAGGTGACGGAGCTCACTGAAGAAATCGTTCGTATCACCGAATCGAATCTTCCACTTTCCGACGGTCTGCGCGCGGCTGCCACTGATGTTTCGAATCTGAGAGTACGAACGGGACTCTCTCAGTTGGCGGATTGCATCGAACATGGCAAAACGCTGGATGAGGGATTGGTGTCGAGTGGTCTTCGTATTCCGACCTATCTGTCTGGATTAATACAAGCTGGAGCACGTGCTGGAAAGCTTCCCGAGGTTCTGCTTCAACTGACGGACCATTATCGATCGAGTCAGGATCAGTCGCGGCAAATCTGGTCGGTCCTGTTTTATCCGCTCTGCCTGATCGGCCTGATGGGCATCGTGTTGGCGATCGTTTTGTTCGGGGTAATTCCTGAATTGAATCGGATCTATTTGGAATTCGAAGTTGAATTATCTCAATCGACACTGAGTCTGATTTGGTTTTCCAAAATCGGTTGGCAATATGTGGTCGGTGCCATGGTGGGTGCTTTACTCATTGCTATTTTGATTCGAGTTTTGGGGGGATCTGCCAGCTGGATGCAGGTGGTGGCGACCATTCCTGGTTTTGGCAAGATCATGCAGTGGCAGGGGTTTGCTGAGTTCTCTGAGTTATTGCGATTACTGTTAATGCAGGAAGTCCCGTTAGGCGAGTCTCTCCGGTTGACCGCCATTGCGGTACGTAATGCCAACGTTGCTGCAGTGACCCACGAGCTTGCTAATCAAGTTGAGAACGGACGGTCTCTGGCGGATGCGATGGTGTCGTCTGATCAAGTTCCTCCCCATATGATCCCGGTCATTCGCCTGGGCGAACAGAATGACAAGCTTCCCGATTCGTTGCGTATTGTTTACGAGTTGTTTGAAGGGCAGATTGATCTGAGGTCCCGATTACTCTTGTCGATTTTGCCACCGGTCATGTTTCTGTTGATCGGGGGTTTTGTAGTCGCATTGCTACTGGGTTTGTTCACGCCCTTGCTTTCCTTGATTCAATATTTGGCGTTTTAGTCCGATGTACCTTCACCTGATCGCCGTTCCCTTGTTCGCAGTAATCCTGCTTTGGAGTCTCCAGCAGTTTTACGGACGCCACATGCGCGGACGTGACGATTCCATGATGCTGGTGATGACGCTCGGAGCTTGGGTGCTGTTCTACTTAAGCTTCGGTGTTGTTTTTGGGCCGCTGCTGTTTTTTGTTTCGTTGATCATTGGCGGCATGGTTGTGTCGCGATATCGACAATCCGAAAGATGCACCTTGCTTTGGCTATTGGCGATCGCTGCGGAAAAGGGAATTCCACTTTCTCAGGCGGCGCGGTCCTACGCGGCCGGCCGAACGGATGAAATGGGTCGCCGTGGCGCCGCGTTGGCAGACTATCTGGAGCAAGGAATGTCGCTGCCGAATGCTCTTGATCATTCCAGGAATACTTTGCCGTCGGAAGGGATTCTGGCAGCTCGTCTCGGATTTGCGACAGACACTTTGGCGATCACCCTAAAGGAAGCTGCACAGGATCGAAACCAGGCTGTCGTGGCGGCAAATGCCGCTTACGGTGGACTGCTTTATTTCTTCTGTGTCCTCAATGCCATGATCCTCATCTTCTTCTTCACGGTGATTCGCATCCTGCCGACCTATCAGGCGATCACGGCCGATTTTGACGTTGAGATGCCGAGCATTACGAATATGCTCATCCAATCTGGACATTGGATCGGAAATTATTGGTTCTTAGGCTTGCCATTAGCCATGCTTTCCATGGCCCTCCTCTGTTACGCCTTGCTCGGATATCTGGGATTTCGATTGCCAACCCTGCCATTCATCGGCCGCTTTTGGGGTCGCATGGATACCGCGATCATCTTGAGATCATTGGCCAGTGGACTGGCCCAGAAACGACCCATCGATCAGACCATCGATCTGTTAGCTCATTGGTATCCAGTGCCTCACGTCGGAGCTAAGTTAGCCGCCGCCGGCGAGCGAGTTCGACAAGGCGCGGATTGGTGTGACAGTCTGCTTACCGGTAGGCTCGTTTCAGCGACTGACGCGGCTGTCCTTAAGGCTGCGCAACGCGTTGATAATCTTGAATGGGCGTGCCGAGAGCTGGCTGACGCGAAGTCACGCCGCTTCAAATATCGAACCGCAGCGTTGGCCCGTTTCGTTGGACCGCTATTTGCGCTAGGGTTGGGGATCCCAATCGCGTTTTTTGCGATCGGGATGCTGATGCCAATTGCCAGTGTCATTGAGGCGTTAGCTCGATGAATAATTTCCACTCGAAAAAACGAAAAAGGCACGGCTTCACTTTTGTTGAGTTATTGGTGGCGATCCTCCTGGTCGGGGTGACCTTGGCCCTGGTCGCCCAGATGATGTCGATTAGCCTGCAACAAAATCTTACGGGCCAACGTCGTCTGGCCAATGTTGAAATCGCTAACAGTGTCTTCGAAATTATCTCCGCCCTGCCCTACGACGATCTGGACGACTCGGTGTTGAATCGACCAGAATTTTCGCAAATCATCGGGCCAGGCTTAGATCGATGGGTCTTGGATTTGAACGTGACGGAGGTCGCAACGCCGGCACCCGGCAAAAGATTTGAACTTTCCGTTTTGCCAGTGACCGAAATTGAGTCATTAAGACCTTACCGGCTCGTCGGTTGGAGATTCGCGGAGGCATTGCCATGACGCAACCACCTAAACAATGTCGCCGTTCGGGCATCACGCTTCTTGAACTCGTCGGTGTCTTCGCAATCGGATCCCTGATTCTTGCGATCTCGACCAATGTCATTGTGAATATGTTGAGGATGGAGAACCAGACTCGAGAGCAGGTCGTTCAAGTCGAGTCGGTTTCCCGCCTCACGGACCAATTTCGTCAAGACATTCGTGATGCTCGCGAAGTCCAGTTATCGGATCCGCTGTCAAATCGCCTCTTGATCAATCAAGAAACGGAACAACAAATCGAATATGCCCTCGTGGGTCGGTCCCTGGTGCGTACTGAAAAACGCGGGGATCAGAGGATCAGTCGAGAAGGATTTCGCTTGCCCAGGGATACCAGAGTGATTTGGGAGCGAGTGGAAAACAACGGTCGGACGTATTTTCGAATGCGTTTTTCCCCGGAGCGACGGTTTGCCATGATTGTCGTTGCTGAGCAAGAGCTCATCCCGATCGTCGCGGTCACGGACGGAAAAGTGGAGCCATGATCAGAAGCCGTTCCTCGAAAAGACGATCGGGCCGTAGAAATGGCTTTGCCTTGGCGATGGTCCTCGTCGGCATGACGATCGCCACGTTATTGTTGGTCGTGATCGTGCAACGTGCCGTCGTGTTCCATCAGCGAGTGATCCAGCGACAGCAGAAAGTACAATCTCAGCAAATTGCTGAGTCTGCGATTGAATTAGCCCGTCAACGTTTGGACTCAGATCTCGACTATCAGGGTGAAGATTGGCTGATTTCGTTTGACAATCTTCCCGATAATCGGGCTGGACGAGCTGAGATCGTCGTTGAGTCGAAAGAGGGTCAGCTTAAGTCAATTCGAGTGGTGGCCGTCTATCCAGATCGCGACCTAGGAATAAGAACTGAAAGGCGAGCGATTTACGCCGTGGAGACACCGAACGAATGAAACCAAGAAAAAATATAGGATTCACATTGGTTGAACTCCTGGTCGTGATTGCGATCATTGCCATTCTCGTGTTGATGCTGTTACCAGCGATTAGCGCCATGCGAGAAAGCGCAAGGCGGACTCAATGCATGAGTAAGGTGTCGCAACTTGCCCTTGGACTGCAGAGTTACAATCTCTCGAGAGGACATTTCCCCTCCGGGGTCATCGATCCCGTGCAGGCGCCGATTATCAGTCAGCCTCAAGGCTTCCACCATAGTTGGATCATTCAGGTACTGCCGTTCATCGAAGAGGGAACGATCTACCGGATGATCGACCATGAGAAGAGT
>MDTD01076927.1_pt1 | contig 15527 bp, 14 predicted proteins | sample 811221 | NCBI WGS metagenome assembly MDTD01 (sample SAMN05326646, study PRJNA326480) | marine metagenome | isolation source: seawater | place: Pacific Ocean: South West | collected 2011
CCCGTCACTCGACCACAATCGGACCCGAGTATCTCGGGCAGGTCACCAAACGCAGCCTTCACCAAGCGAACTCGAGGCTCATCAGCGAGACCTGTCTGATGCGCTTGGCGATGGGCGCGATCATCCCGATCCAAGCAGATCAGTTGGGCGTCGTCCGGCAGGCGGTTCAGCAGCGCTCGACTGTGGCCACCTGCGCCAAGGGTACAATCGACAAACAAACCGCCCCGTTCCGGCTGCAAAAGGTCGATACTCTCGTGGAGCAGCACGGGAACATGGGCGGTACTGGCCGCCCCGGACACTAGATCAATCCCCCGGTTCGGCCTCGTTCTGTTGCGAGACTGCCTCCTTCGGAGAAATCCAGATCTGCTTCTTCGATCTCAACGTAAAGAGCCCAGTTCTCCGGTGAGAACAGACGTATTTTGTTCCGATCACCCAGCCAGATGAGTTCCCCTAAACCGAGGCCTGCCGCCTCTCGAAGATCTCTTGGGATGACGAGGCGATCTGAACTGTCTCGTTGAATCTGCAGGCTCGAACGATTGAAACGGCGCCACAGCACTTGTCCCATCGAATCAGCAGCTAAGCCCTCGAGGTTCAGAAGCGTGAGTTCGACATCCTCTGAAGCCATGAGAAGAAGATGAGCGGGACGATGCGGATCTGGACTTAAGCCGATGACGAGGCCGCGATCCTCATGGTCCGCAGAACACGCTTTTACCCGCGTTAAAAAGCACGCTGGAACGGGACTCCTGCCCACCTTGTTCAACGTGGTTTTTGCCCGCCCTACATAACCAAGTCGCATCGTTGCATTTTCCAAATCTTGTCAACAAAAGACAATTATCAACAATTAGGAACAAATAGATACACAATAGGCCACACGATTTCAAGGCCTGACCGCTAGACGGACCGGCCGTGCACAGGCTGATCTACAGCTTGTTGAAAACTTTGATTAGAAAGGACGAATCGCTAGCTTGGCTTCGGTGGCTCGAGGACTTCGGCGTCCTTATCCTCAAGTCCCTGTCGCCCTCGCTTGAACTCGTGTCGGGCTTCTCCGAGAGAGCGCATGAGCGCAGGAAGCCGACTGGCGCCAAAGAAAAAGATCAGTAGGCCGCCAATCAGAAGGATCTCTGTCATTCCTGGCATTGCATCCTCCTAGAAATGCGCACTCAAGCCGAGGCTCAGTGCATTTTGATCGGGAACAGTACCTACATCTGGCTGGACCCGGTTCTCTTCCAAAATTGGTAAATCATGCTGGAGCGTTAACGCGCCAACGACGGTCTCTACACGCAAGCCATATCGCGCTCGGTGCCACTGGTTGTCCTGTCGGTCCAAGTTGAGACTGTCGAAGTTGACGATATAGTGCACACCCTCCTGGTCAATGTCCGGATCATACTCCGGATTGATCAACAGATGGGTCCCTGCCTGGAACAAAAGAAAATCGTAACCGACGAAAGGAATGAACCGCATTCGTCCAAAGGCGCTGATCTGATAGCTCATGGTGGCACCACCGGCTAGCGTTGTCAGATCCAGATCAGTCGAGCCGAGCATTCGGTTGACTCCAGCATGCAATGCGAGATCTGGAACGCCTTTGTGCTGATAGCCTTCCGCCAGCGCCAACTTCAAGCGCCCACCCAATGCAATCGTTTCAGACTCTCCCAACCAACTTAAACTCGTGCCGATTTCGAAGCCGAAAGGCAGCCCCTTGCGAACTTCGATATTGGTGGTTCCCATCGTGTCGGGAACGTCGGTCGCTCCCCCTTTGAGGTTGAGCACTCGACTCCAATAAGGCCGTTCCTGATGAATGTTGTGGCTGCTGAATCGAACGGTGTACTCAAAACCCGAATGACCCGTTGTCCGAGCCGGGCCGAGATGAAGAGGCGCCAGGACAAGCGCCATCTCACGGGCCACCCCCGAATAGTAGCCGCGCTCCTCCTCATCCGCTTGGGTCAAGAGACCAAAGCTAATGTCATGGGTGCGGCGATTTGCATCCTGAGCCTTTGCGCTCGGCGCCAGGATGAAGAGAACGGAAAGTAGGGCGATAAAGGGCTTCATGACGGACGCACCCTAAGGGTGCGGGCAATGAGGGTCAATCAAATACCCTTTCCTCCAGTAATCTGGGCGTGGGGTACTCACGACTCTCAATCCCCTCAATAAAGCGGTACCGGGCGGCACGCCGAGCCAGTTCCGACTGCATTGGATCTCGAGCGAGCCGATGCAAGTCGTTGGGAGCGAGCAGCAAAAGATGGGCGAGACGAACTCGATGAGAAACCGTGTCGTTACGGGCTAAACCCCGATGCACCTCGTAGATTTGACTCCATTTGGGTGCGTCGATCAGTTCATCGACGACAGGCCGAATGAGAGGACGGCGAGTGACCAAACGAAGGACCTGCTGCAGCGTCAACTTGGAGTTACCCAGTAGGGATCGAATCACCCGAGGTTCTTGATCATGGATCAGGCGATCCAACTGAGAAGGATTAGCTGTCCGTGCATGGGAGATCCGATACCCGACTGTCTTCTCCTGAAGCTCCCGATCGAGCGTCTGACGCAGTCGCGTTTGGTCTGACTCTTCGACCTCGGTGCACAGTGCGACCAAATCTCGGCGGCTGCGAGCATCTGCTGCCTCTCCCAAAGATTGCCACCATGCTCGGCTGAGTGGCTGACGACAAAGGTTGCGAACAATGGCGATAATTGCGGGTCGCGCATCTTGAGGGGGGGTTGCGGAACTCAGCCCCTGAGTCTCAAGCCAGTCTAAGCAATCCTCCGCAGGTAACTCCCGCAAGGCTTGACCTGCAACTGTGAGCCGAATTTCTGGGTCGCTGATCGTCATCAGCTCAGGCCGACGTTGCGTCAACGCCCCTGTCGACGGCGCCTGGATCGCATACGCCGACGCCGCTTACCTTTTCCTTTGCGTGCCTTCGTCCTGCCGTAACGACGATCAGGCATTGCCTCCTCAATCAACTGGACACCCAACCAAGCGTCGTCGATTTGCTGACCATTGTCAGCGACCTCGTAGAGCAAAAACGGAATACTGCCACCCGGCTGAACCGTCGTCGAAACACCCGGTTGAGCCATCTTGCGAAGAACCAATGCCTTCGCATCCTGAATATTCGCGGCAGCGACGAGATCGCCGACCTCAAAGACTGGACGCCGATCCAGGCACTTCAGGTTGGCACTGGGACAATGGCCGAACGCTAGACTGTTCGCCTGCCCACGACGGTCATCCAACTGCACGCCGCCCCCTCGCTTGAGTGGTGCTGCCCACTCCATCACAACTCGCACGGCATCGATTTGGGACGACCGGCCGTTGGTGAGACGGCCCCAATAAGCCCGGTACTTCGTACCATCTTTGCCCGCCACAACCGCTTGATTCAAACCGGAGAAGCCCACCTTTCCTACCTGCTGAGCCGTCCGAATATCCAGGGCCCGGGTTGAGGAATGAACTCTCAGTCGAGTCAGTCGGAGTTTCTGCTCTTCGTCCTGTTTTCGAGCCGCATCGAGAACAGGTTTCCACTGTTCTTGAACACGTCGTTCCCGAGCACGCTCCGCCTGGATCTCGTTTAACTCCATCTCCTTAAACGTTAGAACTCCAGCACCTCCGAGGGTAATGCCAGTGAGGAAAACCAGAAGAAGGCCTGTCCCCCCTTCAGAAAAGATTCGCCCGGACTTCTTTTTAGCGACGGCTGCCTTCTTCGCCTCTCGTTCCGCCGTAACGTCTGCTGCGGAAACCTTGATTTCATCATCTCCACCACGAATGTCCGAAGCATCGTCATTCAGCGCCGATGGGGATGCGTCGGTGGCACCATCCATGGTTTCTGTCATCGGTTCGACCGCGAACTGGTTACCATCGGAAGGACCATTAAACTCCGCAGGCAGCCCTCCCTCAGAAGCGACCGGATCGCCGTTGGACGGGACACCGGAAATCTCTTCTGGTGGCAGTATCTGCTCGGTTTGGTCAAAGGCCTGCTCCATGACCTGACCCGGATTTTGACCGTCAGATTGTGTCGGAGGCTGACTGCCAGGTGGCGCAGAAGATTGGTTACTAACTTGGGCTGGTGGTTGGCTGCCGGCGGGCATCGGAGGCTGGCTACCGGCCGGCGTCGGAGGCTGACTGCCGGCTGGCGTCGGAGGCTGGCTACCGACCGGCGTCGGAGGCTGGCTGCCCGCTGGCGCCGGAGGTTGGCTACCGGCTCCCATCGGTGGTTGGCTCCCGGCCTGAATCGAAGCTTGGCCGTCGGCTTGAAGGTCCAGCCCATCACCGCCTTCACCCTCCAACTGCGAGGGCATTTGAACAGCCCCAGCGTCAGTCGCCTCCGCTGTGTCCGAACCAAGGGCACGAAACGCCCCCTCTCCCTGGGGTGATTCCGGTGCTTCGGATAACGTTGCGGCATCCGCTTGCAGACGCACATCGACCACCGTTTGATCCGAACCGACGGTCGGTTCGAGTTGGGTGGGTCCCCCAGAGGTAATGCTCGTGTTCAGACCAAGGTCGTCGAGCGCGGCAATGTCTGTCATCGTCGGGGAGGCTTCGAGAGGAGGCACCATCCCCTCATCTCCGAGAGCTAATGCGGGAATCGATGGATTGGAACTCTCACCCACACGGATCGTCGTGGCGCAGGCAGGGCAACGAAATAAACGGCCGCCACCATCATCGGGTACCGTGAGGACAGTTGAGCAGGCTGTGCATCGGACCAACACGCGGCTGGCACTCCCCACGAATTCGTGAGTCCAGTCTAAGACTGTCGATCAAACAGTGTCAAACCGGTGGTTATATTTTGTTTCAGTGGCTCGATGAACTCAACAGAACATCCATACGACCGGACAGTTCACGCAGAGCATCGACCCCGATCGGCGGCAGCGCCAACCGAGGATAGCCGAGGATGGGAAGTCCTACGGGGGCGAGTATCGCTTCAACCTCGCGCTGGTGCTGCTCGGCACGCTCTCGGCAGAGTTGAGCATACTCAGCCACGGCTTCAGGAGGGTTCTTGCCTGCGTCCCGAGGGAAGTTCTCAACCCGATTGGCGACAAAGGCTGTGGTTGTTAACCCCGCTGAACGTAGTTGACTCTCCAGAGTTGCTGCTCGCCGCAGAGGTGCGGTCTCGGCACTCGAGACGACGAATGCCCGAGCCGAGGTCGAGCGTAGTCCGTCACGTACTCGTCCGGCGGTCTCGCCGATGGCATCTAAACTCCCTTCGAGACTATTGATCATCGCCCTTAACTCGTCTGTGAGACCATCACCAAACATTCGGGAACATAGCCGCCAAACGATGGTTTGCGTGGCGCCGCGACCCATGACGAGCCGTCGCAACTTGGGATTTGCGATGCGAGAGAGCCGGTCCGGCATTCGAAGAAACTGTCGGGCATTTTGTGCCGGCGGCGTATCGAGAACCACACGATCCCAACGCTCCGACTCATCGATGACACGCCCCAAAAGAGCGACAGCGCTCAGTTCATCGGCCCCCGGCATCAACTCTTGCCCGAGCTGAAACAAGCGATGTTCTCGCAAGCGTCGTAACCGTTCACCGCTACGGGCACCCCGACGGATCAAGAGATCCATCCCTTCGACAGGCAGGCTGAGCGCAGCGAAAAGCCCGGGCGCACCCGGAACCTCCACAGGCTCAAGCCCGATGGGTTCTTTACCAAGGCACTGAGCGAGACGCCGAGCGGGATCGACGCTGATGATGAGTACACGCTCTCCAGCCTCCGACGCCCGGAGCGCATGACAAGCCGACAGTGTGGTTTTACCTACACCGCCGGGGCCGAAAAAGAGGTCCAATTCCATGGTTCCTCCGCCTCCAAACATTCAAGAACGGCCTGTCCGTCTGGAAGGCAAATTAACCGGTCACCAAAGCGGGATTTGAGCTGAGCAAGTGCTTTATTTTCCATGTCAGCGCGCTGCAGGAGGTCCTCCTTGAGTGGGCAATCCTCCCAGTGGTCGAGGGCATCCACCACCGCTTGGGGGAGCACCCGGTTGCACACCACACGATGAGGGTCCCGCCCAAGTTCGACACTCAACTGATCGGCTAATTCGATCGCCTCTTGACTGGCTAAGGGCTCAGCGAGCGTGACCAGCAACATCGGTCCTCGTAAGTCCATCCTTTCCACGAGACGGGCGATGGGGCCAACTCGTGCCATTCGCCGTGCGGCACGCCGCGACCGAAGAAAACCTGCCGCATGCCCCGATGCGGGCAAGTCGACCACCTGGAATGCTCGGTCTCGAACTTGATGGAGCCACCAAAGACCTGTGAGATCCCCAACCAAGGGAGCTGCATTCAAAAGACTGATCGCAGCCTGGCCCGGTGGTGTTCCCAGCAAGGCCCTTAAGGGTCCCATGTGGTGACCAAGGTAGGCACTGATCGAGCGCTTCCCCGTCACATCACGGTGACCCCACGTCCCCTTCGATACGGATCGCTCACCGTCAAATTCAACCACCTCGACCGCTCCGTGTCGACTCAAAAGAGCGGCCAATGCTTCGGCGAGAGTCGTCTTTCCCACACCGCCTTTTCCCGTAATCCAGAATCGTTGAGTCATGGCGATCTTCTCGGAGGTTGTCCCTGGGCGGGTACCGGGCCCGTCAACCGCTCTGGAAGTACAGGATCTGGTGCCTTGATCTGAACCGGATCGAGATCCCCAGAGCGAAGATCGGGTGAACTTTGAGTCGTGGGACGATCTGCCCCCATGGGTTCCCGAGTAGAAAGAACCATCACCACCGGTAGATGGTCGCTTGGCGGATCCGACTGACTCACTGCACCTCCGCCCACGACGATCCAAGAGTTGCTGGCGTAAAGGTAGTCCAAACGCCGATTGGGTCGCTTCGCCGGAAAGGTCAACTGGGAATGGTCAACGCCGGCACCAGCCTCTTGAAGGTTGAGTTCCCGGCGCAGGTAGGCAATCGTGTCATCGAAACGATAATCAAGATCGGGTTCGTCTGAAAAGCCATGGTGAGCCGATGCTTCCGGTGGCAACGCGTTCAAATCCCCGCCTAAAATCATTTCCTGCCCCGGCTTCATGCTGTTTCGAACCTGCTGAACGACGATTCGAGACTGTTTCGCTCGGTTGGTACCATCAAAGGCTTCAAGGTGGAGGTTGTAGACTTTAATCCAACGTGTGGCGCTAATTTGGACATCCAGTTGCTGTACCGATCGGTGGAGATAAAACCAATTGTACCAAAAGGGGTTTTTCACGGGTTGTGGCAGGACGAACCGACGGTTGTGCTGCAAAGGGAAGCGTGACAGCACGGCTTGCCCACTGGTCACCTGACCAATCCAGTTCTTCGGATCCTGATAAGGAAAGGGCACGTAACGAGGATTCCACGTCACGATCGATGCCGAGTACGGCATTTTGGTCGCTCTCTGCAGCCATTCCAGTTGATCTACTCCACCGCTTCGATCCGCCTCAAAGTCGACCTCCTGCAAGAGCACGATATCCGGATTCATCTGTTGAATCGCCGATGCGATCCGACCGAGTGTGTCCAAGACTTCATCGGGCTGACGCCGATCATGTTGATCGTCCTCAGGACCTACCCCGTAATGAATATTCCAAGTCAATACCTTCAGTTGCTCGGGCGCCATCTCTCCCGGCGGAGTCGCCCCTGGAAGTACAGAAATCCGACCATTGAAGATTGCATCCTTCGGCCCAATTCGACCCCGCATCTGGTGGATTGCAAGGCTACTTAAGAGAACCAGAACTACGCCAGCCACCAAGCCATAAACAAGGAATGACTTGATCATGGGTCGTCCCGTCGCCCTTCGGATCTCAATCGCTCCACTTCTTGAGTTAACGTCTCGATTTGCTGATCCAAATGCTCCAACTTCCGAGCGATCTGAACCATGGTATTGAGTGGTTCCGTCACCTGACGATGCAATTGAGTCAGTCGATCTTCAATAGAGCCGACGCGTAAACGTAAATCAGACCAACCTTGCTCCAATCGTTGACGCAGATGATCGGGCAGCGTTCTGACCTTATCGAAGGTTTCTTCTGCCTCGACCAAACGCAATCGTGCCAGAGTGCGCAATGTAATATCTTCACCGCTATCGGCTTGCTCGACTCGAACTTTGGCACCACTGGACAGGAGCGAGCCAAGTTCCTTTAGGCTAATGTATCGGCTTTTCTCCACGTCGTAGAGCTTACGATTTGCATAGCGACGAATCAGGCGCACTTTGACCCCTTACCCCGCCCGTACCGTGCGATATTCGATGGGATTCTCGTAGCCGACTCCCTGAAAAACACGCTGGACGAAGATACCAGGTAGATGGATCTCATCGGGGTCAAGGTCTCCCATGGCAACCAACTCCTCGACTTCCACCACAGTGGTTCGGGCAGCCATGGCCATCATGGGCTGAAAATTACGACTGGTCCGATGAAACAGGAGATTACCAAACGGATCAGCCTTGGCTGCTCTGATCAATGCGAAGTCAGCGGTTAATGGGGTCTCGAACACATGCATCCGACCTCCGATCTCGCGGGTCTCTTTCCCCTCTGCAATCACCGTCTCCGCACCCGTGGGCGTAAAAAAACCGCCGATCCCAGCACCCCCGGCGCGAATACGCTCAGCCAGCGTGCCTTGCGGGTTTAAATCGACTTCAACACGTCCCTCCATGATTGCACGCTCGAGATCAGGGTTACCCCCGACGAAAGAGCAGTGGGCTCTAACAACTTGGTCATTTTGCAACAGGACTGCCAAACCACGCCCCTGATTGCCCACGTTGTTACTGATGATGGTGAGTTGCCTTCTTCCACTCCGAGCCAACTGCCGAATCAAATTTTCAGGATTTCCAGAGAGGCCGAAGCCACCGACCATGATCCGGGCACCGTCGGAGAGGTCGACCAGTGCTTCTTCAGCGTTTTGCACACGTTTATCGAGGGACATTTTTGCGCTCTTTCCAAGGGCAGAGAACACGAAGCTGATCGTGGGGTCAAAGCGTAAAGCTGGCAAGCTTCAGCCAAGTCTCCTCACACTCGCGCTCAGACTCTGAATCAAGAACGATACCGCCACCGGTTTGTACGACCGTCTCGTCGCTCTGACACAACGCGCTTCGAATGATAATGTTGGCCTCCATCGAGCCATCATCGAATGCTGCCAAAATGTGACCGCAATAAGGGCCACGTGTCCGCCCCTCTAAACGGTTGATCCACTGACATGCTGCCCTTTTGGGCGCTCCCGTAATCGAACCCGCTGGCAGCATTTGAGAGAGGACATGTGCCCGGTCGAGTGCTGGCATCACCTGGGAGGTCACTTGGGTCACGAGATGCCAGACCACGGGAAAGGGCACAGCATCGAACAGTCTTTCGCAACGTACGGACCCAGGCTCGCTCACTCGCCCCAGATCGTTCCGGAGTAAATCGACGACCATCAAGTGCTCGGCTCGCTCTTTCGGGTCAGCCAACAGCGCTTGGCGTTGAGATTCATCCGACGCTGAATCCGCACCACGCGGTCGAGTCCCCTTGATGGGACTGGTTTGTAGGGTCCCCTTTTCGTTCCAACTCAAGAACTGTTCGGGGGAGTTGCAGACGAGTTGACCAAAGGGGGTTGGAAGATAGGCAGCGTAAGGGGCTGGCGAATGTGCTGCCAGGGAGAGAAACAGGCTGGCACCATCCACGGCTTCCGCCCGAAAGGCTCGGGTCAGGTTCGCTTGATACACCTCTCCATGGACCAACCCGGGATGCAATGCTTCAACACGTTCCTTGTGGATTTGGTCAGGCTCATCAGCAGCAAAACGAAGGCTGGGCGTTGGTTGCGCTGACACATTGATCGACCTTGTGGGTCGCCAAGAGGCATGGGGGTAATAACGAAGAAAAGCGGCAGGCCATCCGGGAGCGATGGGCGAACCGGAAGGGGTCTCTTTGACGAACGGAAGCCCGAAGTCATAGCTCAAATAGCCAAGCCAAACACCATCTCTCCCACGGGTCGATGAAAATGCTTGTCGCAAGCCATCGACATCACCCCCCAACAACTGAACCTCCTCTTGAGGATCTGCGACCAGTAGACTCCGTTCACCTCCAGGAAACCCCTCAGCGCCCAATAAGACCGCCGGTGATCTTCCCTGGCGAGTGCCCAACCAACTTTCCAAATCGACCTTTTCCAGCCTATCGTGATGCAAAGGAGCCTCCCATGGGCCGGAGACGATACCCAAAATCAGAGGCTGCGTTGAAAGCCGGAGGCACCGATTGGGCGCAACTTTTGGTCAACTCACTGCAAGTCGATGAGGAGGGCGGCGGACGCTTTGATCTGACGGCTGGCGTCCTCGCTGGCGTCACGGTGACGGTACGGAGTGACCAAATCGTCTTCAAGGGCCTCAGCGCAGAGCAAGAGCGTCTCGTCAGTCGCCACTGCGAATCTCTTGCAAAGCGCTTGGGGCGGCCGGTCACTTTAGCGGGATGATCTTTAGGTTCGACAGATCTAAACCGCCGAGCTCAGGATACAGCGACGCATACGTCCAAGCCGACGCCAACACCCGTTGTACATACTTCCGAGTCTGACGAATCGGAAGGTCCTCGACCCAGGAATCCAACGCAAACCCGGGCCGCGCCTTGATCATTCGCCGAGTCGCCCCAGGCCCGGCATTGTACGAACTGATCGCCAGAGGAAAGGCGCCCTCAAAGCGCTTGAGCAGACCCGCCAGATACAGAGAGCCCACTTTCAAATTCATCTCGGGCTCCCGCATTTTCGCCCAAGACCACCCTGCGACACGGTGTTTTCGAGCCACCATCCGTGCCGTGCTCTTCATACACTGACTCAACCCCCTGGCACCGGCCCACGAATCGACATCGGCATCGAACCCACTCTCCTCTCGAACCAAACCAAAGAGCAATGCGGGGGGAACGTTTTGAGATTTGGCAGCGTCCAGCACCGCTTGTTTGTGAGCCAATGGGAACGCCAGTCTCCAGAGTCGCCCACTGGTCGGGCTGGGGGCTTGTCGCCACAATGGCAACCGCCGCAACATTCCCACGGCATGGTGGGCACCACCGGCTGCGATCAAACGGTCAGATAAAGCCTCGAGGTCACTCTCAACCAACGAAAGTGTTTCGATGCTTGAGAGTAACTGCACAGCTTGGGGTCGCAGACCGAGTGCCAAGAGTCCGACCCCTCGGCGAAACCGTAGATCCGAGGTCAGAGAAGGGGATGGGTCGCGGGCAGGAAGGGATTGAGGAAACCGAGCCTGAGCCTTTTTAAGGTCTACATTCCTTAAGCGCTGCAAACCCATCAAACCGTGCCAAGTAAACGGGTGCTCCTCGACCAAGGCGGTGTAGCGAGCCACCCGATCCTTTTTGGGACTCAGGCGGGCTCGCCAGTACAAAGCCCGGATCTGATCTGCGCTTCGGTGCTGCGAGGCTCCTGCATGTTGGCGTAAAAAGCTGTCGAGTCGCTCACGAGCCCCTGCGTGGTCATCGGCTAGATATCGGGTCCAAGCCACCCTCCAAACAGCCTCTTCTGCCATGTCTCCCTTGGGATAACGTTTCGCCAGGTGCTCGTAAGCTTCCACCGCAGCTTTGGGCTTCTTCTTCCGTTGGTGAAACTCCCCCAGGAAAAACAAATAATCATCACTTAGGCGGTGGTCTGGGTGCTCTTTAAGTGCTCGTTTAACGAGCTTGGGAATCGGTTTAGGATCGACAATCGACTGACTAAAAATACGACCATAAGCCACACCCGCGCCGATCACTCCCGGGCACTTCTTCGCCTGAAAGGCACCGTAGGCTTTCACCGCATCTCGATGCTTCCTCAGCTTTCGTAAAGCTCGCCCCTGAGCGGCGTATGCTCGACAGTGATGCTCCGGCTCTTTGGTCAACTTCAGGACCATTTGAACCGCTTCAACTGCGCCTTTATTTTCATGAGCGGCTAACAGTGACTCCGCCCTTCCAAGCAAACTGGGCGCTGAAAACTCCACAAGCCAATCTCGCTTCTTCCCCTTGGCTCTTTTAGCCTCCGACTTCAGCCGTCGCCGACTCCGTTCCCATGCTTTTTTCCCTGCTAGAAGATCGCTGAAGTCCTTCACCAGTCGCTCGTCGATCTTCCATTGCTCGGCGTCTGCCGCCAAGCCCGAGGCCAAAGCCAATATGGACGCCTTGCACCATCGATGATCGCACTGACCCGCCGCGGCAAGCAATGCGGTGACAGCGGACTTTTCTCGCTCCGAGCGTTTTTTACCCTTTTTCAACTTCCGCACATCTCGGTTCGTGAGACCCGCCAGTGCGAGCAAGCCCACATCACGGTGGGGACCTTCCAACAAACTGGTCGCTGCAGACCGTACATTTCTTTCGTTTTTCGCCTTCCGAGCACACGTGAGAACTCGTGTCATCAAATCATCTCGAAGTTCAGGTAAACGGTTCGCAACGACCTCGAAGGCTTTGGCACAGAACGCAAAGTCTCGCTTCCCCTCTGACGCCTTTGCCGCCTGAACGACCCGTAGAGCTGGTGACTCAGTGAGCCATTTATTTTGAGCCTTCGAGTCCGCTTTGGCGCTGGGAGGCGCCAAGAGAAGCCAAGCCTTTTTGTAATCCTTATCCAGCAAAGCCTGGTCCACTGGCGTCGAACCAAGGACCAAGAGTAAGGGGGTCAACAACATGGCTTAAGGACGCTTTTTAACCGAGGGTAGAGTGGGTTGCGACTCGTTCGGCTTGAGACTGGTATCGAAGATGTCAATTTTGGCTTTCGCACGCAACGTCGACAGTGCCCCTCGACGGGCTCTACCCCGTTTCCTTCGCAGCAACTCATCATGTAACTCCTGCTGAACGTCCTCGAAGCTCTTCTTCCCCTCAGGGCGTCGATCGATCAGTTTGAGGATGTGATAGCCGAACTGACTTTTGATGGGACCGACGACTTGATCTTTCTTCGCAGCGAAGATGGCGTCCTCGACCGACTTCGGCTGGCGCCCACGGGGAAACCAACCAAGGTCGCCACCTGCGGCGGCTCGATGATCCTTTCCCTCTGTCCGAGCCAGTTGCCCAAACCCCACGCCGGGACGACTCGCTTTCGCTTTGATGCGCAACGCTTCTTTCAGAGTTTTCGCCTTCGTTTCTTTCGAGATTGCAGTGGCCGAATGGGGCGCCTTCAGCCTGCCATGGGGACCTGTTGCTCCTTCAAAGGGAATCAGGATCTGGGCTGCCCTCACCTGCTCTTTCTCCAGGAAACGATCAGGCTGCTTGTCGAAATGGGCTCTGACTTCTTTGTCCTCAACAACCATCTCACCCACCATTTTATTGAGCACGCGATCCCGGAGCAGGCGACTGCGATGATCCTCACGCCATTCCGTCTCGGTCCTTTGTATTGTCTTCAGGTATTTAACGAAGCCAGCCGGTGAACCAAATCGATCTTTGAAGGTGGCGATGGCTTGATCCAACTCTTCGTCGGTGATTACCAGCCCCTGGCGCTGTCCCTCCTGAGCGACAAGTTCCTGATCGACGAGAAATTGAAAGATCGCCCGGCGAGTATTCTGCTCAAAAGTTGCGGTCACCTTGCGGCCAGCCACCCGAAACTGTGCCACCTGGGCATCCACACGATTTTGCAGTTCAGCAGCAGTGATCTGCTGGCCATCAACGGTCCCAACGACCGTGGCGGAGCCCGCTGTTTCGGGTGCCTTTGGCGTTTCCGATGGGCTCTCCTGCGGAGCGCAGGCAAGCACCATCATCAAACTGAAAAATGAGCGTCGCATTTTCCGACTCCTTGTCCAACGGCTGCACCGCATAGGTTGCCCCTCGTCCTCCGTCAACGAGCGGAGAGGGAGAAACCTTCACTTCTTGCGGACGATAGTGCGTCGAGGAGATTCTCTCAGGTGGTCCAAATCGCAGCAGCGTCCAGTTGTGGGATCCTCCTCGGAATCTGGGGGCCCTCGCCTGGATTCTGTATGCTCATTTGCTCCGGCGCCATCCTTCTGACCCTCTCACGACCTTGGTTTCCCCTGCTGGCGCTCTGCCTGGGTCTTGGGATCGGCGAAGCCCAACGATGGGAGCATCAACCACCGGCGACCCTCGACGGTTGGGCCGATGTGCAGGGGACGACGTTTAGCGCTGATGAATCGGTCCTGGTCGATTACGCAGGAGAAAGATTCCTGCTCTACCAAGCCCCCTCGCGACTCTGCCCGGGCGATAAACTTTATCTTAACGGGCGATTGCGTCGCCCCGTCCCGTCCGCTCATCCCGGTACATTCGACCCCTGGCGTCACCTCTTTTCTCGAGGCGCTCGAAGTCGTTTTGCAGGTCAAATCATCGAAACAGCTCGCGTGGGGGATGCCCCTTTGTGTAAGCTTCGCCAATCAGCTGTTTCCCAGTGGTATCGGGCTTTGCAGGAAGAAGATGCATGGCTCGCTGCTGCGTTGACCGTTGGCGCCAAACCCCGCCGAGGCAAGGAGGGGAGCGACGCCTTCCGCAGAACCGGTCTGGCTCACCTCCTTGCGGTCAGTGGTCTCCACATCGGATTTGCATTGGCCTTTGGTCTTGGTCTTCTGCGCTGGCTACCAGCATTTCATCCTCAGCTTCTTGTCGACAAGCGTCGGCGGTTGATTCTCGGAATGTTCATTGCGCTTGGGATGACCGCTTGGTGTGGCTGGCCGGTGGGGGGCATTCGAATCCTTTCCTGGCTTGGACTCGCTTGGCTTCTTCCTCGCCGCAGCGGATGGACCACCGGACTTCTGAGCTTAAGTAGTCTTCTGCTTTTCGAGCCTCAACTCGGGGCTGATGCCGGTTTTCTACTGAGCCACACGGCAGCACTGCTGCTCGTCGGTCTACCCTGGGCACGTTCGGGACGCCTACAAAGCGCCTTCGTCGCGGGTGTAGGCACCTTCCCGCTTCTCTGGTGTTTAGGCTTCAGTACCAGTCCCCTAACCCCCTTAACCAACCTCCTCTTCATGCCATTTTTCCTCGTGATATTTTGCTGGATCTGGATCGTCTTCGGCATCACTCTCATCAGTGGCTTCCCCGAGATCCTCAGTCTCGCAGCAGCGCCCCTCGAAATCCTGAGGACCCTGGCATTATTTGCCGTTTCGAGCCCCCTTGGTTGGCAAGTCATGGTTCCGGTTTCGATGCTCCATGTGGTGTTATGCTCGTTCCTACTTGTGGCCTGGCTAAAGAAACGGCGACTGGCGGTTGCGGCACTCCTCCTCGTCATGTTTTTACCCCCCCCCTTCGCCAAAGGAACTCGTTATTGGCAACTTCCCGTGGGTCATGGGGATCTTGCGCTCCTCAAACAGGACGAGACCAGCATCGTTATCGATACAGGCCCTTCTCCCCGGCGCACAGCGGCTCAATTGTTTCCACTCCTAGGCTCCCAAAAACCCGATCTCATCATCGTAAGCCATGAACATCCAGACCATATCGGAGGGCTCGGCGCACTGTGCCGACGCTACCCAAGTGTTCCAGTAAGACTTCCCGAAAAGGTTCAATCGCCCGCCGCAAAAAAGGCTCTAGAGAGTTGCAGAATGCCCCAACTGGGCCACGAATGGGCTCAGCAGCTTGGCGGTCTCCAACTGCGAGGATTGCCGCAGCCAGACGACTGGGTACGAGGTGCAAACAATCGATCGTTGGCTCTGGACGTGCGAACCGAG
>MDTD01094546.1_pt1 | contig 15527 bp, 12 predicted proteins | sample 811221 | NCBI WGS metagenome assembly MDTD01 (sample SAMN05326646, study PRJNA326480) | marine metagenome | isolation source: seawater | place: Pacific Ocean: South West | collected 2011
ACAATTTGAAAGTTTACAACAAGAATTAGAATCTGAACCTGAACCCGAACCTGAACCTGAATCTGAACCTGAACCTGAACCTGAACCTGAACCTGAACCTGAACCTAAAAAATCTAATAATGAAATATTATTAGAATCACATGAAAAATTTTTAAAAGAGTATAAGAAAGTTCAAGATGATTTTTTAAAAATGGAACAAAAAGTAAAAAGTCATATAGAAAAAACTAAAAAAGATATAACATTATTAAATGGAGCTATAAATTATACTAAAATATTAAATAATGAATATTTATTAGAAAATGGAGATGAGTTAATTGAGCAAATTAAAAAAATAGGAGAAACAATTAAAAAAAATAATAAAATATATTTAATAAAAAAAGAGTATGTTGAAAAAAGAAAAGAACTAAATAAATATTTAAATGTAATTAAAAATATAAATTTAAATATTGATAATACTTGTACTGTATGTTTAACTAATAAAGTAAATAAATATTTTAATCCTTGTGGACATACTTGTTGTTCTAATTGCATTGAAAGAATGTTAGAATATGAAGGACATAATGGAAATATAAGTTGTAATATATGTAGAGTAAATATAATGGATGTTAGAAATTTATATTTTAATTAATTATTTATTCGTATATATTCTATTTTTTTAATATATTAAATAATATGCCACAATAGCTTAGTTGGTTAAAGCGTTCGCCTTGTAAGCGAAAGATCATGAGTTCGACTCTCATTTGTGGCTTATTTTTTTTTTTTTTAATATTTTATTAATAATAATATGGATCATCTATTGGATATAACAATATGTAATTCATTGGGATTTAATATAGAAGAAAATATAGCATCTGTATTAAATGTAATACCAAATAATACTTTTGGAGTATTTGTTACAATACATAGAAAAGATTTACCAAATAATAAAGATTATAATGATAATGTTCACGGATGTATTGGTAATTGGACAAATAATATAAATGATATAAATCAAAATATAGCTAGATTTGATCTAATGAATAAAAATAATATTATACAATCAATAAAAAATGTATCTTATAAAGCAACTTGGGAAGATACAAGAAAAAATCATTTTGATACAATATATAAAGATTCTTATTCTGATTATGAAATTACATTTATGTTAAATGATATATATACAATAAATAATGATGGTTATATAAATACACTTAATACATATTATAATAATAATAGTAATTATGGTGTTATAGTTACAGATATTAATAATAAAAGAGCTACTTATTTGCCTAAAATTTTTAAAGAGCAAAAAGATTGGAATTATATTAAAACTTCATTATTGAATAAAGCAGGAATAAATTCTAATAGTTACCAATTTTATGCATATAATACACAAATTTTTAATAAACAAATATATAAAATATTTACACCACAATTTTTTAATAATATTAAATTTAATTTTGTTAATTTTATAAATAATTATTATAAATCAGATATTCCATACATGCTTACTAAAGATAAAAAAATAGAATATGATAGTACACAAGATATTAGAAATTTATCATTTTTAAATAATATTTATGAATTTAAAGATTTTATAGACAAGGATATAATTGAATTATCAGATATAAAAATAGAAAAATATAAGAATAAATTTTTAAGAGATAAAACAGGATTAAGACAAGCAAGTAGTTTTTTAGTACAAATTTTAACTAGAAATATAAATGAAAATAATAATAAACATTTTAGTAGACAAATATGTCATTATTTATATAATTCTATACCTTGGTTAGAAAAAAGATTTGAAAGAGGAGAAGTATTAATAGCAATAGCATTAAGTTGTTCTAAAGAATATTCTAAAAAATTAATTGAAAATAGAAAAATAATATATAATGAAATGATGAAACATAAAAAATATAAAATAGATGATATATTTCAATATAATTGGGAATCTAAATATTTATATGTATTATTCCAAAATTCAATTGAAACAAATAAAAATATTAGAAATCACGCATATATTTTAGCATCTAGAGTTATAAATATATTATCAGAACTTTACAAAAAAGAAAAAGTAGAAACTAATTATTATGCTGTCGGTTTTGAAGCGTTATCTTCTATATTAATATTAATTGATGATGATTATATAAAACAAAATACATTAGATAATATTTTATATTTATATAAAATGTTAATAGACAGATATGATAATGAATATGGTTTATTCAAATTTACAGATGAATCATCTAGAGTTGATATTACAGGACATATAATTAATGGTATATTAGCATTAAATTATAATATAAATTATATTAATAATGATAATTGATGCTAAATATATATTTATAATAATACTTTTAATATTTTTAAAAATATGTTTTATAAAAGGAGATATTACTAGTAATGTAATTAAAGCTAAATTAGTAACAACTCCAGAAGATAAAAAAAATGGATTAATGTTTAAAGAATATTTAAATTATGATGAAGGTATGTTATTTAAATTTGATAATGGTTTTAATTCAGTATGGATGAAAAATACATATATTCCATTAGATGTATTATTTTTAGACACAAAATATAAAGTTATTGGTTATGTAGAAGATACTGTTCCATTATCTTTAGATACTGTATCAATAGATAAACCATCTGATTACATATTAGAAGTAAATTCTGGTTGGATTCGTGATAATAATATAAAAATAGGAAATATAATAGATATTGAATTAGTTAATGAATTATCTTAAAATTTTTATTTAATCTGCTCTTTAAAAAATAATTTGAAATAGTTATTAAAATATTTAATAACTAAAAATATTTAAAAATGGATGATCCAGCATCTTGTTCGTGTTGTGGCTTTTTTACAATTATGTTTTGTTTAATAGTATCTATATTTCTATGTGCTTAAAATAATTTGAAAATAATTTAGAATTATTATAATAACTAAATAACAAAACTACCCAAAATGGAAACTAGTGGTAGTAGTAGTTCTGAATATATGATAGAATTTATAGATGATAGTGTAGATGGAAATAAAAATAAAATAATAGGAACACTTGTTATGATTGGGTTCTTTGCATTTGTTTTATATATAATATGTAATATTTGTAATGGAAGAAGGGGTGGTGGAGCTAGATGGACTAGACTTTGATAAATAATTTAAAAATAATAATTTAAAATTTAATAAATAACTACATGTCTAATAATAGTAGTTTAGTATATTATAAAGAATATATAGATGATAAATCTCATATTGAAAAAATAACTATGTTTGGATTTAATATGTGTATAATATGTTTATTATTTAGTTTAAGTAGTATCTTTTTAGTTTCTGAATTTTGTTGTGGGAAAAAGAAATATAAGAATACATTATATAGAGTGCAATTAAAAGATTAATTAAAAGAGCTCTTAAATATAAATATTCGTAAAATAATTTGAAAATTTTTTTATGATTAGTTTAATAAACAAAAATAAATCAAGATGTCGAAAAAATTAAAGATCATGTTGGCGAAAGAATGGACTCCTGGAATGAAAATACCAAGGAATTTGAAAAATTATAATCCTCCAATTAAATGGAAAGCATCAGAAAAAAAAGATGGATATAGAGCCCGATATGATAAAGAAAGAAAACAATTCTTTTCAAGAAATAATAAACAATACAATGCACCTGAATGGTATATTAATGGAATGCCTGATGTAGATATGGATGGTGAATTGTGGATTGGAAGAGACCCTGAAGATTTCCAAAAAATGGGAGCTGTAAGAAAGAAAGTACCAGTGGATGAAGAATGGATGATAGTTAAATATTGTGTATATGATTTTCCAGAACTAAATTACAATTTTGGAGATAGATGTAAAATAATGGAAAAAAATAAAAAGACTATCAAAGACAATTGGAATACTTACAGAAAAACACTTGATCCTAAATTTCATTCTATGCCTTGTCCAGTTATTATTATTGATCAGATTGATATTAAATCTATAGAACATATGAATCAATTATATGAAGAGATATTGGAAAAGAAAGGTGAAGGAATTATGTTTAAGGATCCAAACAGTAAATATGAAGATAAAAGATCTAATTATCTGTTAAAATATAAACCTAGATTTGATTCTGAGTGTCGAATAGTTGGCTATAAGCCAGGAACAAATAAATATGAAGGTATGTTAGGAGCATTTATATGTAAACCTTTGATTAATAAAGATAATTACCATATAGTAGATAATGTTAAAGAACACGAATTTGCTATATCTGGTATGGATGATTCAATTAGAGATTCTTATGAAGTAACACATCCGATTGGAACAGATGTAACTTTTAGTTATAATGGTTTTACAAATAGTGGTAAACCGAGATTTGCTAGATATATTAGAATTAGAGATGATTTAGTAGTTAAAGATACAGAAGATGTAATTAAATCAACAGATACTATTCAAAAATGTATTCAAATTTTTGAAAAAATAAGCTCACACGAAAAAGTTAATGGACAACATTATAAAAGTTCTGCTTACAATAAAGCAATTACTCAACTGAAAACATTAGAAGATGATAGTGAACTTAGTCCAGATAATCTTATTAAGTATGATGGAATTGGAAAAAGTATATTAGAAAAGATTATGAATATTGTATCTACTGGAACTTGTCCGCAATATGAAAATATTAAAGATTTTAAAGATCCAAAAGAAATATTTATGGGAATTCATGGTGTTGGTAATGTAAAAGCGAAACAATTAGCTGGTATAGGATTTAAAACAATAGAAGATATTAAGAATTATAAAACAATAGATAAGTATTTGAATGAAACTCAATTGAAAGGATTAAAGTATTATGATGATATTCAAAAGAAAATTCCTTACAATGAAATGGCTAAACACGAAAAATATCTTAAGAAAATTTTAGCAGATATAGACCCAACAGCAGAATTAACTGTAACAGGTTCATATCGAAGAGGTAAACGAGTAAGTGGTGATATAGATGTATTAATTAAAAGTCCATCTGTTAAAAATACAAGTATTTATGAGGCATTTTTGGATAAACTAAATGAATCATATATGGTAGAAACTTTATCAAGAGGTAAAAAGAAATTTATGGGAATTTGTTTGATATCTAAAATCTGTAGAAGGATAGATGTGATGTTTACAAAACCAGAAGAATATCCATTTGCTATATTATATTTTACTGGTTCAAAAGATTTTAATGTAAAAATGAGAACAGAATTATTGGAAAAAGGATTATCTTTGAATGAATATGGTATAACAGCAACAGAAGATAATAAAAAAGTAAAACATGATTGTAAAACTGAGAAAGATGTATTTAAATATCTAGGTTATGATTATGTTGAACCAACTGATAGATAGTTAATTATTAATATTATTAATATTCACTAAACATATTATATGAAAATTGATTATTTCTAATTTTAGTAGCAATAACTGGATCTACATTCTGTAGTAATCTTCTACCAAATGGTAAATCATTTATAATTCCATCTAATTTTTTATTATTACGAATCTCGTGAATTCCTCTATCATCTAGTTCATAATAATAATCACTTATATCTTCATCTTCACCTAATATATAATTTTTAATATCATTATGTAAATTAATCATATTATTCAATTTTTTATGCCCAATTTGATGAAAGGATTGTTTGTTTTTATATTCTCGTCCCATATCAACAATAGCTTCATCTAATGTAGAATATTTATCTGTTCCAAATCCACAGCAATTTGCTTCAGTGTACGTATTTTTAGATAATTGTTTATATATTTCTGGGGATGTTTCTTTAATTTCATCAAAATCACCTACTTTATCAATATTATTAAAATTAATTAGTGAATCTAATTGTATTCTTTTAGCATTTGGGTCAAATCGACGAATATCCAATTCTAAAGTAGTAAATAAACTATATATTGAATCAGCTAATTTTCTAATATAATTTTCTATATCATCAAAACCAATCAAAGTATATATAAAATATCTTTTCATTCTTTCAATTTTTTCAGGACTTTTATCTTTAATATTTCTTTCTAAAATAGTTAATTCAAACAAATTTAATATACTTTCTAATAATTCACGACCAGTTGATGCCTTTTCTGTATCATCGGGTGATTTATGTCTTATAGTAACTGTATTATTACCTGGAAAATTATTAGCATCAATATACTCACCAGTTGTAGCGTGAAATTTAGTTTCATCTTTATTGTATGTTCTTAAATAAAAGACAAATAAATCAAATCTATTATTATGAATTGTTGCTGCTTTACTTCTTGGGTCCATAAATCTTCTATATCTTCTAGTATCTTCTGTAACATATTTAAATAAATTATGGTCTATTAAAGTATCAATTAATGCTGTTTTGGCTCCCTTTGTAAATTTATCATTTGGAAAACTGTTTATCTTATCTTCAATAGATGGGACACGGTCAAGTGAAAGCCATCTATTTTGTCTTTGTGGTATAATTAATTCTAAATCTAATTTATAGAATGTATTGATAAACATTTGTGTTTGGTTTAATCTACAATCTTGTATATATTTATTAGTATCTGGATCATTATAATATTTAATATCTGCTTCAGCAAGTGCTCTTATTTTTTTACAATTAAATAAATCTAAATTATTTAATTCATCCAGTTTTCTTTCTTTTTCATTAAGTAAATTTGTTATATTTGCTAAATTGCCTAAAGCGGTCTTTATTATAGGTTTTTGAGTATCTAACCAATCTACTAATCCCATTATTCTTGTTTTTTCTTTTAATTGTTCTGGAGTAAGGTCTTCAATATCTTTATTAAGGGCTGGTTCTAATGTATAATTTGGATATCTAAATGAAGCATCAAAACCTCTTCTTTTTACCAATCCTGGAATTTTTAAACTTTGTTTATATCTATCATCATCTTCATATTGATTAATTATTTGATATGTTTTATCCCTTATTTGTTCCTTTTCTCTATTTAAATCATTCAGTGATTCTTGTCTATCTAATATATCATCACCTAAAGCACTTTCAAAAAATATTTTTTTTTGTGTTTGCCAAGGATATACTCCACGAGGCATTAATACACCTGGATGATCTGCTCGTGTTTTATCTCCTACTTTTTTAGCTTTCCATGCAGATTGTATTCTTTTAGCTGATTTTGTTTTTTGTTTATTTAATCTATTCGTTCTGAACGCACGTTGAATATTTTTGGCTGATTTATTTCTTGTACTTTGTCTTCTTCTTGTAGCAGATTGTATTCTTTTAGCTGCTCTTGTTTTTAAGGGTAATGATGATTGTCTTTCCATTCTTGGAACAAACGAAGATGCGCTTGGATTAAATTGGAATGAACCAGGAACAAATGATGGTGCATCAGCATTCATACCTCCAGTTTTCTTTTTTGATTTACCACCTTTTCTACTTTTCTTTTTTGATTTACCGCCTTTCAAATTTTTCTTTTTTGATTTTCTGTAATTCCTCTTTTTTAAACTTTTAGGCATATGTGTATATATATATATAAATTAAATATATTTATTTTTTTTTCTCTTTTTAAAATAAATTTGAAAAATTTTGAATTAATTAAATTAATTTAAAACATAATGTCATCTCATTTACAAAGAATCTGGACAGTCGTTCAAGAATATGCTAAAATAGTTAGAAGTAATGAAATGGAAGAATGTGATGGAAAAAAACATTGGAATAAGATAAAAGAATTTATACAGTTGAATATTAAGGGTAATATAGATAATTGTGAATTTATCAAATTAGAAAATAATAAAACACAACAAATAATGGAATTACCTGAATATGAAGTCAATAATAGTGATATAGAAATAATAGAAATGAATCATTTTATGATACAAACTGTTAGAATACCAAATGAAAATGTATTTTCAGTAGTAAAATTAATGCAAATTAGTTTTAATATTGGACAATTTCTAGGTATGGACGGAAATTTAGAACATCTAGCTAGAAGTAAAATAGAAGAATTTATAAGTGCTGAGGATATTCAAAAAATTAATATGGCTAACGCATATGCATAAATTTAAAAATTAAATAATTATAATAAAATTTTTTTTGCTCTTTAAAAATAATTTGAAATTTATTATTATAAAATAATAACAATATATACGATGTCTACACCTTCTATTTTGAAATCTTTTCAATGGGATATAGTTGAAAATTCAGATGAATCAAAAGGTTGTGGATGTTTTAGAAAAGAAGAAGTATCAAAACTAAATATATTAGAAATAGCTGGAGCATTGATACAAAAACATGATGAATTTAAGAATATGATAGAATATATTATAAAAGAATTAGATACTCATATATTTTTAAACGCAGAAATTAAGAAAATTGGAGAAAAAGATCCCGCTTCTAATTTAAGATTTAAAAAGGATATAGACAAAAATAATAATGTTATTGATAATTATATTCATTTATTTAATGAATATCGTAAAATAAGTAGTGGTCCAATTGTTTTTTCAACATTCTCTAGAAATTATAGATTGTATTCATTTAATATGAATGAGAATGGAGAAATTATTTGTAGTAATGCTAATACAAAAGAAGTTTTATCTGAAAAATCACAAGAATTTACTGATTTTATAAAATCATTTGGAATAGATGAAGAAAAAATGAAAATTATTCGTGAATGTTCAAAAGAAGCAAAATATAATACATATATGATAGATATTATATCATTTATTCAACAAGTCTGTTATATAATAAATAAAGATTTACTATTTGATGAAGAATATCGTAAACCAGTTGTAGTAAATACAAAAACAACAGATAGTAATGGAACTATATTGTTAACTGATGTTACAACAGATGGAAAAATATGGAAACCAGTTGAAAAACAAAATTATCTGTATTTTCAGCCTTGTGATGAATATGATCCAGAAGCAATTAAAATTAGTTATCCAAAAAATAGTAGTATTGATACTATATATAATTATTTTTGGGAAATGTTATCACCTATAAACACATATGGAATAAAAAGAATGGTAAGACAACATTTTAATAATTGTAAAATGTATAGAAGATGGTCGGATTATAGTATAAATGATACAGATGATGCGTTTACAATATTAGCAATTATTAATTGTTTTAATTGTTGTGATAAATTGACTGATATTGAAGAAATGATTTTAAATCAATTCAAAGCAATAATTAGACCTTGGTTTAAAGAATTGGGAATTGAATATTAATTTATAAAATCTAATTAATTTCTAAACATACCTCCGAAAATTTCTTCAATATTAGCATCATTTTTTTTATTTAATTTATCATCAATATTTTGTATAATAGCATCATTAAATTCCCCTAAATCTTCTTTTATATCTGAAGTTGGTGTAATTAAATCTTTATCATTAAAGAAAAATTGGAGTTGTATAATATCTCTTTGAGTTGACCTTAAAAATCCATCAATATCTGGTGATTTATGAAATAATTTATAATTATTAAACATTATACCAACATATTTTGTTTGATCTATTTTTAAATTAACTTTTTGAGCAACATTAGATCCAAAATAATCAAAATCAGGACCACCTTTATAACCTATATTATCCGGATGTAATCTATTTTCTGGTTTATAATTATTTACTTGTGTTGCAAAATCGGTTAATTTAGTATCTTTAGAAAAATTAATTAATTCTGGATATTTAGTTTCATAATCTGTTTGAGGTATTAGCATTAATCGTATATTATAATCAGCTACATTTGGATATAAACGCAAACCTGGTGTATAATCTTGATGCCATTGTGGATTAAAAATATTTACATTCTTTGACAAAACTCCAGACATAAATAATTTTTTAGGAATTCTTCCTGTTAATAAATGAATACCTGGTAAACATACTTCTAATATTTTTGAAATATCACCTTCTACTGGTAAATTATAATCTTTAATTTCTGTATCAAACCATCTATCACTATATTGTAATGCTAAATCTCTATTTTTATAAGTTTGTACATAATCCAAGTGTTCATAATCTTTAGATTTATAATCTAATATATGTTTCATATATGGATTATAATACAATTTAACATCTTCTATATTTCCATTATCATCTAATGATAATATATGTGATTTAGCATTATTTAGAGTAGTATCATCTTGTGATGTACTCATTACATAATTAATAATAGCATCACTAACTTCTTGTGTATATGGAATCAATGATAATCCAACTTCTTCGGGTAATATTAAATCATCTGAATATCCAACATCTATGTCTTTTATATCATCTAAATCCATAGTCACAGATTGTTTATACATAAAATAAAATAAGAGTAATATAAATATTATATTATTTATATTCATATTACCTCCTTTTTGTTTCTTTTTACTTTTTCGTTTAGATTTCCCACCAATTGATGATCTTGTTTTTTTACTACTTTTTTTACTACTACTTCTAGATAATCTTTCTCTAGATTTATTAATATCAAGAAGATCTCTTTTAGTTTTTTTTCTTTTACTTGTTTGTTGAGCAGCATAAGTTAACATATTTAATCTTTCATTTGGAGCCTGTCTTCTTCGTCTAGTAGTTGATTTTTTATGTGATAATGTTTTTGGTTCAGGTTTAGCTTCATCTGGAATTTCAGGAGTCATAATACTTCCTTTTTTTGTTTTTAAATGTTTAAGATATTCATCTTTACAATATTCACAAGAATCTAAATATCCATCATCACAATAATATTTTTGTTCAACCATTTTTTTAGCATATTCTTTTGCTTTTTCTAATGGAATTTTTTTTTTCTTTAATAATTTAACAAGATTACTACATTCTTTTCTCATTTCTTTTTTTCGAATCATCCATTTTATTTTTTGTAATTCATTTTTTCTATTTAGTGCATCTATATTTATTTTAGGTTCATTTAATTCCTCTTCTTCTCTTTTTATTTTACATTCATCGCATTCTTCGTCATAACAATTTGGACAAACACCTCCAGATTGTTTTTTCTTTTTTAATGATTTTTTACATTTTCCACCCTTTTTAAGTGATTTTTTCTTTTTTGATGATTTCTTCTTCTTTTTTGATTTTTTTCTAGATAGTGCAACACCTGTGCCAATACCAAATGCTGCTAATAATGGTCCAGTGGCACTAGTAACAGCTGGTGCAGCAGCAGTACACGCACCAACAGCACAAGCAGTTAATACTTCTCCTCCATTATGTTTAAAACCCATTAATTATAATATTTGTTATATTTTTTTATTTTTTTTATTCATAATTTTAAATATGGAACCAAGTGTTTTTGATGAACAAAATCGTATTATACAACAACAACAACAGCAAATATTACAATTACAACAGCAAATGCAACAACAGCAAATGCAACAACAGCAAATGCAACAACAGCAGATGCAACAACAGCAAATGCAACAACAACAAATGCAACAACAGCAAATGCAACAACAGCAAGAAACAGAACAAGAATATAATCATGAGAAGGGATACGTTCAAGAAAAAAAGAAAAAGAAAAAAATTAATCCATATAAGATATTAAATATATCAAAAGATTATGATAGACAAATATTAAAAAAGGCATATATGGAAAAAGCTATGATTTTACATCCAGATAGAGGTGGAAATCCAGAAGATTTTAAATTATTAGGATTGGCTTATAAATCATTATTAAAAAGGTTAGATAGTCAGAAAATAAATATGCATAATGAATTAAAAGACAATCATGAAAAATATATGAATGAAGATAGACAAGATATAAATCATAAATTAGATAAAGATAATTTTAATATTAATTTATTTAATGAATTATATGATGAATATAAATTAACTAACAATTTTAGTGATAAAGGTTATGGTGATTGGTTAAAAAAAAATGAAGAAGATTTTGAGCAACAAGAATATGAAGGTGAATTTACAACAAATAAATTTAATTCAGCATTTGATAATTATAAAGATACAATTTCCAGAAGTAAAAAAAGTACAAGTATGTCTTTAAGGGAACCAGATGAATTAATATCATATAAAGATCAAGATTCATTAAGTATATTAGGGAGAGGTAAAGTTAAAAATTATAGTGGTTCTGTAAATGGTTTAGGTTATAGAGATTTAAAAGATGCTTTTGAAAATTCAACTTTAATAAATGTAAATCAAATAAATATAAGTGATAGAGAAACTGATATAATGTATTATGAAAAAAAAAGAGAAAATATATCATATGATATGAGTGAAACTGATTTATTAAGATATAAAGATCAAATAAATAAATCAAAACAAAAAGAACAAAGAAGATTAAATAGATTACAAAGAGAAGATTTAAGAATAGAAGATACATATAATCAAATACATAGAAGAATGCTTAATTAAGGTCATCATAATTTTTAGGTACATTTTTTCCTCTAGATATTATAAAATCTCTTTGCTTTTTAGAAGTACATAAACAACCTGTACTAGTTGTAAAAGTAGATGGACAACAAGCAGGAGAAGATACATTATTTGCAAATAAAAATAATTTATTTGGGGAATCTTCTTCACCATCTATACTTGGTCCATATAATGAACTATAATCAGCTAAAATTGGTTTTAATGGACTTGAGTGTCCTTGTAATGTATATAAATCTTTATCATCTACTAATGGTAAATCATCTGGACTTTTTCTCCAAGAATCAGAATTTCCTGTATTAATGCATAAACCATCATAAGAACTAATATTATTATTCATTATAAATTGATTTCCACTCATTATTGGTATTGGATCTGTTTCTTTAATTCTTTGTTGTAATAATTCTTGATCTGGTTCATTACAAGAACTATTTACAGAATCCCAAACACACCTATTTTCAACACATCCTATTTCTAAATCAAAAGAATTGCAAGGTGTTACATTAGTTGTTGCTGTAGTTGGTGCACCACCACCAGATTGACTACCTGATTGACTACCAGATTGACTACCTGATTGACTACCTGATTGACTATCAGTATCAGGTAATACACAACATTCAAGTGGACTACAAGTACTACCTACACATCTGTAGTTATCTTTTAATGGATCATTATAATATGGAGAACAATTAAAACTACTACAAGTTGGATTATCTTGTCTAGCCTGGTTTTCTACAGTACAACATTCATCAGCGGTACAAACTTGTCCAGAACAAGTAATAGTACTTGGAATTAATGATAATTCATTAGGATGATTTTGACAACCATTTACAGGAAAATCACTACAAGTTCCAGGACCTTCTATAATAAATTCACATTGTGACTGTAAATTACAATCAGTTGTAGAAGTATATCGACTACATAACTCACGATCTGTTGCTTCACATCTAGATTCAGAACCTGGTGCTATTGAACCAGCTGCTGTTAATGTACAACCACTGGTTGCATTACAAGCAGCATCAGAAGTAAGGGCATCACAAGTGATTGGTTCACAACTAGTACCAGTCCACGAACATCTAGGTTCAGGACTATTTGTACCTGTAGGATCCATATACCTTTCATGTGAGACACAAGTTGACTCACTTGACATGCCACTACAAGTAGTAGTTAGATTATCACCAGCACAAGTTGAAGTAGGTGGATTTGGAGGCACTGCTTCAATAAATGTACATCCAGACTCTGTTTGACATCCAGTTTGGTCTTGATTAAAATTTTGGCACGATGCTTTTGGTAAGCATGAACCTTGTATTTCTTGCGATGCTCCTACTTGGGAGGTATCACGTGGCTGTCTATAGACAATATTTAGATATATTATATTATCAGGGTTACCAGCAGTAGTATCAGTAATAAATGTATTCAAATTCATATAATTTCCAGCAGCAACTTTATAATTATTTACAAATGATTCTTGTATGACTTCATCAGTACCACTAGTAGTTCTAGTAGATAATTCAGTAGGGCAATCTCCAGTAAAATCCGAATTACATAAATCACTATATATATTAAAACTATATGTATATAGAGTATTATCTTGAGATGATCGTAAATTTAGTATTTTATTTTCATTTTGTCCAATAATATATGTACGTGTATCTTGAGAACTAGCTATATTATGTTGTACAATTTCTACATATTTATCTAAATTATTTACAAATTTTATATGTTCATTTTCATTATTTATTTCAAATTGTTTGTATATTACATTATCACCAGTAGTAGTCGCTAGTCCATCTTGATCGCCATCATTTGTAGGACAAGTTATTCCAGTTCCTCTATAAATTTTAAATGTATTATTTGAATCGCCATCACATGTAATATAGATTGTATTTTGATCGGCTACATCTATTGTTTGGTCGGCTTGTCCTCCTACAGTAAATTTTTGTATAGGTTTAAGTTGTCCCCCAATTTTAAAATTTTCAAATATATTCTTTTTATAAGATATTAATAAATATGTTAAAATAGTTGTAAATATTAATCCTAATTGATTTTGATTATTTACAGTTATATATACTATACCTAAATATACAACTAATATTATAATTGTAATTAAATTACTTATAATCATTAATATATTAATACATATTTTTTTAAAAAAAATAAATATATATAAAAATATAATTATATTTTTATTATATATGTCTGACAAAATTATAAAATATCCTTTAAATGATAAATGGATATTATGGTGTCATTCATTAACTAATAATAACTGGGACTTAGATAGTTATAATAAAATTTATGAATTAAATAATTTATATGATTATAAAACATATATAGATTCTATAACATTGAATGATTATCATAATAGTATGTTTTTTTTAATGAGAGATACTATTTTACCTATATGGGAAGATGAAAATAATATAGATGGCTGTAGTTTAACACTTAAAGTACCAAATAGTAAAGTTAAAGAAGAATGGGATAAATTAACTTTATATTGTATAATAGAAGATTTAAATATTAATATAGAAGATTATAAACAAATAAATGGTATATCAATATCTCCAAAAAAAGAATTTAATATATTAAAAATATGGTTTAAAATTAAAATAGACAATTTAAAAAATATAGAAAAATTAATTAAATTATATAAACCATATTTAATTAAAGAAAATATAAAAATAAAAAAATATAGATAAAATTTATTTATTCTACATTAGAATTTGGGGCTAAACATAATCTAATAGTACCTAATGATGCAACTGTATATTGTATAATTAATGGATAATCATTCTTAATATATAATTGAATTTGATTACATAAATTAGTACATTTTGTAAATAATATTAAATATTTTAAAGAAAATATACCTTGAATCGGATAATCTTCTGAAGAAGAATGTCTAAATTGTAAACCGTCTTGCGTTTCACCTAATATTGTATTTTGACTTGCAAAATCTCCTATACAATTTAAAATTAATGAAGAACCAACACTCTTAATTTCCATATTATCTCCAATATTAACCATATCTCTTATTAACTTTTGGAAATCACCTGATGGCAAAGTTAATTCAGTTTCAAATTCAATTGGTGGAATTTGGATATCTTCTTCTGGTATATCTAATAAATTTAATTCATATACAGTTTGTGTATTTTTATCTTGATTATTTATTAATATACCTAATTTATTTTCATTATCTTTTTTAATATAAAATGATAATGTA
>MDTD01007375.1_pt1 | contig 15525 bp, 19 predicted proteins | sample 811221 | NCBI WGS metagenome assembly MDTD01 (sample SAMN05326646, study PRJNA326480) | marine metagenome | isolation source: seawater | place: Pacific Ocean: South West | collected 2011
ATCCCGGCAAGATATTTGCATGACAGGTTCTATCCCATTCTCCAGTAATAGCTTTGACATCGCTAAACTGCACATCCTCATAACAGCTCTACTCCCATCTGTTATATTAACTGCATGTACCTTATCTTTTAAAAGTTGTGCTATTTTGAGAGATCGAGTGGCGTCTCCACCTCTAGGAGGCATTAATTCTGCCGTAATCACTTTAGAATTTGATTCTAAAGTTATTTGAAGTTTTGATTTCAATTGCTAATTGTTTGCTAGATGGTTTACAACGGTGATGAGATTGACAAACTTAATTACTATAAAAAAAGAGCTGTTCAAATGCAAATGGTTGATGAAGAAGTAAACAACTTTGATATGATGGGACTCTCTGCAAGAGAGATGGAAATCATTGATTTAGTTGCTGATGGATTAACTAATCAAGAAATAGCAGTGAAACTTACTATAAGTAAAAGAACTGTAGATAACCATGTTAGTAATATGTTTACTAAAACGGGTTCAAAAAATAGAGTTGCACTTCTTAACTGGGCTATGGATAATGGCAAAATTTGTAGAGATGGATTTAATTGTTGCTCTTTACCTGATTCTGATCAAAATTAATATCTCCAAAACCATCAATCGTTTCATGAAGAGATATGATTAAATAGCTTTGAGAATTTAAATCAAATAGCTCTGCATATGCTAAACAAGCGTCTTTATCAGAATTGACGTATCTTAATATTCCTTGTTTATCGTACAGACCATACATTTTTTTGCACTAATTAAGTCGACTTAAATATAAAGAAAATCTAAAGGAAAATGGGAATCTTTGGCTAGCCTCGGTAAGAATTTATTATATTTTTTTTCTCCATTTTGAAAATGGGTGTTTAAATAATTCAAAATTTGAAAATCTTTTTAAATCTGTTATTTCTTTTGACACAAAATCAGGCATTGCAAAGGCTTCATCTATATGATGTAGTTCAACTTCAGCAATCTCTAATGGATCATTTTCTTCTTTAAAGCGATCTATTATCCAAGTTTTGTCATTAAGTAATATATAAAATCTATCTTTTATGATTGGATTCTCAATCGTAGAAATAATTATTTCACCATCATGCTGAGGGATTTGATATTCAAATTCATAATTTGAGGCATGGTTAATATATTTTTTTAAAGTTAATTTAAATTTATTATTTTCTGATCTAATTCTTACTGACCAATCTTTGGAATTAGTATTTAAGTAACCTTGAATAATCTTTGATTTCCTTTGAATTGACTTTTCCCAATTATTGTTTTGTATTAGGAATCTTCTTTCAATTTCGATGCTCATGTAGATTTAACTATTTATTTAAGATAAATTGCCTCTCCACTCTAATTTCTTTATTAAAGTGCTGTAATAAGAAATATTATTCTTTAACGAAATCATTTTGGTAGTTTTTTCTGCTTTGACTATCTCGCAGAAATCATTTTGATTAAGTGTTTTTAATTTTGTTCCATCTCTCCAAATTTGTAAACCGTTATCTTCTTTATTTATATTTTTTATAATTATTTTGCTCGAATTTGGAACCACTATAGGCCTACTAGAGAGGCTCATAGGACAAATAGCATTAATTATAAATGCATTTATAGATGGATGGACTATAGGACCACCTGCAGCCATTGAGTACGCTGTAGAACCTGTAGGAGTAGAAATAATTAGCCCATCTCCTTTATATTCATTTACCTTTTCGTTATTAATAATAATTCTAATTTGATTTGTGGGAGAGATATCATCTTCGATAGATTTAAAGTAAAAATCATTTAGAGCATAATATTTTGAGATCTGTAATTCCTTTTGATCTTTTAAATTAACTTTGTTGTAATTGCATTGGATCATGGTTCGTTCATCAATATCAAATTTATCTTTTTCAACAAGATGAATAAATGATTGATTAAGTAAAAATTTCTTATCCTGGGTTAAAAATCCTAAGTTGCCTCCAATATTAAAACTAAGAATTGGAATATTAAAGTTAATAAGTTCATTTGATGTTTTAAGAACAGTCCCATCTCCTCCAAGAACAATTACTAAATTTGGTAGAAGAGAATATTTATTTAAAGTTTTTTGAAGTACGTCCTGGTCAAATTCACTTCCTAATTTAATAACAGAAATTTTTTTATCGCTAAGTAACTTTTCACATATTGAAGCTGTTTGTTTCGCAATAGTGCTTTTAGAGCGATAAACAATGAGCACTAATGATAATTTCATTAATATTGTTTACCACTTTAGTAAATTAAAGCTTTCCATATCAACAGTTACTCTGTTCCTATAAAGAGATAGTAAGATTGCTAATCCAACAGCTGCTTCAGCAGCTGCTACGGTAATTACAAATATTGCAAAAACTTGTCCTTGGATTAAATTATTATCAATATAAGATGAAAAAGACATTAAATTTAGGTTTACTGCATTCAGCATTAATTCGATACTCATTAGTACTCTCACTGCATTTCTACTATTAAGTAGACCCCAAATCCCAATACAAAAAAGCATAGAGGAAACTATTAAAAATGCTTGTAAAGGAATTGAGTCAAAGTTCATAAATAAAGCCCTAATTAAAATTAATTTTTTTCTATCAAAATTGGTTTATCTGATTTTTCAATTAATTCTTGATCTACAGGTAAACCTGTAGAAATATCTTTTGTCATAATATCTCTACGTGCTAAAACAATGGCTCCTATCATAGCCATTAATAATAAAACTGATGCTACTTCAAAAGGAAGTAAATAATCGCTAAATAAGTGTTCACCAATTCTTATAGTAGATTCTTCTCCGATAGAAGAACTTGGGTTAGCTATGATCCACGTATTAGACATATCAACTCTTATTAAAAGGCTTAGTAGAGTAATACAAATTACTGTGGATATTAATCTTCTTGAATTAAGGTATTTAACTGGTTTTAAATCTTCTTTTTTATTCACGAGCATTATCGCGAACAATATTAATACATTTATGGCTCCCACATAAACAAGTACTTGTGCTGCAGCAACAAAGCTTGCATTGAGTAGTAAATATAAACCAGCAACACTCATAAAGACTCCTCCCAATAAAAAGGCTGAGTAAACTATACTTTCAAGTAAGACAACACCTAAAGAACCAACAATTATAATTAAAGATAAAATTGCAAAACATATAAATTGTGTTGTTACTGCTATTGACATTTATTTACTTGAATTACCAACTTTCATCTCTTCTTTAGAATCTGATGATATCATCCAATCTAACACTTCTTCAGGTAATTTTCCTACTCGAGGATCGGAAGCAGGAACTTCATGGGGATCCATAACTCCTTTCGGAAGATAAGTTAATTCTTTTAGAGACTTAACAGTTGGATCTGAAGTTACATTAGTAGGTAATCTTCCTAAAGCAACGTTATCGTAATTGAGATTATGTCTATCAAAGGTTGCTAGTTCATATTCTTCAGTCATTGATAAGCAGTTAGTGGGACAATATTCAACACAATTCCCACAAAATATACATGCACCAAAATCAATTGAATAGTTTCTTAATTCTTTCTTTTTTGTCTCCTTATTCATTACCCAGTCAACTACTGGAAGATTAATAGGGCATACTCGAACACAAACTTCACAAGCTATGCATTTATCAAACTCATAATGAATTCGTCCTCTATATCTTTCTGATGGAATTAATTTTTCGTAAGGATATTGAACAGTGACTGGTCTTCTTTTTAAATGATCAAAAGTAACAGTAATACCATCAAATAAATATTTACTGGCTCCAAAAGCTTCTTTGATGTAACTATTAACTTTTTGAAGAAAATCTTTCATGTCAGAAACTTAATTTCTTTTATTATAGACGATATATTTTTATATTGTAAGTAAATATACTTAAAATTAGCCTCCAAAAAATTTAGGTAATGCAAGTTTTAAACCTGCTGTTAAGAGTAGATTAGCTAAAGAAATTGGTAAAAGAAACTTCCATCCTAAGTCAAGTAACTGATCAATTCTTACCCTAGGCGTAGTCCATCTCAATAATATTGCTATAAATACAAGTAAATAAGCTTTAAGAATTGTCATAACTATTCCTAAAGTTGCAGTTAATACTTGAATCAGAGAGGTCTCTAAGGGGATATTTAAAATACTAGATATTGTTTCAACAGGGATTGGAAATCCCCACCCACCAAGATATAAAACAGAAACTAATAATGCTGAAAGTATTAAATTTATATAACTCCCGAGATAAAAGAGTGCAAACTTCATACCAGCATACTCAGTTTGATATCCAGCAACAAGTTCCTCTTCTGCCTCAGGCAGATCAAAAGGAAGTCTTTCACATTCTGCTAAAGCACAAATCCAAAAAACCACAAAACCGATTGGCTGTCTCCATATGTTCCAGCTTAATATCCCTGCCCCACTTTGCTGATTAACAATATCTACAGTACTTAAGGAGTTAGTCATCATAACAATTGCTAAAACTGAGAGAGCAAGAGGTATTTCGTAACTAATTGATTGAGCTGCTGCTCTCAACCCACCAAGTAGAGAATATTTGTTATTTGAAGCATATCCACTCATCAATAATCCTATCGGTTGAATACTGCTTAAAGCGATCCACAGAAAGATTCCTACTCCTACATTACTTATTAATAAGTTTTGTCCAAAGGGCACAATCAACCATGATAATATCACTGGCACTAGTACTAAAATCGGTCCTGTAGTAAATAATATTGAATCTGCTTTTGCAGGAATTATATCCTCTTTCACTAGTAATTTGAGGCCATCAGCAATTGGTTGCAGTACCCCTAAAGCTCCTGCATACTCTGGACCAATTCTTTGTTGAGCTGCAGCAGAAATTTTTCTTTCTAGCCAAACTGTTACTAGTACTCCAACCACTGCAGCAACTAAGACAACAAGCATGGGAAAAGGCAACCAAATTATATGCGCAATATCACTTGGTACCCCAAATGATTTAAGAGCCTCATTAAAACTTAATTCAAGGTCTAAACCGTTTGTCAAAATTTTTTTTATATTTTATATACAATAGCTCTTAAAGCAACCTAAACGTGTATTTTGAGTTTTTTAATAAGATTAATTATCTCTTATCGAGAGGTATCCAGTTGCGAGTTTCAGATCCTGTATAGATTTGTGAAGGCCTGAAAATCCTATTAGCTCCCAATTGTTCTCTCCAATGAGCTAGCCAACCAGCGACTCTTGAAATTGCAAAAATAGGAGTAAATAGATCTCGCGGTATACCAAGCTTTCTATAAACAAGTCCAGAGTAGAAATCAACGTTTGGATAAATTCCTCTTTCTCCAAATTCAGGAATTGCTTCTTCTTCAAGTTGCTTTGCAACATCATATATTTCATCTTTACCAAAACGAATAAATAACTCTTCCGCCAATTTTTGTAAGATAATAGCCCTTGGATCTTTGACTTTATACTCCCTATGACCAAATCCCATTATCTTTTTTTTTGTAATTAATGCATTTTGTATATATGCAGATGCATTATTAGGTGTATTTATTTCTTCTAACATCGCGATAACATCTTCATTGGCACCTCCATGAAGTGGGCCTGCAAGTGTTCCAACTGCAGACGCTACAACTGCATATGGATCTGTAAGGGTGCTAGCAGTAACTCTTGCACTGAAAGTACTAGCATTAAGGCTGTGCTCAGCGTGTAAAATTAGACATTTATCAAAAACTTTTGCTGCTAATGGGTCTTGTTCTTTTTCTGTCAGCATGTATAAAAAATTCGAAGAATAAGATAAATCATCTCTTGGCTGAATAGGGTCGTGGCCTTTTCTTATTAATTGAAAAGCTGCTACCATTGTCGGAATTTTTGCAATCAATCTTATGACTGCGTTATAAACATATTTAGGATCATCGATCGCTCTTCTTGAGTAGAATAAACCTAGCGAAGCTGCGCTTGATTGAAGAGCATCCATTGGATGTCCAGAAGATGGAAAACATTTCATCATATCTCTTACTCTAAAACTTAATCTTCTATGCATTTGAACTTCGTCTTCAAAGTTTCTCAGTTCACTGGCAGTTGGCAACTCACCCCATATTAAGAGAAATGCTGTCTCTAAAAAACTACTTTTTTGTGCAAGTTCTTCAATGTCATATCCCCTATAAAGTAATTTCCCTTTTTTACCATCAATATCGCAAATTGAGGATTTTGTGACTGGAACACCTTCCAATCCAGGTTTAAAATTTATGTTTGAGATATCCAAGAGGTTATGTTAATTATTTGTGAGATTGAAATAAAATAATAAAATTATTTTCGACTAAAAACAAGTTTTAGTGTCTGAAACGCAAAATATAAGATATTAGCCTAATTTTAATAATTAATTAAATTTTAAATTTGCCTCTAAATAAATCCTTTCATTGAGTTCCGGTATTTTTTGTGCGATATTTATATTTATATTTTCTAGAGAGTATGTTAATTTCTTATTAGTAAATATTTTTAAATTTTTAAGAAAATTAAAATATCTTTCAAGTTCGTTTTTATCAATATTACTTATAAATAACCTATCATTATATGAATATTTATTCGATATTTCACTGATATCATTACTGACAGATAAATCATATATATCTATAAATTTATTTATATTTAATAATTCATCAAAATTATTACTTATATATTTATTATTATTATCAGTGAGGCTGAAAATTGACTTTTCTTTTTTGTAAATAATATTATTATTTTCTAATTCTAATTTATCTCTAGTAAATATCGAAAAACTAGAATTATTGATATCAATTTTTTCTTTTTTGAAATTCTTTAATGATATTAATTTATCAAATGAAATATTATTTTCTGAATTATTGGAAAGGACAAAAACCCAATCATTTTCTTTAGTGATAAATAATTTAGTGTAATTTATAAATTGAGATATTTCGTTAAATAATTCCTTTTGTTCAATTTGATCAAATAAGAAATCAAACTGATCTTCGTATTTACTTATTTGATTACTAAAAATAATAGTTTTTGTATCTATTAAATTATCAATATTATTAATAGGATAAGTTTCAACATCATAAAGGAATGATTTTATTTTAATATTATCTTTCTCAAAATTAAAAGTAGTAATAAGATTTTCTATTTGATTATCTTTTGAATCTTGATTTGAAATAATATTCTTTGAAATAGAGAAGAAATTTGCCTGATGAATTTGTTCTTTATTTGAAATTAAGTTATTAGATGAAATAGTATTATTATCATTAAGAGATTTTAGTGTGTCCTTTATGAGACTTTTTTTTGTTGATGTGATTATATAGTTACCTTCTGTTTGGTAAATATATTTAATAAAATTTAATTTTCCAGGCCTTTTAAATTCAATTATTTTATTTAATTGATTCAGATTATTCTCTGTATTAAAAATATTATTAATATTTTCATTTGGTTTAATTTTAAAAATAAATAATATATCTTTTTTATTAAGATTATTTTCATAAAAGGAAATTATAAATTCATTATCATAAATATCTGAAAGCATTTTTTGTAAATCAAATCCAAGATAGGTTAAAAATCCTTCTTTAATTATATTTAATTCTTTTTTCTCTTTTTCTGTAAGGTTTTCACTAATGAAATTCTTGATTTCATTTTCTTTAGTGTTAGAAACCAAAGTAAAATCACTATTCGATGGTAAATAATTAAGTATTTTCACATGTGAAATATTTGAATTATGATAATCAAATTTTTGAAATACATATTTAAGAACAAATATTAATATTATTAATAAAAAAAATATAATTATTAATTTTGAAAATCTACTATTCATCTTTTATTTTTATTCTTAACAAAGTATTTATACTTGCAAGTCTTATTATTAAATTGTTATATGAATTCAATTATTAATTCAAAAATGGATAATATTCCTAAACCAATATCAGTCTCAGATTTTAATCAATGGCTAAAGTCAAAATCAGATAAACCTGTAGTAATTGATGTCCGAGAAAGTAGTGAAATTGAAATAGCCTCTTTCCCCTATGTAGATTTAAATATTCCCATTAGTAAAGTTTCATTAGATGATGTTACTTTGCAAATAAGTAATTATCCGAGACAAAATTTTGTTATTTTATGCCACAAAGGAATCAGAAGTTATCATTTTGCACAATGGATGTTGGATAATTCTCTAGCTCAGGAGGTGTGGAACTTAGAGGGTGGCATTGATGAATGGAGTATTTATATAGATTCAACAATACCAAGATATTAAGTTATTTTATTTCCTCAATTCTAGAGGAAACAACATTGACATCTTTATCTCCTCTTCCAGAGCAATTAATAACAATTTCTGTATCACCTTGAAGGGTGGGACATAACTTATCTAACCATGCAAATGCATGAGCAGTTTCAAGTGCAGGTATTATTCCTTCTAATTCACTTACAAGTTTTAAAGCTTTCAGTGCTTCTTTGTCGGTAACTGATCCATATTCAGCCCGACCAATTTCTTTTAAGAAACTATGTTCTGGTCCAACACCAGGATAATCTAGGCCAGCACTGATAGAATGAGCCTCTTGTACTTGCCCTTCATTATCTTGGAGGAGAAGACTCATAGATCCGTGTAGAATTCCAACAGAACCCTTTGTAATAGTTGCAGCATGTTTATCTGTATGAATTCCACTGCCGGCAGCTTCAACACCAATAAGTCTAACTTGAGCTTCTTTAACAAAAGGATGAAAAAGACCCATTGCATTTGATCCTCCCCCTACGCAAGCGAGCAAGATATCTGGTAAAGAGCCAAAAGATTCGAGGCATTGCTTCTTAGTCTCATCTCCAATTACAGAATGAAAATCTCTGACGATCATAGGATAAGGATGGGGACCTGCAACTGAACCTAGAATATAATGAGTATCTTCAACATTGGAAACCCAATCTCGTATCGCTTCACTTGTAGCATCTTTTAATGTAGATGTACCTGAAGTAACAACTTTTACCTCTGCACCTAAAAGTTTCATTCGGAAAACATTAAGTGATTGTCTTTTAATATCTTCTTCACCCATATAGATTACGCACTTCAAGCCAAATCTTGCACAAACGGTGGCTGTTGCTACTCCATGTTGGCCAGCTCCAGTCTCTGCAATAATTCTTTGTTTACCCATCCTTATCGCTAAAAGAGCTTGACCAAGTGCATTATTTATTTTATGAGCCCCAGTATGATTTAGATCCTCTCTTTTTAACCATATTCTTGATCTGATATTTTTTTGTTCATAGTGTTTTGTTAATCTCTTGGCTTCATACAAGGGGGTTTCTCTTCCTACATATGTTTTGAGCAAATGATTTAATTCTTTCGTGAAAATCTTATCCGCCCATGCTTCTTTAGCCGCTTTTTCTAATTCGAAAAGAGCTGGCATTAGCGTCTCAGGAACGTATTGGCCACCATACTTGCCATATCTACCTGATTTTGAAGGACGATTTAAATCGTCATATTGATTATTGAGATTTTCAAGAGAAATTGAGCCTACCAATTTTCTATAATGTAATTGTTAATTTAACTATAGATTATCTAGAAAATAATGCGAAATAAAAATTGGATTGAATTTAATAATGAAAGTAATCAATCTGTAGAATTAGAATCACAAAATAACTTTATTAGATCTAAAAATATAAGGATTTATAAAGAAAAAGGAAAGAGAGGAAAAGTTATCACCCTTATTTCTGGATTTGAATCAGAAAATGCAACACAGCTTTCAGAATTGTTAAAAAAACTTAAAAGTTTTTGTGGAACAGGAGGTACTTTAAAAGAACATGGCATTCAATTGCAGGGCGATATGCGAGAGAGAATAATTAATTTTCTTCGTAAAGATGGCTATGAGATTTAGAGTTTGAGGGTTTAGGATTGATATTTATAATTTCTATCTTGAATTATTCAAATGGATTCTTCCAATAAAAAAAATATCATATGGCATCAATCTACAATTGATAGAGATAAATTAGAGTCTTTAAGGGGACATAAAGGGTTGGTTTTATGGTTTACCGGTTTATCTGGTTCGGGTAAAAGTACTTTAGCCAATGCTCTTAACGAAGCACTTTACTCTAAAGGAATTTCTACTTATATTCTTGACGGCGATAATATTAGACATGGATTATGTAGTGATCTAGGTTTCTCGAATAAAGATAGACAGGAAAATATTAGAAGAATTGGAGAAGTGGCAAATTTATTTATGAATGCTGGAATTGTTACTCTAAGTTCTTTCGTATCACCCTTTCAATCTGATAGAGAAAAAGTTAGAGAGATTATTGGTAAGGATTTTATTGAAATATTTTGTGCAGCAAATCTTGAAATATGTGAGAATAGAGATACTAAAGGACTATATAAAAAAGCTCGTCTGGGCGAAATAAAAGATTTTACAGGAATATCTAGCCCTTATGAAATCCCTCTAAATCCAGAAATTATTGTAGAAACGGGTTCTTTAGATCTAATGGAATCTGTTAATCAAATTTTAAATTATTTAAATGATAAAAATTTATTAAATTTAAAGAACTAAACTATCTTTATTTTTGAGAAATTCATTGATTCCAAGAACTCCTAAATGCTTATTTTTAGATTTAACTTCATTATGAATTTTTTCTCTAAACGATTTTATCTTTTTACATAATCCATTATCTAGTAGGCTAAGAATTTGTATTGCTAATAAACCAGCATTCTTTGCAGCATTTATTGCAACTGTAGCTACTGGTATACCTGAAGGCATCTGAACAATAGATAACAATGAGTCAATTCCGTTTAAAGATTTACTCTTAATAGGCACTCCAATTACTGGAATAGTTGTTAAGGATGCAATCATGCCAGGTAAATGAGCAGATCCCCCTGCACCCGCAATGATTATTTTGATATTATTTGATTCCGCATTTTCAGCAAATTTCATCATTTCTAAAGGGGTCCTATGTGCAGATAAAATGCAGCATTCTACCTTTAATCCAAATTCTTCAAGTATTTCTACAGCTGATTTCATAATTGGTAGATCAGAATCACTACCCATGACGACTGAAATTTTATGAGAACTACTTTTTTGTAAGGTTGTCAAAATAACAAATCAATTCTATATATATGATGACGTGCTATAAGGCGAGCGCTAGTTAGTTAATATTAAAAAGTTAAAATTAGAAAAAAAAATCATGTCAAATAGTAAAAATCTTGAAAAAAATGAAGTTCAAGAGTATTTCAATGGAACTGGCTTTGATAGATGGAACAGAATCTACAGTAAGTCTAATGATATAAATACAGTTCAGAAAAATATTAGGAAAGGACACCAAAAAACTATTGATGATGTAATTAAATGGGTCAAAAATTATTCTGAAATTGAAAAATATAGTTTTTGTGATGTGGGCTGCGGAGTTGGAAGTCTTACAATCCCATTATTAAAATCAGGTGTAAAAGATATACAAGTCAGTGATATATCAACTTCAATGATTGAAGAAACTAAATTAAGAATCAAGAATGCAGGTTTAAGCTCAAAAAGAATAAATTTCAAAGTTAGCGATCTTGAAAAATTGCAAGGAGCTTTTGATGTCGTTATTTGTTTAGATGTTTTTATTCATTATCCTCAATCAGTTGCGGAAGAAATGGTAAAACATCTATGTGATTTGAGTAAATATAAATTAATAGTTAGCTTTGCACCTTATACTCCTTTTTTGGCGATTTTAAAAAATATTGGAAAGTTGTTCCCGGGTCCTAGTAAAACCACCAGAGCTTATACTCTGAACGAAAGAGGAATAATTAACGCTGCAAAAGCTAAAGGTTTCATAGTCGTTCAAAAAAAATTAAATCAAGCACCCTTTTATTTTTCTAAATTAATTGAGTTTAAAAAGAAATAACTATTTTACAAGATTGTTTTCAAGTGCATATCTAACTAATTCAGTTCTACTTGAAGTACAAGTTTTTATGAATAGTCTACTAACATATTTTTCCACATTTCTTATTGAAGTTTCCAATTTTCTTGCAATTTCTTTATTCATTAAGCCCTCTGCAACAAGCTGCAAAACGCTTTCTTCTCTTGGCGTGAAACTAGGAATATTTATATCATTTTCATTATTATTGGAGTGTTTATTAGTAAGCATCGATCTTATTTCTGTAATTTGTTTGGCCATTTTGCTTACATCTGTATCTGCAAATCTTGCTGCTTCTTTTAATAACCTTTCTTGCCTATTTATTACATTATTCACTCTTGCCGATAATTCATCTGGATCAAAAGGCTTTGAAATATAGTCATCTACTCCTGCAAGATAACCTTGAGTTCGATCAAGAGTCATCCCTTTTGCAGTAAGAAAAATTACTGGTGTTCCACTTAATCTTTCATCTTCCCTAATTTTCTCAAGTAGAGCATATCCATTACATCGAGGCATCATAATATCACTAATGATTAAATCTGGAAAAAATTGTTGAGCTTTTTCCCAGCCATCCTCTCCATCAACAGCAACAGTGATATCAAATCCCTCATCTTCAAGAAAAGTTTTAACTGCATTTCTTAATCCCGGTTCATCATCAACTAATAAAATTTGTGATTTCTTTTTTTTATCTATATTTGAATTAGAGTCAATCATTTTGTTATTTATGCAAATTAGTAAAGAATTTATTTAAAATTTTATATACTAAAAAATATGCTTTCAAGTCCTATTCTACTAGATTATCAATCCTCAACGCCTTGCCTGAGGGAAGTTGTTGAGGAGATGAGTTCATATTGGATAAGCAATTTTGCAAATCCATCTAGTAAAGGTAATCTTTCAGGTTTATATGCCAGTGCAGCACTTGAAGTCGCAAGAGATAAAATTAAAGAAAATTTAAATGTTAATAATAAAAAAATAATTTTTACTAGTGGCGCTACTGAGTCAAATAATTTAGCATTATTAGGCTTTGCCAGACATTACAAAGAGAAAACTGGTAAATCTGGAAATATTATTACTTTAAAAACAGAACATCATGCTGTGTTAGAGCCTGTAAGACAATTAAAAAAAGAGGGTTTTAACATAACTGAATTATTTCCTGAACAAAATGGCTTAATTTCAGAAGATAAAATTTTAAATGAAATAAAAGAAGATACGTTTTTGATTAGTATCATGTTTGCGAATAATGAAATTGGAGTAATACAACCTATCCAAAAGATATTTCAAATATGCAGAAAAAAAGAAATTAAGTTTCATACAGATGCGGCTCAATGTCTCGGATATATACCAATTGTGGATTTTAATTCAATTGCAAATATGATCACTTTAAGTTCTCATAAAATTTATGGGCCTAAAGGGGTGGGGCTATTAATAGTAGATCATGATATTCAACTTAATCCTCTCATATATGGAGGAGGTCAGGAATTTGGATATAGATCCGGGACAATACCTCTTCCTCTAATTATTGGGTTCTCAAAAGCTATTGAATTGGCACTTGAAAACCAAGTGAGAAATTCAATTCATTTTGCAAATCTTAGAGATAATCTTATGGATGGATTATTAAAAAATAATTCTAATATTGAAATAAATGGATCAATTGAAAAAAGATTGCCGAATAATTTAAACATAACTGTATTTGATACAAGTGGCTCAAATTTACATAAAAGCTTAAAGTCTCAAATTATTTGCTCAAGTGGCTCAGCATGCAGTAATGGTAAACCATCTCATGTTTTAATGTCTCTTGGAAGATCCTTCAAAGAGGCTGAAGCCTCAATTAGGTTAAGTATGGGTTTGAATACAACCGCTGAAGAGATTCAGCAATCTATTGATTTTATTACAAATGCAATTAATAGAATTAGAAATTAGGTTATTTTAATTGTGCCACTCTTAATTTTGCGCTTCTAGATCTTTTATTTATTTCTATCTCATTCCCTGAAGGTGAGATAGGTTTTTTTGTTAAATTTAAAAAACTTTTATTATTTTTAAAATAATTTTTTACTTTTCTATCCTCTATAGAGTGAAAACTTATAATTGATATTATTCCACCAGGTAAAAGCCAGTTTTGAGAACTATCAAGTAATTTATCTAGTACTCCAATTTCATTATTAACAGCTATTCTTAAAGCCTGAAAAGTTCTTGTAGCAGGATGAATCTTTCTATATCTTTGTTTAGGGGAAAAGCATCCTCCAATTGCATAAGCTAATTCTTTCGTTCCTGAATATTTTCCTTTTGTTTGAAGATCATTTTTGATTTTTCTTGCAATTCTTCTTGATAATTTTTCTTCACCATATTGAAAAATTAAATCGGCTAGCTCTTTTTCAGTTAAATCATTAATTAAATCTTCTGCTTTAATTTTTTTAGAGGGATTCATCCTCATATCTATAGGACCGTCTTTATGGATACTAAAACCTCTTCCTGGAGTCTCTATTTGATTACTATTAAACCCTAGGTCAGCTATTATAAATGAAACTTTTTCTTTGGGTTTGAAATCTGAAAAATTTGATTCTATTATTTCAACTCTTTCACTAAAAATATTGAGTTTATTGGATGCAGCTTCTATGGCAAAGGGATCTTGATCTAGACCAATAATTTTTAAATTAGAAAATTTTTTTAATAATTCATAAGAATGGCCCCCTCCACCTATCGTCGCATCAATTCCAATAAAGTTTTTAGATAATTTTTGAGTACAATTTTCAATTGAATTAACAATTTGATCAACCATTACTGATTTATGATTGAAAAATGGTGAATTTTTTGAGTCAATTTCCATAACTATCTATTAATATTTAATAAGAGGAAAATTTTCAATGGCTCAGTTAGAGACTAGAACAGAACCAATGGTGGTTAATTTTGGACCACATCACCCATCTATGCATGGAGTTTTAAGGTTGGTAGTAACTCTTGATGGTGAGAATGTAATTGATTGTGAGCCGGTAATTGGTTACTTACATAGAGGTATGGAGAAGATTGCTGAGAATAGAACGAATGTTATGTATGTTCCATATGTGAGCAGAATGGATTACGCTGCGGGAATGTTCTATGAAGCTATTGTAGTTAATGCTCCTGAAAGATTAGCAAATATTTCAGTGCCAAAAAGAGCCAGTTATATTCGAGTTTTAATGCTTGAATTAAATAGAATAGCAAATCATCTTTTATGGTTAGGGCCGTTTTTAGCTGATGTAGGAGCTCAAACTCCATTTTTTTACATATTTAGAGAAAGAGAAATGATATATGATCTTTGGGAATCTGCTACAGGTCAGAGACTAATCAATAATAATTTCTTTAGGATAGGAGGAGTGGCTTGTGATTTGCCTTATGGTTGGCTCGATAAATGCATAGATTTTTGTGATTGGTTTGCTCCTAAAATAGATGAATATGAAAAATTAATAACTAATAATCCAATTTTTAGAAAAAGGATTGTAGGACTTGGAAAAATTAATAGAGAACAAGCTATCAACTGGTCTCTCTCAGGACCAATGTTAAGAGCTTCCGGGGTAAGATGGGATCTTAGAAAAGCTGATAATTATGAATGCTATAGAGATTTTGATTGGCAAATAGCGACTGCTGAAGAAGGGGATTGTTATGCAAGATATCAGGTCAGAGTTGAAGAGATGAGACAGTCTCTAAGCATAATCAGGCAAGCATGCGAGATGATTCCTGGTG
>MDTD01036659.1_pt1 | contig 15525 bp, 11 predicted proteins | sample 811221 | NCBI WGS metagenome assembly MDTD01 (sample SAMN05326646, study PRJNA326480) | marine metagenome | isolation source: seawater | place: Pacific Ocean: South West | collected 2011
GGCATAAAGAATTATTTTTATTAGCTTAAAGTTATTTTTGATTAAAATTAGTTTTTATTTGTAAATAGGGTTATTGGACTTTGGTAAGTTCTTGAGTTCCAAGGCTTCTTATTAATAATAAATTATAAATTATTTAATCTTTTAATTATATTTTGAAGAACAAGTCCATTAGTGAGTTCAAGTTGCCAGGCAAGAATGGAAGGTAAATTGATTAATCGACTTAATTAGCTTTTTTTACATTTGAATTAGGCTAACTTTTTAAGCTTTTCACAAAATTTTGCAGAATAGCGAGGTCTTTCACAGCGTCTTCATTACTCTTCTCTTCTTTTCTGTAAATTTTCGCCCACCAAATCCAAGATTGAATAACCTCATAAGAGAATTTTTTCATTCTTTGGCCTCACTTTTAAAAAAGTTTATATGATACTACTTTTTTTATTTACCGCGTATTTTTAGGTGCCTTTTGGTAAAGGCATTAAAACATTTGTAATCTTGCTTATTGCCATAAGAATGGTTGCAGGCTTAGCAGGTTTTAGTAACCATGCAGAAGCCTGAAAGCTTTTAGCAACAGCTTTCATTTCTTCTGAGCACTCCGTAGAATAAATAACAAAGGGGAGAGAGCTATCTTCTTTTTTTTCCCTTAGTGCTTTTAGCAAAGCGATTCCATCCATCTCTGGCATGTTTATGTCAGACAAAATAATATCTAGTCCATTATTGTTTTCGATGATTGTCAGAGCTTCAGAGCCGTTTTCTGCCTCTAAAATATCAAAAAAATCCTCAGAGGCTTCGTTCAGTATTCGACAAAGCCTTAAGCGGCAACTGGCTGAATCATCTACAATTAATATTTTCAAACTTATGCTCCAAATTTGGATTATTAAATTATCTTAAGGCTTTTTTGATAATTGCCTGAGTATGCATACTTTGAAAAAGCATGAACAAAACTTGAAAGCTTTTTCAGACTTTGAGAACAAGATAAACTTAAAGAAACTAAATAATATTTATTTAGCTCTATCCTGCTTAAGTCCTAGTGAATATTAACTTCACATTGATTTTGTGCTAATCGATTGAGTCTTAAGTCCTTTTTATATTTTATAAATTAATCATGCAAAGGGTTAGTTTTTTTGAATGATATTTGGAGATTAGGATGAAGTTTATACACACATCTGATTGGCATATAGGAAGGCTTTTCCACAATGTTAGTCTATTAGAAGACCAAATCTACGCCATAGATAAAATAAAGGAGCTGTCTAAAGACCATAACATTGATGCTCTCGTTATATCTGGAGATATATACGACCGGGCCTTTCCTCCTTCAGACGCTGTTAATGCTCTTAATCATATTTTAGAAACCTTTATAATTGAAATGAATATTCCGGTTATTATGATACCTGGAAACCACGATAGTTTAGAAAGATTAAACTTTGGATCCCGCTTTATGGCAAAAAAGGGACTCCATATTTTAGGAAACCTGAGGGAAATCGATAGGCCAGTCTTAATAAAAAATAAAAAAGGAGAGGTTTGCCACTTCTATGGAATTCCTTATAATTCTCCCTCGGAAATAAAAGAAATCTATGGCACTGAAGTAAAAACCTACGACGATGCCCATCGATTCTTAATCAGTAAAATAAATGAGAATAGAAATCAAAACGAAAAGTCCATCCCAAGTGTTCTATTAAGCCACTGCTTTATAAATAACGGCAAAGTGTCTGAATCAGAAAGGTCATTATCCATAGGAGGTTCAGATAGAATCGGCTGGGAAACGCTTCAAGATTTTGATTATGTGGCCTTAGGGCATCTTCACAGTCCTCAAACTATAGGAGAGCAAAATCATATCCGTTATTCAGGTAGTTTGTTAAAGTACTCTTTTTCTGAATCCAAGCAAGAGAAGAGTGTTGTTCTTGTAGAAATTGGTGAAGACGGATTTGTCTCTGCAGAAAACCTTATTTATAGGCCCAAAAGAAATGTGAGAAAAATAAAAGGAAAGCTCCAAGACATTATTGAAAGGGGCAAAAATGATCCTTTTAAAGATGATTTTATCTTTTGTTTTCTAGAAGATAAGGGAGCCCTTTTAGACCCCATGGGAAAGCTAAGGGATATTTATCCAAATATCTTACAAATTGGTCGAAAGTCTTATCAAAGTAATACGGAATTAAAAAATCAAGATTTGGAAGCGAAGGAAAGAAATGATTTGGATGTCATAAAAGATTTTTACTATCAGATTTTTGACGAAGAGATGCCTTCAAAAAAAATGGATTACTTGAAAAATATTATTGATAAAGTCAATTCTGAAGGGGTTTCCTTATGAAGCTAATAAGTTTAAAAGTGAAGGCCTTTGGCCCTTTTAGGAATCAAGAAATTATTGAATTTAATAAGTTGGGTGAAGATCCCCTTTTTTTAATTGATGGACCTACAGGTGCAGGAAAATCTTCAATCTTAAATGCTATTAGCTTTGCCTTGTATGGAGATCTGGCAGACAAAGATAGAAATAATGAGGGACTACGCTGTGACTTTTCAGATGATGATATTGAAACGTTGGTTACTTTAAAATTTCAACTAAGGGGAGTTATTTATCAAATTACTCGTTCCCCAACTCAAGTGGTAAGAAAAAAAGTCGGTGAGGGATTTAGAGAAAGACCCGGAGAGGCTGAACTATTAAAAATGGGGGAGAATGAGTTTGAGGTTTTAGTACCCAGGAAAATGAAAGAAGCAACAGAGAGAATTGAGCAAATTGTAGGTCTTGATAAAAATCAATTCACTCAAGTTATGGTTTTGCCGCAAGGTAAGTTTAGAGAATTACTCTTGGCTTCTTCAGATGAGAGACAAAAGATACTTTCGACTCTCTTTGGCACAAAAAGGTTTAAGGAGATTGAACTTCTTTTAAAGGAAAAGTCAAAAGAGATTATAAAAAAATATGAACACTATAAATCAAAGGTTGATAGTGTTCTTAAAAGTTTTGATCTCAAATATAATGAGGTTGATAAACTTGATGAGCTTATTCAAGATGAGATAAAAAACCTTAAAATTTCAAAAGAAGAGAAAGATAAGGCCCAAAAAAAGAGAGAAGAATCGTCTAACAAGCTAGAGATCGCCAACAACATTCTTAAAACATTTTACCTTTTAGACCAAAAGAGAGAAGAATTTAGTAATTCTTTAGAGAAAAAGAAAAAAAATGAACTCATAAAAGAAAAAATTTTTGAAGCTGAAGAGGCAAGGAAAATTAAAATATCTTTTAATCGATATTCTGATTGCGAAAAAAAGATTTTAAGTGTTCAAAAAGATATTTCTTTCATTAAAATTGAAAGAAATAAAAGTAAACAGAAGCTAGAAGCCGCTAACTCCAATTTCCTAAAAGCTGAAGCATTGTTAAAAAAGAAAGATGCTTTTATTGCAAAAGGGGTGGAGCTCAATAGTTTTTTTGAAAAATCGACCGCTTTGGAAAATACATTTTTGAAATATAAGGAAATAAAGAAATCTTTAGAAATAGAAGAAGTTAACTATTTAAAATTAAGAAAAGAAAAAAAGAAAAATAGTGAAGAATTAAAAGATATAGAAAATGAAGTAAATAGTATAACTAATACTCTTTCACAAAAGGCTGAATTAGTAAAAAAAGAAAATGACCTTCAAGGAAAATTGACAAAAAAAAGAGAGTTAAATGATTTAGAGGACATAAAGAATAAAAAAAAGCAATCATTGAGTCTATTAGAGGAGAACTTTTCCAAAATAAATGAAGGTTTAATAAAAGCTCAAGAAGAAGCTGATCTGTTAGAGATGAATTGGCATAGCAATCAGGCTTCATTACTGGCAAAAAAATTAAAGAGAGGCGAACCTTGCCCTGTTTGTGGGAGCGAAGATCACCCAAGGCCATCTATTTCAAAAACTGAACTAGTGGACAAAGAAGTTGTTGAGGAAGCAAGAAAAAAGGAAAGGAACTTAATCAATGAAAAAAATAAAGCCGCTGTAGGGATCGGGAAAATAAAAACTTTAATTGAAAGAGTTCAGGAGCGTGAAGAACTTATTAAAAAAGAATTGGGTAGCGATTATAAGGAAGAGATTCCATTTCTTGAACAAAAACTTGATTCAATAAAATGCACTTTAAACGAAGTCGAACAAAAAGGGCTTCGACTGAAAAAGATTATTGAAAAAAAAGAAAATCTTAATCGAATTTATAATGAAAATGAAAGGTTAATATCAAATCTAAATGATAATGTTTTGCCACGATTAAAAGAAGAGTCGGTTAAATGGAAATATAATTTGGACAGTATTAAGAAACTTTTGCCTGAAAAATACTATAACCTTATAGCATTGAAAGCAGATATAGAAAAAAATAAAAGACTTATAAGTGAAATTCAATTTCAATATGATAAATCAAAAAGAGAACAAGAAATCGCGAGTAAAAATTTTACAGCAATCTGTGAGAATTTAAAGTTGCGGGAAAAAGACCATAAAGTAAGCGAGGAAGAGCTTGAATTAGCATCGCTGGATTGGAGTACTGAATTTGAAAAAAGCCCTTTCAAGAAAAAAGAAGACTTTTTAAAGGCTTCTGAAAATATTCTAAATTTAGATTTATGGAGAGAGGAAATCCAAAGCTTCGAAAAAAGCCTCAATACACTTAAAGGAGAGAAAGAAAGTCTTGAAAAACAATTAAGTGGCAAACACCGACCCAAAGTTTCTGAGCTTGAAGAAAACTATAGGCAATCCATTCATTGGTTTAATCAAAAAGAAACTTTATGGGTCAAAATAGAAGGCAAGAAAAAGAAATTAGAAGAAGCCAAAAACATAGTTTTTGATTTGCAAAAAACAATTAAAGAAATTGAAGACAAAAGTGAGTTAGTTGGGACCCTTGCTGATATGGCTTCAGGAAAGCTAGGTCTGTCCAAAATTAGTTTAGAGAGGTTTGTATTAATGGACCTTCTTGACAGAGTTTTACAGGTTGCAAGCGAAAGGTTATATAAAATGAGCAAAGGTCAATACCGGCTAATTCGTTTGGATGGACAAAAGCAAAATAAGGTTGTTTCTGCTGGTTTGGATCTTGCTGTAGATGACTTTTATACAGGTAAACAAAGGCCTGTTAAAACACTCTCTGGTGGTGAATCTTTCCTTGCCTCCTTATCTCTGGCATTGGCCTTATCAGATATTGTTCAAAGAAGATCTGGAGGCATTCAAATAGAGACACTCTTTATTGATGAGGGGTTTGGTAGTTTGGATCCAGAGTCTCTACAATTGGCCATTGATACCCTTAAGGATTTACATACTTCTGGGCGCTCAATAGGGATTATTTCGCATGTCACTGAATTGAAGGATCAAATTCCTCTTCGGATTGATGTCAAAAATTCGCGTCGAGGAAGTGAGATAAGCCTTTCTATTTGAAATAGGAGCTATTGGGTTAACTTTTCATCCCAACTTTTTTAAAACCTATAACCCACAGTAAACTTTAACCCAAGGGTTATTCCAGATCCAACAGGATTTGCTATGGATCTCGTTTGTCCAGAAGAAGACTCTAGTTCGATTGTGCTCGCTCCTGAATAAAAAGTTAGTCCCGCTCCAGTCTGAACATTCACCTTCTCCCATACCCATTGATATCCGTAGAGACCACCTAGTGTTAAGATTGATACAGACGATTCATAGTTTGTTGAGCTGTATGTTTCTTTTATAGAGAATGTACCATAGTTCGCGTAGGCAGATCCAATCCATCCTTTCTTTTCTATATCGCCACTTGTTGCATAGACGGCTTCTGCTCCAAAAGAAAATGAACTTACCGTAGTTTCACCGACAGTTAATGAAAAGATAGAAAGGCTCGGTCCAGCGCTCAGGTCACTCCTTAATTTAAAGTCTGCTGTTCCCGAAATCGTACCTAACAGTAAATTAAGGGGAGAAATTCTAATATTATATAATTTTGGTGATGACCAATTAATTTTTTCCTTTTCTTTTGAGGGACCTTCTGTTTCCTTTTGATCTTCTTCGTTGCCTTTTTTGCCTTCTTGGTTTTCTTGGGCATAAGAAAAGTTTATTAAAAGGTTAAAAATTATAAAAACCCTAACTAAATTTTTCACAAGGAACCTCTTAAAATTCTTATATATTTGCCAAAAAAAAATACTAAATAATAAAAAAATTAATGAGAAATATAGGAAACCTATCGTTATACTTTTCGCAAAGTTTATTATTTTTTTAAAACATTCTTTTCCGATATATTTAGTCTTTTAATTTGTGATGAATCCGTACTATTCTTTCGAAAAAAAATCTCATAATCTTGATGGTTTGTCTTAATAAGTCTATCCCAAATAGTAAAATAATATCCGTAATTGCAGTTAAACTTTTGATGGTGTTGGTGGTGATGTGTAGTTGTTGTAAATATTTTTCCAAAAGGTGAATGAATAAACCAAGCTGGATATAACTCATGGCCTAGATGTCCTAAAATATTATAGGCAAAAGCAAATGTGAAAAAGATTAGAAGGGCCCCTTGATGGAGAGGAATTATTATAGCAAGTAAAGGATAAATACCAGCTTCTACGACGGCCTCTAAAGGGTGGAAAGCATAACTCGTTAAAGGTGTAGGATTTTTGGATAAGTGGTGAACCTTATGAAAATAAGGAAATAACTTTTTATTATGCATCAGATAATGTGTCCAATAAAAGTAAGTATCATGAATAAAGACCATAACTGGTAATGAAAGAAACCACCACGCCCATCCATATTCGTCTACGTTCTTATAAAGCTGTGTCCATCCAGCTTTTTCCATCATATAAGTTAAAATGCCCACAATGCCAAAAATAGAAATAGATAAAAAAGAATAAAATACATCTCTTTTATTTTGAGGAAGAGGTCTTTTACTCTTTGAAATCTCTAGTGGCTTAAGCCAAGTAGGGGGCCTATGAAAAAAAAGATAGTAGACCAAGCCGGCCATAAAAAAATATCTTATATAGTTTAGCCCTGCACTAAAAAAAACCGCTTCTGTTAATCCGTCCCAGTTTAATTGAAGAAAATTCATAATAACTCCTCGACAACATCTTGGCGGCATAATATGAATGATCTGTCAGTTTTACTAGTCGCATTGGAGTTCAGTTTTTATGAAGCCCCTAAGTCCCCGTAAGCACCCAATTCAAAGCCGTTCAAGGCATACTGTGGATGCTGTTATTCAGGCCGCAGGTCAGGTTTTAGTTGCAGATGGTCTTCAAAAAACAACGACTCATGTCATCGCCAAAAGGGCCGGAGTTTCTGTTGGAACTCTTTATCAATATTTCCCAAATAAAGAGTCCGTTTTCATAGAACTTCAGCGCCGCTTTTCTAATTCATTATATGAAAATATTGAAGAGATGCTTCATACCCTTAGGACTTTACCATTAAAGGATGCGATTTCTCTTTTTGTTAAGGGCCTTATTTCCCATATTCAAAAAAGCCCCGAGACTTGGATGGCGCTTTTAGAGCATAGAAATCAATTCCTTCCAGAAGATGAAAAGGCCCTCCGTAACCACAAACTAAGGGCCCTTCTTGCTCAGCTTTTTTTTGAGAAAAGAGACGAATGTCATATTCAAAATTTCGAGTTTACTAGTTTTGTGCTTGTGAATGTTTGTGAATCTCTCACTCATAACGTTCTTTTGGAGTGTCCTCAAAACCTCAAAAATGGTGTATTGGAAAGTGAGCTGACTACTCTTTTGTCCCGCTATCTTTTGGGAGGGTTTTAGGTTTTTTTAAAGACCTCCACCAAAATTCGTTTTTAATGGGTTTTCCAATTTGAATTGTCTCACCTATTTTTGGGGTTATGAGCTTTATATTATTTTTTTTGGCAGAGGCAACGGTCCTTTCGATGGGTTCATTCCATGGATGGTAAGAGAGCTGAAAAACACCCCAGTGGATTGGCAGCATGATTTTTGCCCCAATATGTTTGTGCGATCTGATTGAGTTTTCTGGAATCATGTGAATATCTTGCCAGCCAAGGTCCATACCATAATCTCCAACTTTTATTAAACTCAAATCAATTCCAGGAAACCTTTCTCCAATTTTTTTAAAATGCGGTGAAAAGCCTGTATCTCCACTATGGAAAACAGAATGGTCAGGACCTTTAACTACCCATGAGGTCCAAAGACTGTCATTACTCATAGATTTTCTCCCAGAGTAGTGGCGAGCTTCTGTGCAATGAATTGTTAAACCTTTAAACCTTGCTTTTCCTCCCCAATCGAGTTCTGTAATTTTACTTAGTTTAATCTTCCATTTTTCAAGATGAGCACCAACTCCAAGCCCCACAAAAAAGTGGGCACCTAATTTATCAAGGTGTTTCACACTTTTCATATCGAGGTGGTCAAAATGATCATGACTTATAATGACGGCATCGATCTTTGGTAATTCCTTAAGTTTCATAGGAGGGGGGTTCATTCTTTTTGGAGCAATGGTATTAACAGGAAAGGCAGCTTCTGAAAGCATAGGATCAAAAAAGACTCTGTATCCATCAATTTCGACTAAGACACTTGCATGACCAAACCATATGGCCCTTAATCCCTTTGAAACTGTTTTATCAAATTTTGGTTTAATCAAAGGAAAAGGACCTGGAGGCCTTCTTATTTGATCCCCCATCATTTCTCGTATATTGACCCAAAAGTCATAATTTCTTTTCTTAACGGTATTTTGAAAGCTGTCTTCTTTAAAGTTTTTCGAAGAGTTTAAAAGAAGTTTTCTCTCTTTTTTTGGATTTCCTCCAAACTCAGGATCCTGAAAAATAATCATTACTGTGAAAAATAAAGAAGTCATAATGAAAATTAAAACTGAGAAGGATCCTATTAAGAACTTTTTCATTTTTAAAATTCCTTCAATCTTTTTTGATAAAATTATTTTATGGATTTTAGGTATAAATTATCGATTTAATTTTAAAAAACCTAAGGGAAATATTCTTGAAATTCACTTAAACGCATATAGTTAGAAAAAACATTTTAAATGAATTATAAGTAATGAAAAAAGGTGAATTAAATTTTAAAAGGAAAAATCTAAACATCTAAATGTCGTCATCGGTAAAAATATCACTCTGATTAATAATCTTATTTCTATTTTTTTGGTATTTTCTAACATCTTTTTTAATTTTGGTTTGTTCATCCATAATATCTGAATAAAGATCTTCAAGTTCTACGAATGCTTTACATTTAAGTTCAGTGATAAAATCTTTAGGATTAATACACTCATCCCTTGAGCTTCCTTCCCAACACATTCCATAAAATAGGTGTAAGTCACAAAGTTGATCATGAAAATAATCAAGCTTCAACTTCTTTGCATATTCCTGTTCTGACAGCCTGTATAAAGTGTAACAAACAGCAAACGTATCTAATCGATCTTTCCAGTCTCCATTTTTGACATCTTTATACCCCTTAGGCTTGCAATCAAATGGATCACTATTATCACCTGCACAAGAAAAATGACAGTCCCAACCATCTCTTGGGTCTTCTTTTAATTTGCATATCCTGTTTTCCGTTCTTGTAGGTTCTTTTTCGGTTATGAATTTTTCAGGGCAATCAACTTTATCAAGGCATATTTTATATTCTTTATCAAAATACTCTTTTGAAAAGTCACACAGGCCATCGTCTACCTTAACACACATTTTTTCGGATTTTGACCACATGTAGTCAGATTCGCAAAAGGGTGTTGGAGGAATTAATTTCTTAATTCTACTGTCACCCCAGCACCTCATATTGCCATTAGACTTAATCCCGCATGTGTGGCCTCTATAGGTAGATACGTAGCGAAAACCTTTGTTGAGGTTAGCGTTCTCTAAAAAACTATTATCATTATGGAGTTGACCCCAACAAGAAATAACGCCTCCAGTGTTTATAGCACATGTTCTATTGAAGCCTGCAGAAAGTGCGATGAAGGACCTTTCAGACCAGGAATCAGGAGGTGTACTTTCTTTAAATTTATTACTTCCCCAGCAAACAGCTCCTCCATCGATTCTTAAGGCGCATGTATGGCCAAAACCTGCTGAAACAATAAAAAACAAATCATCGTTATCAGGTGGAGTTGCTTTGTTTAGAGCATTATTTCCCCAACACCTAATTTTTTTGTCTTGAGTAACTCCACATGCATGATCGTGACCCAATGAAATACTATTAAAAGACTCATTTTTTGGAGGTTCTAATTGCCCTAGTCGATTTTCTCCCCAACAATAAGCGCTACCATCACTTTTCAATCCACAATTAAAAAAACTACCTGTGGACACAGAGATAAAGTTATTATTTTCGTCAGCGGGTATATTAAGTAAATTTTTAGAATTATTTTCATTCCCCCAACAATATATACTTCCATCATCTTTTAAACCACAGGAATGATTACTACTTGTTGAAACCATTTGGTAATTGCTTTTATCATTTTGTTCCCATGTTTTAAAAGGGTCGATTAATAAATTCTCTTTTAATAGAGGGTTCTCATTTTCCCCCCAACAATTTATTTTATCTTCATTATTAATTGCACATGAGTGGTACTGGTTAGTAGATAAGGTTTTATTTTCACTCATACAAGAAAGATAATGACTTATGGTACCTGGATCGGCTCCCTTCTTTTCAAAATGGCCCCATCCTGAAGGATCATATTTATATGATTTCAAACATGAGGGACGCTTTTTACAGACTCTATCTTCGATTAATGTCGGGTTAGATACGGTCTTTCCGAGATCACATTTTTTCGCCTCTTGGCACTTTTTTGTTTTTAGGTTGAAAAAACTATCTGCGCCACACTCTGGTATGCCATCACATACATGGTCTGAAATTATAATTTTTTCTTTTTCTTGTTTACATCTCGTGTCTGCTACATCAAACAGTTGATCGCTCTCATTTCCTTTTTCACCATTCTCCTTCGGAACTTCATTATCTCCATAATGGCCAAAACAAGAAACTTTTCCGTCAGTCTCTATTCCACAAATATTTTTGAATCCCACTTTAATGCTTTTATACCTTTTCTCATTTTCAGGCATAAGAATATTATATTTTCCCCATTTAAAGATAAATCCCCAACAAAATGGCTTTCCCGAACTCTTTAAAGCGCAAAAGGCCCTTGATCCACCAGTTAAGTCAACGAAACCTTCATTTTCCTCTGGTATATTTAAACCTTCCCAAGCATTATCTCCCCAGCATTTAAGAGTTCCATCTTTTTTAAGGCCACAAGTCACATTGTGACTTACGGCCAGCTTGATAAAGTTTTTATTTTCACTGGAGTTGTTTATATCACGAAAGAAGTTCTTCCAATTAAGAAAAGGCTTATTTTTTTTCGAGGACCACCAGCAATAAACTTTTCCATTACCTTTAAGACCGCATGTATGGTAAAAGGCTGCTTCAACGGAAATAAAATCATTATTTTGTTCATCTGGTGGACTTTCTATTGGCCCGTTTTCGTTCCAGCACTGTATTTTTTTATTCTTTTTAATTGCACAAATCCACTGCCCCTCATGAGCAATTGAAAAATTAGAAAATGGCCCACCTTCTATTTGATAAGTCTTTTTTTCTAGTGCCTTCCGACCGCTTATATTTGTATAGCATCTTATGGATCCATTTTGTTTAATTCCACAAAAATGGATACCCGGTTTTTCACTCTTTTCAATTTGAATTGATGTCCAAGGATTCTCTGTATCTTTTAGCATTCCGTAAAAGCCTTGATCTTTACCATAACTGTCAAAGCACAAGGGTTGATTGTCTTTATTTAATAAGCAGGTTAAATATCTTCCCGCGGAAAGGGTGCTTCTCTTTTCGTCACAAATTAATGACGTCTCATTTTTAGGAACCAACAAATAATTACCAAGTTCACTTATATATTGATTTTCACCACAGATTTTAAGATCCTTACAACTACTTCCATTTGGAGGTAAGTTTGTTATCTCATTAAACTTACCTTCTCCACAGGAAGTTGGTTTTATGCACTTATTTCCAGAACCCTGTTTAACTAATATTTCATAAGGTTCACAGACTACCTGGGGAGAACAAATATTGTCTGAAGTCAAAGTTGCAGGAGATGAAATATATTCATTTTCCGTACATTTTGTAATGGGACTACACTCTCTGTCAGAGTTTTTTGATTTTACTTTTGAAACCCATTCACCTTCTTTACATTCAGTTAGAGGTGAACAAATTTGATCTGAATCTAATGTAGCGGCTTTTGAAACCCATTCATTTTCCTTGCAAGGAGTAATTTTAGAGCATGTTCGGTCTAAAAATTCATTACCTTCTGAGGAGATATATTCATCATCTTTACAGTCAGTATATCCCAAACAGTGTAGAACTCCGTTTATATTAACCTTTCTTGTATTGGAACCACATGAGATTTCAGTTTTTTCCTCGGCCATCTGAAGCTTTTGAGATTTAATAAGATTCATTTTTTCTATAGCCTTTTTGTAATTTTCTCTCTTTGCTTCAATTACAATTTTCTTTGTATTAAGATCATTTTTTAGAACATTGTTTTTACTTATAATAGCGGCTGAATCAATAATACATTCGTCCCTTTTTGATGCTAAAATTTTGTAACATGAGTTAAGTTTGATAAAACGCTCTTCATACTCTACCTCTAAGTTCTTAATTTCTTCTTTCTTGCTATTTTTTTGACAGGTAGATTGATCTTCTTCACATTTTCTTAATGGGGTGTTTATTTTTGTTTGTTCTGAAATGTAATGATCGAAAATCTTTTGATTAGATTTTAAACTTGATAAGCATTTTTTTTGTTTACCCTCACAATTATAAAAATTTGATAAATGATTATTAAGACTCTTATCAAGGTTTTCTTTTTTATTTTTTTCAACTTTTTCTTCATTACATGATTGAGTTACGCTCTTTTTGCACTTCTTAACTTTTTCATCTATTTTAATTTTTTCGCTTCTTAGTTTTTCAAGATCACTGTTTAATAAACTTTTACTATTATTACATGCCTCTTTATCCTCATCACATATTCCCAAGTCTTTTTCAATTCTATCCGATTGATATAACTTTTCTAATAATACTGTTTGAAGGCGCTTTTCTTCATTTAAACAGCTTACTTCCTTTTCAACACATTTATTTACCTTATTGTTACAATCTTGGATCATCTTTTTTGTAATACACTTTGCCGGCTTGGACGCTCCCAAAATCATTTTTGAATTAAAAGATAAAATTATAAATAAAATAATTTTTATATACAAAGAGAAAATGTTCATTAACAACCTTCCAATTTGGGCATTAACAAATCTAACATAACTTTAAATTTTTTATTAAAATTAAAAATAATCATATTAAAATAAACTTGATAAAGATCATGATAAAAGAGAGAACGAAATGAAGAAGTTATATTTACTCACATTTTTTCTCCTGTTCAATTTGGTTTCTTCTGGATTAAACGCAGGAGGAAAACCATCAAAACCAAAAAAAACAAATAATTGCTTATCGAGCTATGAAAGACAGGACCCGCAGGCCGCAATTGATACTTGTAATGTTTTAGAAGAAGCATGTAATGAAAGATTGGATTCCTGTACAAAAAGAAATGAGTCATCACTAAGTGAAATAAAAAAAGTTGAAGAAGAAATGGAGTTGCCTGCGGAAAATCTAAGGTCGTGTCAGGACAGTTTAAGAAATTGTTACGACCAAAAAAATACTTTAACTTACGAAGAAAATAACCTTAAAAAAGAAATTAAAAAGTTGAATGACGAAAATAAAACGATTTGTAGTGAAGATGAAAAATGCAATAATTCTTTGAGCTTATATCAAAAACAAAACTTGCAAACGGAGAAGATGATTAAAGAATATGATGGGAAATTAAAAATCTGCCAAAAGGAAACCGATTCTTGTCTTAGTGAAGAAAAAATATTGATCAGTAATACAAATGACGTTGAAAATAATATTCCAAACCTAGTAACCAGGCATGAAGAATGTATCGAAAGTCTAACTTTATGCTTAGCTTATGAAAAAAACGCTCTTAGTCTCCTTCTTGTAAAGAGAAACCAAAATGAAATACAAAAGCAAAATTTAAAAAATTGCCTAGAAGAAAGGGATAATATTCCCCAATGTAAGTCATACGATGGTTTTAATATTGAAGAAGTTAAAGGTGAAAATGAAAAGCTTAAAATAGAAAATGAGAATTTAGACAAGGATTGGGAAGCAGAAGAAAAAGAACTCTCTGCAGAATTGGCAAGATTAACAGAAGAAGTGGAAAATATTCCAGAAGACTATAATTCTGTTTGTGGCGAAGGGACTTCATTAAGGTTAATAGATGGAAAAAGTTATTGTGTTGATTAAAGAAAACCAAGATTTGAAAGAAACCTTTATCTGTCAATTTTAATTTTACTATTTACCCTAACAGATCCATTTAAAGTAGCCGACTGAAAAGATAGGTTTCATTTTAACTTTAAAAAGCTTAATTATTAAATTTTTTTCTAACCTTAAATCTTGTATTTCCCGATAAAAGTCTCAATGAATTAAGCTCTTATGGATTTATTAAAAGAGGTTTTATTCCAATGAATCTTTACATTTATGCTTTATTATCTTTGATTGTATTTGAAGTTAAGGCACAAAAAATTGGAGAACATTCTTTAATAAACATTGCATTTCTTAAAAAGAACCCTAAAAAAATGGAATTAGCAAAGCTTTTATGGAGGACAGAACCTGTTAATGTGGATGAAATCTATAATCAATTGGGACTTGAAAAAGAAAATAAAGGAAATTTTAAATTAAAAGGAAGACTAGCTTTAAGAAATGGTATTGGTTTTAAGACAAGAAATCCATATTTCCCAAGGTATAGTATTGAATATAAAAAGGGGATAAAAAGGTTTCCAGGTTTAAAAGATCCTATTAAAAAAAGAAAAATTGAATTCGAAGTCAAAAGAAAAAAGACTATAAAATTTTATAATCAAGAACAAATAACAAGCTGGTTTTTAAATCTTGAAAAAAGTGGGAGTGACGAATCTAGAGAAGTTTGTGCAATAAAGTTTATTGATAACTCTGATAAAAAATATAAATTTAAAACATTTAAAAATGCTGATGAAGCAAGAAAAAGCGGTTGGCTTATTACTCATAAGTATAAGTGCGGAACCTGCTCTTCTTTAAAGGATCTTGCTGTTTATATGGCAAAGCCTGACCTTACTGACCCAGTTAGATTCTGTACAAAAAAGCCAACTTTAAAAATGATTAAAAGTTGTCTTATGAATAAAGTGGGTTTTTCTGAGAGGTGTTCTGAAAGTTGGACCTATAATGCTGATCATACTAAAAAAAGGTGTATGGGAATATGCATGAAAGATTATGGACTTGTTAACATCTTAACAAATAATATGCAGGGTTCAAATGTTGATAAAGATGGAAATTTAAAGCCATGTATTGCTTGCGATGAGTATAGGTCTGGACCTGGTTTTAAGTATGCAGCTGCTAGAACCAGAAGGTGGTCAGGTCTTGTTTCCGCAATTAAAAGAGGATCAGGCGAAGTCTATAAAGTGAACCACTTTAAATATTTTAAAAAAACCAAAGATTGGAAATGGTTCGATTAAGGAGATTGTATGAAAAAATTAATGGTTCTATTGTTTGCAATGTTATCTTTTAGTGCTTTTTCATCAGA
>MDTD01042806.1_pt1 | contig 15525 bp, 13 predicted proteins | sample 811221 | NCBI WGS metagenome assembly MDTD01 (sample SAMN05326646, study PRJNA326480) | marine metagenome | isolation source: seawater | place: Pacific Ocean: South West | collected 2011
CCGTCACCCGCCAAGGCAGGAATACCGAAATTGCGACCAGGGGCCGCCACGATCCCTGCGTCGGCATCCGCGGAGTGCCGGTCGGTGAAGCCATGATGGCCTGCGTGCTAGCCGACCACCTGCTGCGGCATCGGGGACAGGTAGGTAAGGATACAAGGTCCTGAGTACTTAACCGGCCTCGCAGATACGACTCCGCAAATCTTCGTAATCCAGTTTCGCAACCTAGCCGTCAACGGCGAGTGCACGCAGTCGCCCTTCGAGTTTCTGAAATGTGGGGGCTTCGCTTTCTTCTTCGGTAATTTGATCAAGGACATCGCGCCGGACGATTTCAAAGACGAGCGTCAAACGATTGGAAGCAGCGATGGGTGTAGCCCAGTCGGGCATTGCCTCCTTCGGTAGCTGCTCCAGGTCTTTGATCCCTCTAAGACAGTTAACTCGCCGCGCTATGACCTCGCGGGCCAAACGCAGATTCGTCAGCTCTGCCGCACTCTAAACACAGCCGCAAGCTCGATATGGTGCGACCAAAGGAACTGATCGAATGGCTGGACCGGACCGATCGCATACTCGGCGTCAGCCAGCACACGCGCATCGCGGGCGAACGTTGCGGGATTGCACGATACATAGACCACTAGCGGCACGCCCGCCGCCGCCAGTTGTTCCACTTGGGGGCCTGCCCCGGCGCGCGGCGGATCGAGAACGATCGCATCGAACCGGATCAGCTCGGACGGGCGAAGCGGCTGGCGGACGAGGTCGCGCGTCTCCACAGTGACGCCCCAGTGGTCGCCCGCTGCCTGAACCGCTGCGCACTGCGCCGCGACGGCCTCGACCGCATGAACGGTTTTTCCCGCCGCCGCGACCGGCAATGAGAACGCCCCGCACCCGGCATATAGATCGGCGACGGCGGTACTTTCAGCGACGGCGTCGATAACGAAATCCCGCAACGCGGCTTCACCAGGCGCGGTCGGTTGCAAGAAACTGTCGAGCGGCATGGATACCGCCACATCACCGAACCTGACCACAGGTTCACCCGCCACGAGGATCGGTTCCGGCAGGCTGTCGCCATCAGACCAGGACAGGCGGCAGATACCCGCTTCGTCGCAGAATGCAGGCGCATCCATACGAAGATCGAGATCCGGTTCACCCTTTGCGAACACGACGACGTCGAGCCCGTTATCCGTCTCCGTAACGGCGACCTCGCCATGGTTTGTAAAACGTGGCAGGAAACGTCTGAGCGCGGACAGAACCCCGACGACCCGCGGCGTCGCGACGGGGCATTCAGCTAGATCGACGATTCGGTCCGACCCAGCCTCCCGGAAGCCTACGATGACGCTATCCCGGATCTGCCGAAATCCAAGCCGGACACGTCGCCTGGTACTGGGCAGCACGCTGACCGTCGTTAGAACCTCAGCATCTACCCCTGCCCGCGCCAGGGAATTTCTCACCAGGTCCCTTTTCCACGCCGCGTAGAGACCGGCACCCATGTGCTGGGCGGCACAGCCGCCGCAAGTCCCGAAATGCCCGCATGCGGGCGATATCCGTTCAGACGATGCTTCGACAACATCCCGCACAACAGCGCGCTGCCCGTCGCCGCGCCGCAGGGTCTTTACGACACGGACCAATTCACCGGGCAGCGCATCGGGAACGTAGACCGTTCCCTCGCCGGATTCCGCGATCCCGTCGCCCCGCGCGCCGAGCGAATTGATCCGGATTTCCATCAGCCGTCGAACCGGGCGGCGATGAAGAATTCGATATTGCCCTCCGCCCCCTTGATCGGGCTCTGTTCTGTTCCGAGAACCGTCCAGCCTGCCAGACCGGCCAACCAGTCTTCGACCCGACAGCAGGCGGTCCGGTGAAGTGCCGGATCGCGCACGATTCCCCCCTGCCCCACGTCGCTTTTCGCGACCTCGAATTGCGGTTTGATCAGCGCAATCAGGTGGGCACTAGGGCCGGCAAAGCCCATCGGAGATGGAAGCACAGTTTCCAGGCGTGTGAAGCTAGCATCGCAGACCACGGCGCCGACCGGAGCCGGGATATGTTCCGCCGTTAGGTGCCGGGCGTTCTGCCGTTCCAGAACGGTCACACGGTCGTCTTGACGCAGTTTCCAGTGAAGCTGCCCATAGCCAACATCGACGGCGTAGACGTGCTCCGCACCGCGCGACAGCAGAACATCCGTAAATCCGCCGGTAGACGAACCCACATCAACGGCGGAGGTACCCCTGACGTCGATGCCGAAACAGTCGAGAGCATGATCGAGTTTAAGGCCACCGCGCGACACCCACGGGTGATCCGCGCCTCGAACTTCTATCGGTATTTTGGTGGAAACGGGCGTGCCCGGCTTATCGATACGCACCTCGCCGGAAAACACCTTGCCGGACAGGATCAACGCCTGTGCCTGTTTGACGTCTTCCGCCAGCCCCCGTTCCACGAGTAGCTCATCGGGGCGCGCGCGCGCGGCCGTCGGTCAGGCCCTCTCGCCAGCTGAGAACGACGCGGCTTCGAGACCTAGCGCCGCCATCGCCGTGGCCACAATATCGGTATTGGCGAGACCGGCCAGTTCGACCTGCCGGCGTGGGGAATCCTGGTCCAGGAAGAGATCGGGCATGACCATCGGGCGAAATTTCAGTCCGTCGTCGAACACGCCCGCCATCGCGAGGAACTGCGCTACCTGCGATCCGAAGCCACCAACAGATCCCTCTTCGATGGTCAACAGAACTTCGTGCTCCGCGGCCAGCCGCTTGACGAGATCTCGGTCGAGCGGCTTGGCGAAACGCGCATCGGCGACCGTCGTGGACAGACCGTGCGCAGTCAGTTCTTCCGCCGCGTCGAGGCAATCCTGCAGCCGCGTGCCATAGGACAACAGCGCAATTTTCGTGCCTTCGCGCAGGATGCGGCCTTTGCCGATGGCGAGAATTTCAACGCATTCCGGCATGTCAACGCCGACGCCCTCGCCGCGCGGGTAGCGGAATGCAATGGGCGCATCGTCGATGTTGGCGGCGGTGGCAACCATGTGCATAAGCTCTGCCTCATCAGACGGTGCCATTACGATCATGTTGGGCAGACAGGAGAGATAGGCGATGTCATAAGCACCGCAATGGGTCTGGCCGTCTGCTCCGACATAGCCTGCGCGGTCCATGGCGAAGCGCACAGGCAGGTTCTGCAGCGCGACGTCATGAACAATCTGATCGAATGCTCGTTGCAGGAAGGTCGAATAGATCGTTGCGAAGGGTTTCATTCCGTCGGCTGCCAGGCCGGCTGCAAACGTCACCGCGTGCTGTTCGGCAAGACCAACGTCGAAGGTGCGGTCGGGGAATTCTTTTTCGAACAGATCGATGCCGGTGCCGGACGGCATCGCTGCCGTAATCGCAACGATCTTGTCATCGTCGCGGGCTTCCTTGATCAAACTTTCAGCATAGACCTTGGTATAGCTGGGCGCGTTCGCCTTGCCCTTGTCGAGCGCGCCGGTTACGACATTGAACTTGCCGACACCGTGATACTTGTCGGCTGCCTGCTCGGCCGGAGCATAGCCCTTACCCTTCTGTGTCACCACGTGGACCAGCACGGGACCGTCGGCCTCATCGTCGCGCACGTTCTTCAGGACCGGGATCAGGTGGTCCATGTTGTGGCCGTCGATCGGGCCCACGTAATAGAAGCCGAGCTCCTCGAACATCGTGCCGCCGGTCAGCATGCCGCGGGCATATTCTTCCGCCCTCTGGGCGGCTTTTTTCATCCGGCGCGGAAATTTTTCGGACATGTGCAGGCCAATATCACGCAGCGACCGGTACGACTTGGACGAAATCAGCCGCGACAGATAGGCTGACAGCGCGCCGACGGGCGGCGCGATCGACATGTCGTTGTCGTTCAAGATGACTATCAGCTTGTTATCCATCGCGCCGGCGTTGTTCAACGCTTCATACGCCATGCCGCCGGTCATCGCGCCGTCGCCAATCACAGCTATGGCGCGATGACCGGTATCCTTTAGGTCGCTGCCGACGGCGAACCCGAGCGCCGCCGAAATCGACGTAGACGCATGGGCAGCTCCAAAAGGGTCATATTCGCTCTCGGTTCGCTTTGTGAAGCCGGACAGGCCGCCACCTTGGCGCAGTGTGCGGATGCGGTCGCGTCGGTCGGTCAGGATCTTGTGCGGATACACCTGGTGGCCGACATCCCAAACGATCTTATCGTCCGGAGTATCGAACAGGTAATGCAAAGCCACCGTCAGTTCGACAACCCCGAGGCCGGCACCGAGATGCCCGCCCGTTACCGAGACGGCATCGATGGTTTCCGCCCGCAATTCGTCCGCGATCTGCTGAAGCTGATCGGCTTCAAAATTTTTCAGGTCACTGGGACTGTTGATCCGATCGAGAAGCGGCGTCTGAAGCGCCATTACGTTCCCCCGAAGCTCCTTTGTTAAACTGCGCTGGCCGGATACCCGGGTTCAGCTTCTCCTGGCTAGCACGAATTCCGCCGCCGAGCGCAACTCATCTGCCCGCTCGCCGAATGTATCGAGCCGCGACAGGGCCCGATCCGTCACCTGACGGGCCCTGCGTCTTGCGCCGTCGACGCCAAGCGCCGAGACGAAAGTTGCCTTCCCGGCTCCGGCATCCTTGCCAACCTTCTTTCCAAGATCGTCTTCATCGCCCTCGACGTCAAGTAAATCATCGGTAATCTGGAAGGCGAGACCGAGCTCAAAACCAAATGTTTCCAGCGTCTTAACCACATCTCCGCCGGCCTGGCCGAGCAGGCCGCCCGCTGCTGTCGAAAACGCGATGAGGGCGCCCGTTTTCATAGTTTCCAGCCGGGCGATCAGATCGGCATCGACATCCGCATGTTCGCTTGCCAGATCAATCACCTGACCGCCAACCATGCCGGCGCCCCCCGACCGCGCCGCTAGCGCCGCCACTAGGTCGCTGCGCACCTGCGCATCCGGATGCGTTTCGGCCCCGGCTAATACCTCAAACGACAGCGTCAGCAACGCATCGCCCGCCAGGATGGCGGTCGCTTCGTCGAACGCCTTGTGACAGGCGGGCCGGCCGCGCCGCATGTTGTCGTCGTCCATCGCGGGCAGATCGTCATGGATCAGCGAATAGCTGTGCACCATCTCGACCGCTGCGCCGGCTCGCAGGTACTGCCGCCCCGGCACATCGAACATTATCGCTGAGGTGCACAACAGATACGGCCGGAGAAACTTTCCGCTGGCCAGCGCCGAATAGCGCATCGCCTCGAAAAGCCCGCTTTCCGGTCCTGTCGGGTACGGCAGCAGCGCATCCAGCGTCTCCGTCATGACGGTGCCGAAGTCGGCAAGCGCCTCTCTCACCGGCGTTATGGACAGGACATCACTCAATGTCCGCTGGCTCCGCAGTGACTTCTCTATCGGCACCAAGCGAAATTGTCTCTACCTTGGCCTGCGCAGCCTTCAGCTTTTTCTCGCAATGGGCCTTTAGTTTGGTGCCGCGTTCGTATGCTGTAATCGCATCTTCCAGCTTGCCCTTGCCGTCTTCGAGCGTTCGCACAATGTCCTCAAGCTCCTCGAGCGCGTCCTCAAACGACATCTTGGCGACATCCGCCAGTTTGCCACCATCAGCCATGATTCACCTCTATTACCCGCTTAAATAGTAGGATTGAGAGGGGTTTACGGCAACACGTCGCCTGAATCAACTTCGCATGCAATCAGCTCATCAGCGCCGACACATGAGCCTGAACGCTATTACCCAAAGCCTTCAGGTCGTACCCGCCTTCTAGGGTCGATACCAAGCGTCCCTCCGCGAATTCGCCGGCAATATCCTTAAGTTGCGCGGTTGCCCATTCGAAATCCTCTTCCTCGAATCGCAGCGACGCGAGCGGATCGCGCGCATGGGCGTCGAACCCGGCCGAAATGAAGACGATATCCGGGCCGAACGCGCGCGCGGCGGGCAGAATCCGGTTTTCCATCGCCGCTCGGAATTCCATCCCGCCGGCATTGGCGTCCAGCGGCACGTTGAAGATGTTCCCGACGCCGGTCTCCGCGGTCGCGCCGGTCCCCGGATAGTGGGGATACTGATGCGACGAGGCAAACAGCGTATTGGGATCGGTCTCGAACACCGCCTGCGTGCCGTTGCCGTGATGCACGTCGAAATCGAAGATCGCGACGCGCTGCAGATTGTGCACGGCACGAGCGTGCAAAGCACCAATTGCAACGTTGTTAAACAGGCAGAACCCCATGCCGCGCCTCGGTTCGGCGTGGTGCCCCGGCGGACGGACGGCGCAGAACGCGTTGTCGGCATCGCCCCCAGCCACCGCGTCGACCGCGGCGATAATCGCACCGGCGGCATGCAGTGCAGCGTCGCCCGTCCCCGGCGACAGTACCGTGTCAGCATCGAGCCGGGCGAGCCCGTCTTCAGGAATATTGTCGAGTACGAGATCGACATAGCCGCCGTCGTGGACGCGTTTCAGCTGGTAGCCGGTGGCTAGCGGTGCGTCGTGCCGGATAAGCGCCGACCAGGACTCCCCGGCAAGCGCCTCGTTCACGGCCTCGATGCGAGCGCTCCGTTCGGGATGTCCCGCGCCGGTGTCGTGTTCGAGCGAGCTGGGGTGGGTGTAAAGCGCGGTGGTCATGTTACAATCCTCCACAGCAAGGGTACTATACCGCGGATCGCGTGACACGCCCTGCCCGAACAGGAAAGGCCGATGACAGAGACAACGAATGATACCGCCGAGCCCGCCACAAATTCCGGCTGCGTGCTGGAATACGACGATTTGCGCGACTGGCTCGCCGCGGTCGAGGCAAAGGGCGACCTAAAAACCGTCACCGGTGCCAACTGGCATACCGACATCGGACAGGTGGTTGAGGTGATGTGCCACGACGAAGGCACGCCGTCGGTGCTATTCGACGAGGTCGAAGGCTGCCCGCAGGGCTTCCGCATTCTGATCAACTGGTTCACCGGCACGCGCAAAAACCTGACGCTAGGCTTCCCGGAAAACTTCAACAAGCTGGAACTCTCGCGTGGCTACAGCACCCATACCAAGAACATGAAACCGGTGCCCCACGAGATCGTCGACGACGGGCCTGTGTTCGAAAACGTGCAGGAAGGCGACGACATCGACGTCACCAGGTTTCCCGCGCCACTGTGGAACCCTGACGACGGCGGGCGTTACATCGGTACTGGCTGCTTCAACATAACCCGTGATCCCGACACCGGCTGGATCAACTGCGGCACTTACCGCGTGATGATCCACGACGAAAAACGCGTCGGGCTTTATATCTCGCCCGGCAAACACGGGCGCATTCACCGCGACAAATACATGGCCAAGGACGAACCGATGCCGGTCTGTATCGTCGTGGGCACCGATCCGCTGTCGTTCCTAACGTCGTCGACCGAGGTACCGGAAGGCATGAGCGAGCTAGACATGATGGGCGCCTACCGCGGCAAGCCGATCCGATGCGTTACCGGCAAACACACCGGCCTGCCCTTCCCCGCCAATTCCGAAGTCGTAATCGAGGGCTTCATCCATCCCGGTAACACTGAACGTGAAGGCCCATTCGGTGAATGGCTGGGCTATCAGGGCGGCGCAATGGAGGCCGAACCTTGGGTCGATATCGCGGCGATCTATCATCGCAACGATCCCATCCTGCTGGGTGCGGCGCATATTCGCCTGCCCTACGAATACGCACGGTATCGCGCAATCAGCAGATCGGCGGTGCTGAAGGAAAACATGGCCAAGGCCGGCGTTCCCGACGTTACCGAGGTATGGGCGCACGAGGTCGGCGGCTCGCGGCTGTTCCTAGCGGTCGCTATCAAGCAGCGCTATCCCGGCCACGCGGTGCAGGCCGGCCACATCGCCGCCATGTGCCACGCAGGCGCCTATCTCGGCCGGTTCGTGATCGTGGTAGACGAAGACGTCGACGTCACTAACCTTGAAGAGGTGATTTGGGCCGCCTGCACGCGCTGCGACCCGGCGTCCAACATCAACTTCATCGAAAACGCGTGGTCGTCGGCGCTTGACCCCATGATCTCGCCCGACGACCGCAAGGCGGGGAAGCTATATAACAGCCGCGCCATCATCGACGCCTGCCGCCCGTTCCACTGGAAAGACGACTTCCAGAAGGTCAACGCGCCGTCTCCGGAGGCGCGCCGGGAAGCCTGGGACCGCTGGTCGCATTTGAGGGAATAGCCAGCGAGCCGGTCTGATGTCGAAGATCTCAAAGATGCGGTACTTCCTCAGCGTCTGATTGGTCGGCGCGGTTTTCCGAATTCAATCGTCAACGCTCCGGAAACCGAATTTGGCGGCAAGCAAGTGACTATCGTTGGAAGTGTCGAAGGGCGAAAACGCGACCTCTACGTGCGGGTTTTTGTGTTTCCGTTCTCGCATTCAAATGCCTCGATCGGTGTAGTGTCGGTCTCGCCCTTGCCCGGACGCCGTGGAGTCAAACTAAAGCGAGGCGGCCCCTGCCGAAGCCAAGGAAAAGCGCGCCAAGTGTGGATGACTAATATTTTCGTTCTACCCCATCCAGCGCCGGTGTAGGGGAGCCCCCCCAACAATCAATCTATTGGCCGCGAATAAGTATGAAATGCCCTAAAATGCACACGCCGCGAAATGGCCCTGGAACGGATTGATCAAGCCCTTCCTGCCGCCCCCTGGATCGCCTGCCAGACCCGCTGCGGCGTCGCCGGCATGTCGACATGGGTCACGCCCAGTGGTTTCAGCGCATCGACCACGGCGTTGATCGTGGCGGGCAGCGCGCCAGTGGGACCGGATTCGCCGCCGCCCTTGGCGCCGATCAAGTTCGAACCGGTGACAGTCGGCGCGCTAACGATGTCCATCAAGCAGGTGTCGTCGGCGCGCGGCAAGGCATAGTCCAGCAACGAGCCGGAAATTAGCTGCCCTTCTCCGTCGTAAGCGATGTCTTCCATCAGCGCTTGGCCGACCCCCTGCACGATACCGCCGTGCATCTGTGCTTTTAGCAACAGCGGGTTGATCACCGTGCCGACGTCGTCGATGCAGACGAAATTGACCATGTCTGTTTCTCCGGTCTCCGGGTCGATTTCCAGTTCACAGATCTGTACGCCGGTGGGCCAGTTCCAGTATTGCGGCACGAAGGTACCGGTCTCGTTCAGCCCAGGCTCGATCTCGGGCGGCAGCTTCGCGGGCTGGAAGGCCGCGGCAGCGACTTCCAGAGTGGTCATCGCTCGGTCGGTCCCGCGTACGGTGAACACGCCGTCGGCAAAATCAATGTCGCTTTCCGCTGCTTCGAACAGGTGGGCGGCAATTCGGGTCGCTTTTTCGATCGTCTTGTCGCAAGCGAGAGAGACGGCGGAGCCGCCGATCGATATGGACCGAGAATTGAACGTGCCGCGCCCGTAGGTGACGATATCGGTGTCGCCCTGCACGTAACGGATGGTCGTGGGATCGAGCCCCAGCCGGTCGCAGACGATCTGCTTGAAAACGGTTTCGTGCCCCTGACCGTGGCTGATCGTGCCCATGATCAGCGTCACCGTGCCCGACGGATCGAACCGCACGCTGCCCGATTCCGGAAACGGCGACGAGGTCTTCTTCACCGTGTTAGACATGCCGAGCCCCCGCAGTTTGCCGCGCGATGCCGCTTCCGCGCGACGGTCTTCAAATCCGGTATAATCGATGGCGTCGAGTGCCTTTTCCATGTTGCCGGGGAAATCGCCGCAGTCGTAGGTGAAGCCGAGCGCGTTGGTCCACGGCATCTGGTCCGGCGTCACGCTATTTTTCTGGCGGATCTCCACCGGATCCATGTTCAGCTCTCGCGCCGCCATATCGATGATGCGCTCGCCTAGATAGGCGGCTTCCGGCGCGCCGGCACCGCGATAGGGATTGGTCGGTACGGTGTTGGTGAACACGCCCGTGATCGCCACATGCACGGCCGGTGTGCGATAAATACCGGCCAGCGTGCCAAGATTATTGGTCGGCGGGCGCGGACCGCGAATGGCAAGGTACGCGCCCATCGCCGCCAGAGTTTTCACCCGCAGACCCAGAAAATGCCCGTCCTTGTCCAGCGCCAGCTCGACTTCGCTGACATTGTCCCGGCCATGGGTGTCGGACATGAAACCTTCCGACCGGTCGGACCGCCATTTGACGGGTCTTCCCGTGAGGCGCGAGGCCCAGAGCACCAGCAGCAGTTCATTATAGGTGCCGCCCCGCATGCCGAAGCTGCCGCCGACATCGCCGGGAATCACCCGCACCGCCGTTTCAGGGATATCGAACACCTGGCGCGAAATCTGGTAGCGCAGCGGGTGCGGATTCTGCAGGCCGGTGTAAAGCGTGTACCGGTCGCGGCGCGGATCATAATCCCCGAGGCAGCCACGCGGTTCCATCGCCACCGCCGTTACGCGGTTGTTTATTAGCTTTTGTGAAACGACATGATCGGCTGTGTCGAACGCCGCGGCGACGGCCGCGGCATCGCCCTTTTCCTCAACGAATGAAATATTGTCGGGACAATCCGGCCACACCGGCGGCGCGTCCGCCGCGATTGCCTTTTCCAGATGGGCGACCGCCGGCAGCGGTTCGTAGTTGACAACGATCATCTCTGCCGCATCGCGTGCCTGCGCCGGCGTTTCCGCCACCACAAACGCCACCGGGTCACCGACCATCTTCACCTGCTCGGCGACCAGCGCCGGGTGATAGGGATGATAAATAGGCGCACCGTCGGGGCGTTTCTTAGTCGCGTCTTCGCAAGGTAGACTGCCGTAGCGTTCGGCCGCCCAGTCCGAGCCGGTCAGCACGCGCAGAACACCGGGCGCGGCCTCGGCGGTCGAGATATCCACCGACAGGATATCCGCTTTTGCGTGCGGGGAACGCAGAACATAACCCCAGACCTGGCCACGCAGGTTGATGTCGTCGAGAAACTCCCCGTCGCCGGTCAATAGTCTTGGATCTTCTTCCCTTAGCACGGACTGGCCGACTGCAAACTCACCCATTTCGGACGTCTCTTCATATTGCTGTACCGCCGCCAAGATAGCGGTTCGAACCTTTCGGTGTCGATCCCGGTCAGGTAACGTTCTGTTCGTACAGGAAACGGAAAGTTACCCTATGACCCCTCCTTCCGTCGACACGATGAGCTATTCCATGTTCTCGGTCTGCGATCACCACCGGTCTATGCGGTGGACCGGCAATCAGCTGCTGGAATAACTGTCATAGAGAATTGCAGCCGCCGATCCATATCGCAGTGATCCGGCGAGAAGCGACCTATTACGTGGGTGAGAAGAACAACGTCGTGATCAGGGTGCTCTACGGGACGGTCGAGGAGCTGGAGGAAATCGGCGGGCTAGTCGGCGATTATGCGAAGGGCCGGGAGGGGGAGCGAGTCGGAACCGCCGATAAAAAAGCTTAGCCTGCCTGCTGCATCCGCCTCGGCTGGGTCATTGCATCGGCCAGCAGTTCGAACGACCGCACCCTCGCATCGTGATCCCAGATCGCGGCGGCGACGATCAGCTCGTCTGCGCCGGTCTGTTCGATCAGGGGGGCGAGCTTTTTGGCAATCGTGTCCGACGATCCGTAAAAAGAACAAGCGAGCATCGACGATGCTTGCGCCTTTTCCTCGGGCGACCAGAATTCATCAATATTGTCGATCGGTTTCGGCAGCTTGCCGCGCGTGCCCCGAAGCATTCGGGTAGAATTCTGCTGCGGCGAGGTAAACAGGCGTTTCGCCTCTTCCTCGGTGTCGGCAACGATAGCGTTGCAGCCGACCATCACATAAGGCTCGGCCAGCTGTTCCGACGGTTCGAACCGCTCGCGATAGATTTCTACCGCCTGCAACAGGGCCTGTGGCGCAAAGTGTGACGCGAAGGCGTAAGGCAGGCCCAGCATGGCGGCCAACTGCGCACCGAACAGACTGGAGCCTAGAATATAGAGTGGCAGGTTGGTGTCTTCCCCAGGGATCGCGTGCAGCCACTGGTTTTCCTGTGGCGGGCCGAGCAGCGCGCGCAGCTCGACCACGTCCTGCGGGAAGCGTTCAGAGGATTCCGGCCCGCGGCGCAGTGCCTGCCAGGTGCGCGGGTCTGTGCCGGGCGCCCGTCCCAGACCGATATCGATACGCCCAGGAAACAGAGTCGCGAGGGTACCGAACTGTTCGGCAATAACCATGGGCGAGTGGTTGGGCAGCATGATCCCGCCGGACCCGACGCGGATCGTGCTGGTACCGCCGGCGACGTGGCAGATGCAGACCGCCGTCGCTGCGCTGGCAATGCCAGACAGATTGTGGTGCTCCGCCAGCCAGTAGCGGGTGTAACCGGCGGCCTCAGCATGCTGCGCGAGGTCGAGGGCATTGGCGAGCGCATCGGCGGGCGTGAGTCCTTCACCGATATTCGCGAGATCGAGTACGGAAAGCTGAACCATCTTGTTAGACTAGCGCATGCGGGAAATCGTCTCCACTCAACAAATCGCTTGCCCGAAGGCGCAGCGAACCGCGGAGATCATTGCTGGACGGATTACTGTTCGATCTAGTTTTACCAGAAACCAACACGTCAGATTAGTGATGGCAGGAAGGTCACCAACGGCGGGAAAGCCGCCAGCGCCACCATGCCGAGTAGGAACAGTGCAACGAACGGCCACGCGGCGTTGAAAGCCTCGGAAATCGTCACCCGGTCAGCTGCCCCCTGGAACGCAAATATCACGTAACCGAAGGGCGGCGATATGCCGCCCACCGTGACGTTTAGCAGCATGATCAGCCAGAACCAGACGGGATCGAATCCCAGCGTGCCCAGTAGCGGCTGGTAGATAGGGATGACCACCAACATCAGCGCGATCTGGTCGATAAACATGCACAGGATAAAGGGAATTAGCATCATGACGAACAGCATGATCATCGGAGACCAGTCGAGAGAGACGATCAGATTCGTCAATTCCGTAGTAGCGCCGGTAAACGCCAGCAACTGGCTGAACATGCGTGATGACGCCATAATCAGCAGGATCATGCTGGTGATGAAGGCCGACGTCCCGAGCGAATCCACGATCATGGAAAAACTCAGCCGACGATAATAAGCGGCGGTTATTAGCGACGCCAGCACGCCGGTCGCGGCCGCTTCCGACGGGGTAGCAATGCCGAACATGATGAAGCCCATGACCGAGAAAATAATCAGGCCAAACGGCAGACAGCTTGCGACCGCACGTAGCTTATCGGCGGTGCTGACCCGTTCGACTTCGTCGTCTGCATCATCGGGCGCAAGGGCCGGATTCAGCCTCACCCTGACCATGGTGTATATCAGGAACAATCCCGCCAGCAGCAGACCTGGAATGATCCCACCGATCAGCAATCCGGCAATCGACGTGTTCGACAGCGTTCCGATGACGATAGCGAGAACGCTGGGAGGGATAATCGGCGCTAGGCTTGCGCCAGCCAGCATTGTTCCTATGGAGAGCTTTGTGTCGTAGCCCCTATTGCGCATGGTGGGGAAAAGCGTTCGCGCCAACATTGCCGCTACCGCCATCCCGGAACCCGATAATGCACCGAATACGGTGGAGAGTGAGATGGTAAGCACATACTGCCGACCTTTCATCCGACCCACCAACTTATCGACAGCGTCAAATAGGATATCGACCGAACCAGACCTAAACAAAATTTCCGCCATCAGCACAAAAAGCGGGATTGTCGCCAGGTCAGCATAATTCGCGGTATCAAAGATAGAGTTTGCCACCATACCAAAGGCGGCAGGGCCAAGGAAAATTGCCACACCGGCAAGATTAATTACAAGAAACGCGACGAATAAAGGCGCACCGGTCAGGAAGGCTGCCATTAGCAATAATAGCGTCGTTATAAGCGTTGCTTCCCAACCCATTGTCAGCCTTCTCCAAATCCACCAAGGGCACCCGCCGCTGCAGGATCAATTCTACGCCAGTCGAGCATACGCACGAAATGGAGTGTAGAGCTGGCAAAACCAAATGGAATAACCCAAGAAATCAGATACTTTGGCACGGGTTCAACTGCCATAATGTGTACATCATTTACCCACTGGCGCAGCGTTTCCCCGCCCGTAATCCAAGTTGCCAAAGCACAAGCCAAGGTGCCGAGAAGATATGTGAACCAAACGGCCGGCCGTACGGCCGGTTTGGGAAGGATATCGAAGATCAATGCAACTGCAACGTGCCCTTTTTTCCAAGTAACATAGGGCATCATTAAAAAGGTGCCTGCACAGAGCGAATAAGAGACAGCCTCACTAGCCCACCACTGCGGCGCATTGAAGAAATAACGCGCAAAAACCTCTATAATGTAGGCGCCAAAAATCACGGCCAAAGCCAAGCATCCAAGGTAATAACCGGCAGTGGTAAGGTGATCATGCCACCGGGTCGCGATCGAGAATGGGTTCATAACGAAGCGCAAAATTTCTTATTTTAATTCGCAGAAGGAACACCTCGGCGGCCTTAGCCGCCGAGGTAGCTCATTGAGCGGCAGCAAAAATCAGGGAGAGATCCCAGCTTTTTTAGCCAAGTCCCGCATCTTTTTTGCGTCATCACCGCAACACTTTTCGCCGAGAGCCCACAAACTGTCGGAAAAGGCTTTCTTCATTGCAGCGACTTTATCCGCCGGGATCTGAGTTATTTTTACCCCGAGCTGTGCAAGTTTAGCATCCTCCTGAGCCTGCAATTTGTCCCCAATCCAAGGCATTTGAAGCTCTGTCATCTCACCAGCAGCCAACAGGATGCCTTTTTCCTCGGCATTTAGCTTTTTCCAGCTATTCATATTAATGAGGATAGGCAACGTCGAGGTCCCGAAGGTCGGACGCACCTTATATTTAGCAACCTCGAAATGCTTCATGCTGAGCATACCGGCTGCAGGCCATGCAGCGCCATCAACAACCCCTTTTTCGAGCGCGGAATAAACCTGTGAACCCGGCATTACGACTGGTTCACCGCCGAAAAGCTTGATAACGCCGTGGTAAGTCTGAGTGCCACGAATTTTTCGGCCGTCCCAAGACCCCCCCTTAATTGGGTCTTTCAGGAAGATGTGATAACCAGCTGTGCTGCTCGGAGAAATTGCGAGAAGCTTGAGTGAATGGGTTTTCTGATAAAATTTGTCTAACGAGTCCCAGACACCAGACGACCGTTTCCCTACTGGGTCAGCGGTCATGGCATCAGCGATGGCGGCTAGGCCTTTTGAACCGACGTGGTAGACGCCATGGGTGAATAGAATGTCGAACACACCAGACTTTACAGGCTGGAGCTGTTCAAACGGAGGAACAACCTCCGGGCCACTGATTCTTAAATTTACCTTGTCGCCGCCGACTTTAGCGACATTTTTGACGAATGTGTCTAGCACCACATATGTGGGCCAAATGTTCTTGTTCCAACTCGCGAGCACCTTCAAATTCGCAGCCGAAACTGAAGTGGCTGTCATCATGACACCCGCCGCGAGTGCCGAGGTTAGTACCGATCGCAGTTTCATTGCTTTAGTCCTTTCTGTATATTGCTCCCTTGGGTCGTACCGTTCTTCGTTGACCACCAATCATGGTAACCATATTGCGTCTTTCCGCAACAGTCCTGTGTTGATGAGGCACTCGGGCAGGGTGCTTTCGTCCGCCGGCAAAC
>MDTD01040966.1_pt1 | contig 15522 bp, 15 predicted proteins | sample 811221 | NCBI WGS metagenome assembly MDTD01 (sample SAMN05326646, study PRJNA326480) | marine metagenome | isolation source: seawater | place: Pacific Ocean: South West | collected 2011
CGTCGTCATCCATCCATCGCGACCGATCATCTCTTCGCGCGCGTCCACGGTCACCCCCGCGCGAGTCCAACACGCATCACATCTCCTCGCCTTCGTTCGCACCTTCATCGTCACGTATCGAGACATTCCCTGCACGCCCGACTCTTTTTGTTCCGTGCACTCGAGGGTCACCTGGAGGCGCACATCCTTCTTTTTACTCGCGGCGGTCACGACGAGGACGCCGCGGCGAGAGGAGGACGCGACGGCGACGCTCGAGACGTGGACGTTGAGCGCGCTCGTGCTCGCGACGTTGGCGCGGGCGGCGAGCATGACGACGAGGCGCGCGGCGTCGACGATGTGACGACCGAGCGACGGTGGCGGCCGAGGGTGGGCCACCCCTCGATGGTCGTTCGTGTGGTGGTGTGATGTGGTTTGAGATGGTGTGTGTATGGAACGAATGTCCGAGGTGTGTGTGTGGTGGGCGCGTGACGTCGCGTCTCGGATTGGATTGGAATGGATTGGAATCGATTCGTCACGTCGACGCGCGCGATGGCGACCGACGACGACGGCGCGACGACGACGACGACGACGACGAGTAAGATTTACACCAAGACCGGCGACGGTGGGTCGTCTTGTCTGTATAACATGGAGCGTCGGGACAAGGATGACGCCGCGTTCGAGGCGCTCGGGGACGTCGACGAGTGTAACGTCGCGGTCGGGATCGCGCGCGAGTTTTGTCTCGACGAGGCGAACGGATTAGAGGCCGAGGTGCGTCGACGATGGGCGACGCGCGCGCGAGAGGGTGAGGTGGGATCGGGAGAGGAGGGAGGAGACTGACTGCGGACGCCGCGCTTTTTCGGGACGCGCAGCTCGCGGAGATACAGAGTCGATTGTTGGACGTCGGATCGGCGGTGGCGACGCCGTTGTATGGAAGTTCGGAGAGTAAGTGCGCGCGAGCGTCGTTTTCGGAGACGCACGTGGAGACGTTGGAGCGATGGATCGACGCGTTGGACGCGCGACTGCCGAAACTGACGAGCTTTTTGCTCGTGTCGGGAGGAAAGGCGAGCGTGTTTTTGCACCAGGCGCGCGTCGTGTGTCGACGCGCGGAGAGGCGATGCGTGCCGTTGGTGCGCGCGGGGGCGGTGCCGGACGTCGTGCGGGTGTACCTGAATCGTCTGAGCGATTACATGTTCACGGCGGCGCGTATCGCCGCGATGCGAGCGGGCCGAGAGGAGGAGAGTTACAAAAAGGCGTGACTCGGGAAGGATTGAATGCGTAGCACAAATACAAATATAACAAATAGCAACACTACATCATGAATCACGCTCGCGAGAGAACGGCGAAGAGACCGCGCTCGAGCTCTTCGACGGTGTCGAAGACGACGTCGAAGTGTCGCGCGTTTTCCGCCTCGGATAAATTGTGTGAGCCCCAATTCACACCGACCGCCACGCACCCCGCCGCTTTCGCCGCCGCCCCGTCGCTCGGCGCGTCGCCCACGTACGCCGTCGTCGACGGATCGTCCATCACCCCCATCTCTCGCATGATGAGCGCCAATCCGTCGGGCGCCGGTTTCGCAGCCGGCACATCGTCCGCGCCGTACACGCGCTCCATCACCTCGCTCACCCCGTTCGCCGCCACCACCGCTCGCGCGTACGCCCCACACGCGTTGCTCAACACCGCCTGCCGCCTCTCGCTCGCGCGCAACCGCTCGACGACTCTTTTCACACCTTCATAAAATCCCGTCGTCTCGCGCGAGACCAGCTCGACGTACGCCGCGTCGAAAGCCGCCCCCAGCGCCTCTCCTCGCGCGTCGTCCGGATCCTTCGTCGCGTGCCACGCCAAGCGGCGCGGCGTCGTGTACTTGCTTCCGATCAGGTACTCGGCGCGGTCGATCTCGTCGTACCCGCTCGCGCGCAGGACCGCGTTCGTGCTCCCGAAGGCGAGCTCGGTGCTATTCGCGAGCGTTCCGTCGACGTCCCAGACGACGGTGCGCGCGCGAGCGAGCGCGGAAGCGCGAGCGCGCGTCGAGTCGCCTCGTGCGCGGGTCGTCGACGTCGCGGAGGGCGAGACGGTGGACGCGGGGGTGGTCGGGCGCGTCATTGTGAGGGCGAGCCGCGAGCCGCGGATTGTAATGTAATTATACGTCGATGCGATGAAACTAAGCGGACGCGCCACCGGCGGTGCGTTTGGTGTTATTGGACGGTCCGTCGTGGTCGTGGCCGGTGACGTGATCGAAGAGACGAACGGCCTCGGCGAGGACGCGTCTGGGCGTGCTCTTCACGGCGTCGCCGGCTTCCTCGAGCGACGGGATGCGAAGGTCACCCTTGGTGTGCGCGGACTTGACCTTTTCGGACGCCTTCACCGCGGTGGATTTGCCCACCTCGATCGCTTTGACGCTCGCCGAGCGCACGTGGGGGGTGGCGAAGTCAACGAAACGTTTCGTCGCCGACAAGGCGGATTGCACCGTCTCGCTCGCCTTCTCCGCCACCAACGCCGAGGCGGATTGACGCTCGGCGTGCTCGAACGTCTCCTTGATCTCGGGGATCGGGGCGACGACGATGCCGTGTTCCGACGCGATGTGCACGACTTGCTTTCGATACCTGAGCGCGTCTTTAAATTCGTTGTCCGACTCGAGTTTTCGATCGTGCGTCGAGTGCACGAGAGAATTCGCCTCGCGAACGGCTTGCATGAGCTTATATCTCGGATGTTCCGGGTGCGTCGGGAGATACTCCTCGTCCGCGTGGTGGTGTTTCTCGAGAAATTGTTTCTCGCCCTCGTTAAGCTCGGCCGCATCCTTCGCCTTCATCATTTTCACGAATTCTTCAAAGTCGACTTCGCCGTTACCATCCGAGTCCGCCTCCTTCATCATGTCGGAGATCTCGTCATCCGTGAGATCCGCTCCCGCGCTCTTCATGACTTCGGTAAGTTCCTCGATGGAAATCGACCCGCTCCCATCCTTGTCGAACACTGAGAACGGTTTTCGATACTTTTCCTCGTCGCGCTCGGCGTTCTCCTCACTCGGCGGTTCCGTCCCCTCCGCCGTCTCCGAAGCCACCTCTGCCGTCGTCAGCGGCGGCGACGGCGTCGTCTCCGCGCTCGGCGACGCCCCCGTTCGTTCGTTCACGCTCACCACTCGAACGTTCGCGGTTTCGGCGCCCTCACTCGCGAGCGCGACCTCGGCGACCGTCGCCGCGTCTCGCGGCTTGGGCGCCTCCGCGCGCTCCGCCGCCGGCGCCGGCTCGCGAGTCGCCTGCTCCGTCACCACCGGCGCCGCCACCACCTCCTCTGCACCCGGCGCTGACTCCGACGTCTTTGACGTCTTCGACCATCGAGACCGCGCCGCGCGCTTCTCCAACTTCTCCGACTCCGCCGCGAGCGCCGCGTGTCTCTTCGCCACCTCCTCCGCCTCGCGAAATTCCATCGCGAACTGTTCCTTCTCGAACCTCGACGGTTTGATCGTCGCGAACACCAACCACGCCACCGGAGACATCACCACCGCGAGCACCACCGCGAAGAACGCGCCTCCATCGCACGCCGAACCGACGTCCGGCGTCCTCGCGAGCGTCCACGAAAACCGCGCGCGCGCGTCGTCGTCGCCCGCCTCCCCCTCGTCGTCTGCACCACCGTCACCGTCACCGCCACCGCCCCCACCGAACCCACCGCGCCCGTTCCCATCGTCGCGTTCACCATCGTCCCACCCACCGCGATCGACGCGCGCGCGCGCGTCCGAAGTCTCTCGCGCCGCCGCCGCCGCGTCCCCTTCGAAGACGCTCGCCTCGCCCTTCGTCGTCCCCGTCGTCTCCACGGACTCCCCGGCCGACGCGGAAGACGACGCGCGACATCCACCGTCGTCTCCCCCGCGCGCGCGCGCGAGCACGCTCGTCTCCCGCGCGCGCGCGCGAATTCCGCACCGCCGTCGGCACCCATCGTCGACGCGTCGTCGTCGTCGTCGTCGCGTGCGCGCGTCGTCGTCGTCGCGCGCGCGCGGGTGACGCGGACGCGACCGCGACGCGCGCGCGAGATGGCATCGTCGAGCGTCGAGCGTCGATCGTCGCGATGTGACGACGACGATTCGATTCGATCCATAAATTCGTCAATTCGCGTCAATTCGCGCGCGACGCGGATGAATGGATGAAGGGAATGATTCGATCGATGTATCGGTGCGTTCGTGCGTTTGATTGAATCGTGCGAGGTGCGCGCACGTTCGATGCGTGCGTGACGACGCGCGCGAGTCGACGGCGCGAGCGTCTGTCTCCTAATCCTCGTCCATGGCGACGGGCGCGTCGGCGTCGGCGTCGGCGTCGGCGTCGACGGCGGGCGCGGCGGCGGCGCCCGCGCGATAGGCGGTCATCTCGCGTTCGTACCGAATCTTATCCTCGTCCGCCTGTTGTTGGTACACGTTCTTCTCCTCGTCGGTGATCGTCTTCCATCGTTCGCCGAGCGCCTTGGCGACGTCGGTGATCCCAAAGTCCGGGTTCGCCGCGGCGACTTCGGCGCGCTTGGCGGCGGAGAAGAACATGTACGCCGAGAGGGCGCGTTTGGGCGCGTTTGGATCCTTCTTGGCGCGTTTACTCTTCTTACCCTTTGGTGACTTTCTGGACTTTTTCGACGGTTCGTCGCTCTCGGATTCGGAATCGCTGTCGGTGGGTTCGCCGCCGTCGGATTCGCTTCCCGCGGCGAAGTCCTCGTCCTCCTCGCTGTCCTCGTCGTCTCGCGCGACGTACCCGTCGTCGTCGTCGTCGGACGCCTCGGCGATGATCTCGTCAGCGCGAGCGTTGGCGTCGACGTTGGAGATGCGAACTTGCTTGGTGGTCAAGAAGTTGACTAAATTTTGAAACTCGGAGCGCTGAATGCCGTGGAAATCGTACGAGGAGCCGCTCTTCATGTTGATGGAGACGTCAAACGTTCGCCCGCTCGAGTGTCCGCCCGCGGCGTGACGCTCAAACTCAACCTCGTCCACTTCGCTATAGTGTAACAACAGCGGCGGCTTCGGGAGGTAGAAGAACGCCTTTTCGAGCGGGTAGAGGAGACCGACGTCCGCCTTGTGAGAGACGCGAATGGCGTGACCGCCGGCGGAGGCTTGGAACAAGCTCTGTCTCGTCAACTTGACACCCGCCATGTTCTTCAACACGCGCACGAACACCTCGCCCGCGGGACCGTCGTAGACGGATTCGAGCGTGGGAAACTTTTCCTTCATCTCCGCCTCCAATTTCGGCTCCACCGTGAGATGCTCGTCGTCGTTGAACATGGCGAGAATGTGCGGGTAAAACGTTTGCCCCTTGCGAATCGGAGGATCGAGCGCGATGACGGCGTGCGATTGATTCGAGTGCGGTTTCGGGAGCAAGTACACGCGCACGATCGAGCTGTACTGTACCTTGAAATCCAACGTGCTCGATTGCATCTTCATGTACGTGTGATGCAATTCCATTGACACCTTGCCTCTCGGCACAACCATGGAGACGCCGTCGAAATCCGCCACCGGTTCGCCCGCCTCGGCATCCGCGGCGGCGATGGACATGATCGCCGCTTGCACACGTTTCGCCGCGGTGTCCTCGGGATCTTCCGGATCGGCACCGGCCCACGTCTCGTTCCCGGGAGGGACGTAAAAAGACATCTCCACGAGAGAATCCTTCTCCGCCACCGTATCGTCGCTGTGAAACTGCATCACCACTTCATTCTTCCCCACCACCGTCGTCTCCGCGATGTATTTGCCCTCAATCTCAAACTGCGTCTTTCCACCGACCTCAAACACCGCCCCTCGCCCCTCGATCGCGACGTCTCCCCAATTCCGTCCGTTCACGTTGATCTTCTTCTCCGCCGTCGAGCACCCAAACGTTTTTTCGGCGAACTCCGCCGCCAACCTCGCCTCCTCCGCCCGCATCCCCCCCAACACGAGCGACTGCCCATCGCTCGATCGCACCCGCAGCATCCCACCCGTCGGCGCTTCGCTCCAGTGCACGGCGCTCACCTTATCCGCGGCGATATCGAGAGACCGCGTCTCCGCGCCCGCGCTCGCGTTCGCGCCTCGAAACCGCGCGCCGATCTCTCGCCCCATCGTCAACTCCCCCGGTTCGCCCGCCCCTCGACCGACGGCGCGCGCGGTGACCGCGAACGCGTCCGCCATGACGACCGCGCGACGTTCGCGCGCGTTCGAGTCTCCTCTCGCCTCTCGAGTCGAGTCTCGCGACGTCGAGCGTCGATGGATGGTTTTTCAAAAACCAATCGATCGATCGACTCTTCGACGCGCGGAAGACGTCACGCGCGCCGTTCGGTTCGGTTCGCGCGTTCGCGAGACGTTCGCGAATGCGTCGTTCGTTCCTCGTCGGTTCGCGCGAGACGCGAGACGCGCGCGCGACGTCGAATGAGGACGTCCGTCCGTCGCGTCATCGGTCGCGTCCCGTCCGAAAGACCCGAGTCCCTCCGTCGTGTCGAGTCATGACTCGTCACCACACCTCCGTCATCATCATCCCACGTCTTCCCTCGTCCGCACTCACCGCCGCATCGCATCGTCGCGTCGACATGATCGCCGCGTCTCACGCGCGCGCCGCCCCCGCCCTGAACTCTCTCATCGCCCGTCGCGTCTCCAGCGCGCGTCGCGCGACGTCCACGACCACGCGCGCGGCCGCCCCGTTCGAGGTGCCGGCCCAATACACCTCGGTCGTCCCGTGCGGCGCCGGCGTTCTCGTCAAGGTGGCGGCCGCGGAAGCGGTGACCAAGGGCGGGATCGTGCTCACGGAGAGCGCGCAGCGTAAACCCACGAGCGGTGCGTGAAAGGATCGACGCGCGATGCACCCCTTCCCCTCGCGCGGGACCCGAGGCGGCGGCTTGAGGGTTTGAGCGCGCGCGGGGACGCGAGGACGCGACGCGTGGACCCCGCGCGCGCATCGATCGATGGATGACTGACCTCGCGATGATTTATTTTCGCAGGCGATGTCTCGGCCGTCGGTCCGGACGTGAAGAACGTGACGACGGGCGCGACGGTTTTGTACAGCAAATTCGGCATCGGGTGCACGGATATGGTCGTCGACGGCGTCGAGTACACGCTCATCAAAGAACAAGATCTCATCGGTACCCTTCCGTCGAGCGGTGCGCGCGCGAACGATATTCCCAAGCTTCAACCGTGCGGCGATCGCGTGTTGTTGTCGGTGGAAAGCGCGAGCGCGGAGACCAAGGGGGGCATCCTCCTCACCGAGGGTTCCAAGGAGAAGCCCATCGTCGGCACCGTCGTCGCCGTCGGTCCGGGTAAGGCTGACGACGACGGCGAGGTCAAGCCCCTGACCTTAAAGGCGGGAGACAAGGTCATCTACTTCAAGTACGCCGGCGATCAAATGTCCGACGAGGAGGGCAACGCCTTCGTCGTCTTGCACGAAAACGACTGCTTGGCCAAGTTGTGAGTCGCGCTCGACGTCTCGACGTTCCTTCATTCGTTCCTTCATTCGTTCCTTCATTCATCGGAAAATCACACAGACAACACACAACACACACACACACACACACACACACACACACACACACACACACCACGCACGAACGACTCGTTCTTCTCATCGCGTCCCTCGCGTCGCGCGCGCTCGCGCTCGCGTCGCCGTCACTCGGTCCCGCGCGCCTCCGATCGGTCGGTCTCCACCACCGTTCACGACTCCTCACCACCCCCCCCCCACACAGACCGCCCGCTCGACCGCGCGACCGACCGCGCGATCGATCGATCGACCGACCGACCGACCGCGCGCGTGGGTTCCACATGTCCGACCACACCGCCCCCATCACACGTCTCGCACGCTATACACATACACCCACCCCCAAAACGAGTATCACATAGTATCAAAAAAAATCAAAAAACAAATCAACACACAACCCCACCGCGCCGTCCCGCGTCGTCTCGCCCCGGCCGTCACACCCGCACACACGTTCGACGCGCACGATGCAAGTGAACGCCGCCCTGTCCAAGCGAGCGACGCCCGCGCCGAAGAAGGCGCCGGCCAAGAAGACGGCCGTCAAGAAGACGACCGCGAAACCGGCGGCGAAGAAGGCCGACGGACCGTCGCTTCCGAGTCTTCCCACGAACCCGTTCGCCGACGACGGCAAGAAGCCGGTGGCGAAGAAACCGGTGGTGAAGAAGAAGCCGGTGGCGAAGAAGGCGAAGAAGCCGACGCCGGTGAAGAAGGCGGTGCGCAAGGCGATCAAGTCCAAGGTTTCCCCGGCCGAGGCGCTCGCCAAGTGGTACGGTGCGTATGCATTCATTCGCGCGATGCGACCGAATCTCGAATCGAGCGCGTATCTCGAGATAAGGAGGGGGAATGATTCGTTCGACGGGGATTCTCGACGTCGCGCGTGGACGCGGGCGCGCGATGGGATCGATCGCGCGTTCGAACGCGATCGCGCGCGGTCGACGGGGGGGGGCGATCGACGACCGGTCGAGGGTCGACGGCGACGAACGCGCGCGATCGAACGCGCGATCGATCGCGATCCGACGGTGGGCAGAGGGGAAGATATGGTGTGTGGATGGGGTGTGTGTGTGTGGATGTTTGATGGGGGAATGTGGGGGGTATATATGGGGAGGGTGGATGGATGGAGGATGAGAAAGAGACGCGCGTCTCTCCGTCTCTCTTCGTCGCGTTGTGTGTCTTCGTTCGAGGGTGTGCGTCGTGATGACTGACCGTGGTGTCGTTCTCGTGTGTGTGTTCGTTCGTAGGCCCGAAGCGTAAGTTGTACTTGCCGGGTGGTCTCATCACCGCGGCCGAGTTGCCGAGCTACCTCGACGGTAAGCTCGCGGGCGACTACGGTTTCGATCCGCTCGGACTCGGTGCGGATGGTGCCATCGAACAATACCGCGTCGCGGAAGTGCTCCACGCGCGATGGGCGATGCTCGCGGTTCCGGGTATTGTCATTCCGGAGGCGTTAGGCATCCCGGGTGGCGTCTGGACGGAAACCGGTAAGGTGTTCTTGGACGGCGAAACCGGTCGCCAGTCGCTTCTCGAATTCTGGCCGATCTACGCCGCCATCCAAGTCGGTCTCATGGGCGCCGCGGAAAAGTTCCGCACCGACGGTACCGGCCCGGCCGGTTTCGTCCCGTTCAAGGGTGAATTCACGGAGAAGGACTTCAAGGGTCTCGACCCGATCAACCCGGGCGGACCGCTCGATTTCTTCAACGTCGCCGCCACTCCGCAAGATCTCGCCATCTTGAAGGTGAAGGAGATCAAGAACGGCCGGTGCGTCTCTCGATTAGTCTCGTCTCGATGCGTCATCGCGTGACTTTTGTGTGTCTCTCGACTCGCGCGAAGCGCGCCGCGCCTATCCCGCGCGGCCCGACGAAGACTCGACCGACTCGACTGACTTTGATTTTTTCCTCGACGACGCAGTCTCGCTATGATCTCCATGTTGGGTATTTTCATTCAAGGTCTCGTGACGAACGAAGGTCCGGCCACCAACTGGGCCAAGCACGTCGCCAACCCGTTCGGCTACAACGCCGTTCAAATGCTCGCCGGCGGCGACCGCACCCCGGTCCTCTAAGCGCGTAGGTGAAACGATCTGTTCCAAGAAAGATGATTCGCCGCGACGTCTTTTAATTTAGTCTCGCGTGCGCACTTTAATTTTGTGGTGTAAGAACTTTTACAACAAGCGGTGACGCGCGCGTCTTCTCGTCTCGCGCGTCTCTCGACGAACCCGCACACCATCGCGCGATGTTCGTGCGCGTCGTCGATCGAGGCGTCTCCGCGCGCGCGCCGATCGCGAGACAAAGCACGCGCGCGTCGTTCAAGACGCGCGCGGTGACGCGCGCGCGCAGCGGCGCGTCCGACGCGACGGTTCATTCGTCTCGCGCGGCATCTCCTTCGAAGACGACGGCGACGCCGCGTCGCGCGCGCGGATCGCGCGCGTCCGCGCGCGTCGACCCACGCGCGAACGCGGTGACGCGCGCGTCGTCTATCGCGTCGGCGGAGTCCGAGTCGAGCTCGAACGGTGGAAACACGACGCTCGCGCTCGCGGGCGTCGTCGCCGTCGGCGCGGTGACGGCGACGCACGCGGCGGGCGACGCGACGGTGCGCGTCCTCGGCTCGGCGATTTTGGGATCGTTATTGGCGCTCGTGGGGTATAAGAAGAAATCGCTCGACGCGAGCGGGGCGTTGGCGGCGATCGGGGTCGGGTTTGGTTCGATTTACGCCGACGCGCGATTCGGCGCCGCGCTCGCGTCCTTCTTCTTCACGTCGAGCGCGGTGACGCGCGTGCGCGCGGACGTGAAGAAAAAGGTGGAGGAGGATTATAAGGTGGGCGGTGGACGAAACGCCGTGCAAGTGTTCGCGAACGGATTCGTGCCGACGATGATCGCGTTGGCGTTCGAGTTCGGCGGCGGCGCGTTTGGGTCGTCGAGCGCGTTGGCGAGCGCGTATCTGGCGTATTACGCGTGCTGTGGAGGAGACACGTGGGCGAGCGAGTTGGGCGTCTTGTCGAAGAGTAAACCGCGTTTGATCACGAATTGGGCGCGCGAGGTGACGCCGGGCACGAACGGCGGCGTCACGGCGTTGGGATGGGCGTCGAGCGCGAGCGGAGGCGCCGTCGTCGGCGCGGCGTTCCACGTCGGTCAAACTGCGCTTCGTGCGTTTGCCTCCGACGGTGTCGCGCACGAGCCGTCCAACGCGCTCGTCGTCATCGGTTTCAGCGCCTTGGCTGGCGTCTTCGGCTCTCTCGTGGACAGCGTCCTCGGCGCGACGATTCAGTTTTCCGGTTATTGCGAAGAGCGCAAACGCGTCGTGAGCAAACCGGGACCGACGGTGACGCGCATCAGCGGTTTGGAGGTTCTGAGCAACAGCATGGTCAACCTAGTCTCCGGAATCATCACCGCCGTCGTCGCCTACGCCTTAGCCCCGTTGTAATCGTAATCGCGCGCGCGCGCGCTCTGACGTCCCGCGCGTTCATCTTTTTCCCCGCCTCACATCTGCCCTCGAACCGTTCGCGATGTTCCCACCGCGTCCCGGTCAGTGCGCGTACGTCATCGACGGCGCGCACACCGAGTTCCTCGTCACTGAATACACCGATCGTCTCTTCATCGTCGTCACCCAGATCGGCAAGCTCGGAACCGTGTTTCATCTCTCGCGGAGTCAGACGGCCGAGCTCTCGCGCGCGCTCGCCGTCGACGGCGTGAACGACCTCGCGGACGACGCGTTATCGTCCATGGACGCCGTCGTCGCGCGCACACTCATCGGAAGACGAGACGACGAGACGCTTCGCGCGTGTGCGAGACGCATCGGGGAGGTGTTGTTCTCAAAGGGATACGAAAAGTGCGCGCGTCGACGCGCGCGACGGAACGTTTTATTTCATCTCGACGACGACGGACGCGTCGGCGAACTCGGTGACTGACGGGCGGTGATGTCGTGCATCGTTGTAGGCCGGTTTTGTGCGCGTTGGGTCTGCGACCGACGGCGAGTTTAGAGGCGAAGCGAGCCGTCGCGTCGCTCGCCGCGGAACGCGCGGCGGAGTTGATTCTCGCTGGGGCGTGTTGACGCGCGAAAAATTAGAGTAGAGTAGAGTAGAACGTTACAACTGTAGATTCTAGTAGCATACAAACGACCGCTTACCGATTAGAGTTCGTCCTTGACGGACTTTTCCGCGGGTTGCGCGACGAACGCGGCGCACTCGCCCTCTGTCTCCCCGCTCGCCGCGCACGCTCGTGCCTTTGCGTCTCGTTCCTTGGCCTGCTTAAGCTTTTCATCCAGATTCGAGTAATCTTTCGTCTCCGTCTGTTTCATCGTCATGTTCGTCCCATCCGAGTGCACGTTGACGTCGATATCAGTGTTGTGCTTCATGTCAAAGTCGTCCACCGTCGTGTTGAGCAAGCTGTCCACGTCCACATCGATGCCCTCGTTCATGACGTGTTCCTTGAACTGTTCACCCTTCTCTTTTTGCAGACGCCTCTTTCTCTCCGCGCCCGTCTCCTGTTCATCCGCGCCCGAATCTCTGAGTATCTGCGCGATTTCTTCCTCGCCCATGAGTTGCGCGAGCTTGGGCGCGGTGAGTCCCAGATCCATGAGATGATTCTTCTGCACGTAATTCCCCACCGCCCCGGCCTCGACTAGAATCTTCACGCACTCCACGCACTTCGACAGCACCGAACGCATGAGCACCGAGTACCCGAGCGAATCCATCTCGTTTACGTTTGCGCCGTAATCGAGCAACATGTCCAACGCCTTGGCGTTGCCTAAATACGCCGCCTTCATGATCGGCACCATGTGTCTCGTCTCCCCCAGTTTCTGACATTTTTCGCGCAGATTCGGTTTCCATCGAAGCAAATCCTCGAGCTCCTCCATGTCATCGTCGTCGATGGCCTCGTGTATGGAACCGACGGCGCTCTCGCCTTGGCCCAACTCGGGATCGTACGGCTTAAATTCCTCCTCCTCCTCGGCGGGTTTCTTCACCGCCTTCTTCATCGATTTCTTCCTACGCTTCACACGCGTCGGTTTCGTCCCTTCGTCGCCCTCCGCGGCGGTCACCGCGCCCGAGTCCGTCGCCGTCGGTTCCCTCGTCGCGGCGCCGTCATCCCCGCGCGTCGCCGTCGCCGCGGAATCCACCTCCGTCGCCCGCACCGTCGGCGTCTCGACCACCGCGAGCGCGACGAGCGCGACCAAAACGACCATCACCATCCGCGCGACGACGCCTCGCGACCGTCGAGCCGGGCATCGCGCCATCGCGTCGGATTCGGATCGCGATCCGATTCGTCCCTCCGCCCGTCGCGCGCGCCCGCGCCCGTCGCGCGTTCGATCGATCGACGCCGACGCCGACGCCGACGCCGACGCCACCGCGCGACGCCTTCCCTCTCGACTCGCGTCGACCCGCGCGCGCGTCTCTCGCGCGTCGGACTCTCGAGCGTCACTCGCCCACTCGACATCGTGTTCAATGTCGTCACCGATGACGTCGATCGCGCGCGCGACGACGCCCTCTCGTCCGATCGAGCGATCGTCCCGTCGCGGTCGACCGAGACGAGCGCTCGCGAGCGGTGACTCGAGGACGACGTCGTCGGACGTCGTCGTCATCGGCGCGGGACTCGGTGGGTTGTGCGCGGGCGCGCTCTTGGCGAAATCTGGATTAAAAGTCACCGTTTTGGAGTCGCACGTCGTTCCGGGAGGCGCCGCGCACGCGTGGGAGCGAGATGGGTACACGTTCGAGTCCGGGCCTTCGTTGTACAGCGGCCTCGGGAAGCGACCGACGACGAATCCGTGTGGACAGGTGTTGCACGCGATCGACGAGGACGTCGAGTGCGCGGAATATAACACGTGGATGTGTCATCTTCCCGAGGGAACGTTTCTGACGGAGATTGGAAACGATCAGTTTTTGGAGTGTTTGCGGGAATACGTGGACGAGGACGCGGTGGAGGAGTGGAGACGTTTGAAGACGCTGATGGAACCGCTCGCGACGGCGTCGGCGGCGTTACCGCCGGCGGCGGTTCGAACCGACGTGTTCGGGGCGTACACGCTCGCGAGATTCGTCCCGGGATTGGTTCGTTCGGCGCCGTACATTCCGAAAATCATGGCGCCGTATTCAAAGTTTATGGATGAGAACGACATTCGACACCCGTTCATTCGCAACTACATGGAGATGTTGTGTTTTCTTCTGAGCGGCGCGCCGGCGAGCGGGACGATGGCGGCGGAGATCGGGTACATGTTCGACGATTGGTACAAACCGAACTCGATGTTGGAGTTCCCCAAGGGTGGGTCCGGGGCAATCGTCGACGCGCTCGTGCGAGGGGTGGAAAAATTCGGAGGCGAGTTGCGTCTCGGCACGCACGTGGAAGAAATTCTAGTCGAGGGCGAAGGGGACGAGAAACGCGCCGTCGGCGTGCGCGCGCGAGGCGGTGAAACGTTCATGGCGTCGAAATCCGTCATCTCGAACGCGACGCTGTGGGACACAGTGCCCATGTTACCGCGAGACGCGATGCCGCGAGAGTGGATCGACGAGGCGACGTCCACCGCCATGTGCGAATCCTTCATGCACTTGCACCTCGGTATCGACGCCGCGGATCTGCCGGACGATTTAGAGATTCATCACATTTACGTCGAGGATTGGAATCGAGGCGTCACCGCGGAACAAAACATGGTGCTCATCAGCATTCCGAGCGTTTTGGATCCGTCCATGGCGCCGGCGGGCAAACACGTCATTCACGCGTACACGCCCGGAAACGAACCTCTGGACATTTGGGACGGCTTGGACAGGAACTCCGACGAGTACAAGGCCCTCAAGGAGGAACGCTCGCGCGTGTTGTGGCGAGCGGTGGAAAAGGTGATCCCAGACGTGCGTCAACGCGCCGAGATCACCATGGTGGGCACTCCGGTGACGCAACAAAGATTTTTACGGCGCGCGCGAGGAACGTACGGCGGCACGGGGTGGATCTCTGAGGATCAGGACACGATTCCCATCACGAGCGCGTCCACCCCGCTCGCAGGGTTCCTCGTCGTCGGCGATAGTAATTTCCCGGGACCGGGCGTACCCGCGGTCGCCGCGGGGGGCTGGTCGGCGGCGAACGAGCTCATCGGTCCGCGACAAACAGCCGCGTTGTTGGACAAGGTGTGTCCGCCGGGAACGTCCAAGTGAGTGATAGTGAGTGATTTTTTATTAATTTAAATAGGTCGTACACGTGTCGTATGAAATAAATGTTCGACGGCGTGGCGTGTAATGCTAATCGGTTTCGTCGTCGCGCGCTCGCGCTACGCCGCCGGAGGCACGTCGTCGCCGTCGTCTGAGTCGTCGGCTCCGATTATCGCCTCCTTGGCTCCACCGTGCGAGGCATGTCTGGCACCCTTTCCACTGTGTTTCTCTTTGTGTTTACGGATCGCTCTCGCGACGATATCCGCGCACGAATCGATCGTCGCGTACAAGTTTTCCGCCGCCTCGTCGGCGTGCAGCGTCGTCCCTCTCGTCATCAACACCGTCACCTCCGTCTTGTGTTCGTGTCCACCGCGCGAGTCCTCACCACCTCTCGCGCTACATCTCACGTTAACCTCTCGAATCTCTCTCGGATCGATGTGCGAACACGCCTTGCCGAGTTTCGCCCGACAGTACTCGTCGATCGCCGGCGTGATCTCCAGGTGCAACCCCTGCACGAGCATCTTCACGTCCCCTCCGCCCCCGGCGGCGACGCGAACCCGCGCGCGCCTCCCCAAGCGCGTCACCGAAGAATTAGTATTTTTCCGCGCGCGTCCACCGCTCGCGCTCGCGCGAATCACCCTCGCGCGCGCCATCATCGCCGTCGTCATCGTCCCGATCGTAACCGTCGAGCTCGATTCGATCGATTCGTCGCGCGTCCCCTCGTCGTCTCGTTCCCGCGTTCTCACCGGTGCGAACCGATCGATCGATGCGAACGGTTTTCCACGGTCGATCGCGCGCGATCGCGGCTCGCGATCGCTCTCGCGCGTCGCTGTGACGACGCCGACGGCGTCCGATCGCGCGCTGACGCGGATCCGCGCATCGGCCCCGTCCCGCGTGTCGAACGAAAGTTTATGGTCTATTTATGGTCATCACTCTCGGTCGTGAGGTACGTACACGCTGGTTTCATAAACC
>MDTD01020016.1_pt1 | contig 15519 bp, 13 predicted proteins | sample 811221 | NCBI WGS metagenome assembly MDTD01 (sample SAMN05326646, study PRJNA326480) | marine metagenome | isolation source: seawater | place: Pacific Ocean: South West | collected 2011
AATGCTAGGTCCGTTTATTTTTGGATCATGTGATTTATCTGAACACAATGAGATATTTGGTGATGTTAATACTGATGGATTATTAAATATTTTAGATGTGGTATTGACTGTAGCTATTATTTTAGATGGCAATAATGAAAATAATCCACAAGCAGATATCAATAATGATGGAGATATAAACGTTGTTGATATAGTCCAGCTTGTAAGCTTAATTTTAAACTAAACAGCATCCTACTTTGGTAATAAGTGGCCTCAGATTAGAGTCCTGCCTCCTCAACAATAAATTAGATTTTTTTATATGTAAGGGCTTTTTTCTTTTTAGATTATAATAATATGAAAAAAGTATATTTTACAATAACGTTCGTATGTATTTGCTTTTCGCAAGATTGTGATGATAATATGTTGATGTTTGATTGTGGTGGGCTGTCCTTTTGTAATAATGAACCTGATTTTGGATTTGATTGCTATGTAAACAATCAATTTTGTGAAGATTTTAATCAAGATGGTATTACTGATTCTTGGGTTGGAGATGGATGGTGTGACGATGGTGAGTGGGGTTATAATTTTCAATGCGAAGAGTATAGCTTTGATTGTGGTGATTGCAATGATGATTTTTCGAACAATTATGGATATTGCAATGACATTCCTGAAGCATATACTTTTGATCATGACGGTATTTCAAGACAATATTATATTTATGAACCTAATATAATTCAAGAAAATCCTCCTATTGTTTTTCTTATGCATGGGTTTAATGGTTCAGCTTTAGGGATAAGTAATTATTCAGGTATGAATGCTATTGCTGATGAACATGGGTTTGTTGTTTGTTATCCTCAAGGTACTTCCGATCAAAATGGTAATAATTTTTGGAATGTTGGATATAATTTTCACGATAATCAGACTGTTAATGATGTTTCTTTTATAGTATCGCTTGCTGAGTATTTGCAAAGTGAATATGGTTATGATCCTAATAGTACTTTTGTATCAGGGATGTCAAATGGAGCTGAGATGTCTTACAAACTAGCATGTGAGACTGATGGATTTTTTAGTGCAATCGCTCCAGTTGCTGGAACTATGTTTGGTGTATCTTGGACTTCTTGTGATGCTAATCCTATACCAGTATTAGAAATACATGGTACAAATGATAATGTAACCTTGTGGGATGGTGATTATAATGATACTTACTGGGGTCCTTATCCTGGTATAGAAGAAGTAATTGATTTTTGGGTTGAAAAAAATGATTGTATTAATAATGAAGACATTTTTTTAGAAAGCATGAATACAATTAAGCATAGATATTTTGATTGTAATAATAATATGGAAGTATGGCTTTACGAAGTAATTGGAGGTGGTCATGATTGGCCTGAATATTCAAGTCAAGAAATTTGGAATTTTTTCAATCAATATACCTCTAATCTAGGTGATGTGAATGGTGACGATATTATTAATGTATTGGATATTATACAAGTTGTAAACTTAATTTTAATCAATGAATATGAAGAAAATGGTGATTTAAATCAAGATGAAGTTATAAACGTTCTTGATGTAATACAGATAGTAAATATAATTTTAAATAACTGATCTATCCTGCTTTAGAATCAGTTTTTCAGAAGTCCAAATCTCTACACCCCCGACACTCGAAGAAAATACGAACCTCTTATTACAAGCCCTATCATTCAATAGATCTTTTTATTTTTTACTTTATCATTTATATCTAAAACCATTCAAAAAATACAGAAGATAAATTATATAAACCATCGGAATAGAGGGTTCTTTTGCTACATATGTCTTTTATTCAATATTTTCATTTACTATAAATAATGTATAAGAAAATTAAATTTTTGGATTATTAAAAAAAACACCTTATTATAAAATTAAATAATTTTTTTGTAAATTACAGGTATGAATAAATATTTAATTGCATTCTTATTTTTAAATTATTTGTCTTCACAATTACATGAAAATAAAATCCAAAATAGAATCATTAATCATATTGAACATCGCCAAAATATAAATACTATAACAAATAATTATAGGAATGAAGAAGATCTGATTCAATTTATTGAATCAATAGTACATACCCATCAAATACCCGGTTTATCGATTTCAATTGTAAAAAATGAAAATATTGTGTGGGAAAAACAATTTGGTTTTGCAAATATTAATGATGAAATAGAAGTTAATGAAAATACTATGTTTATATTATCCTCTATTTCAAAGACTATTACTGTAACCGCTTTAATGCAATTATATGAACAAAATTTATTTGATCTTGATGATAATATTAATAACTATTTGCCGTTTGATATCATTCATCCAAGTTATCCTGATACTCCAATTACTTTTAAAATGTTACTATCTCACACGTCAGGTATAAAAGATAATTGGAATATAATGACATACTATGATGGTGATTCACCTTTATCATTAAATTATTATCTTGAACAATATTTAACGCCAGAAGGAAATCTTTACAATAGTTATTTAAATTTCACTGATTCTTACCCTGGCTCAAATTTTTTATATACTAATAATGGTGTTGCATTGATAGGTTTGTTGGTGGAAAAAATATCAGATCAAGCATTTAATAATTATTGTATTGAAAATATATTTGAACCACTAGCAATGAATAATACATATTGGTATTTATCTGAAATAACCAATCTTAATCAGGTTGCATTACCGTATCAATATACAGGTGGAAATGGTGATTCCTGCTTTGATATTGGTTGTGGTATTTATGACCAAAATAATCCGTGTTTTTGTGATTCAGAATGTATTTATTATGATGATTGTTGTTCTGATTATAACGAAATTTGTGGTGAAGATGGAATTGGAAGTAATCCAGAAAATCTCACTGAATATGAAAATTATGGTTATTCTGATTATCCCTCAGGTCAACTTAGAGCGTCATCAAATAATCTAGCCAAATTTATGAGTACATACATGAATGGTGGATCTTATAATGGAATAAGTATTTTAAATTCACAAACAATTGAATTAATTAAAGCTATTCATTACCCAGCAATAAATTCAACACAAGGTTTAATATGGTATTATAAAAATCAAAATGAAAGATCACTTTTTGGGCATAACGGAGGAGATTTAGGCAGCTCAACAGAAATGTTTGTATCATTTTCAGACAATATTGGCGTAGTATTATTAAGCAACTCAAATAAATATAATGCAATGATTCAAATAGAAAATGCGTTAATAGATTTTGCTGTAGAAACTAATTTCATAATAACAGGAGATATAAATTTAGATACAACTATTAATATAATCGATGTGATCCTCATTGTAAATATTATAATAAATAGTCAAACCTATAATAATTTAGCGGATTTAAATCACGATGGGCTGATAAATATAGTAGACATTCTTCAACTTATAAATTTAATTTTAATTTAACCTTTATCTTTGTTTAGTAAATTTACAGAAAATATAAATAGCAATAATAAAAAATGTTTTATGAATTAATTATATTAAGTAAAAATTAAAAAAGGATCAAAAAAATCAAACTATTAATACCCCCACCAATTCAAGCATTATTTTCTGGAATTCTAATGTGGTTAGTAAGTAAATACTCTTTGCATACTAATTTTAATTTGAATGGCATAAATATATTGGCATTGGTATTTTTAATTATTGCAATAATAATGATAGTTTTAAGCATAAATAAATTTAAAAAAAATAGAACAACAATAAGTCCTCTAAGACCAAATAAAACATCATCTTTAATTACCAGTGGAATCTATAATTATACAAGAAATCCGATGTATCTTGGACTACTTTTAATGTTATTTTCAACTGCTCTATTTATAAAAAACTTTATAAGTTTTTTAATTATACCATTATTTGTAATATTTATAAACAAAAATCAAATTTTACCTGAAGAACAAATTTTAGAAAATATATTTGGAGAAGAATATAGAAATTATAAAAAGAAAGTTAAACGCTGGATTTAAGTAAACTACTTACTCTATATTCAAAATATCGCAAAAAGAATTTCTTTTGTTTCTAGAATAAATAAGAAAGCTTCTTTTACATAAGCTTTTTTTATACGTAAATTGATTCATGAAAGATAATTTAATATTCTATCCAATATTTTTAAATGTCATATTAGTTTTTATATTGTATGCTAAAAATACATTAGATAATAGAAAAGCAATTAAATATAAATCTTTAAAAATGAGTTATTTTAAGATTTATAGCGGTAAAGTACCCGAACATATCGCTGTTTCAAGGCAAACCTTAAAAAATCAATTTGAACTTCCTATCTTATTTTATTTTTTAGTATCAATTATTTTGTATGTGGAGCAAGTTTTCTTTCTTGATCTCTTTTTTGCTTGGCTGTTTGTTATTTCAAGATACTTACATGCTTACATTAGATTAAGTTCAAATAAAATTAAATACCGTAGTAGATCATTCCAAATTGGTTTTTATACCCTATTATTATGGTATTTAAAATTTATTTATAATATTTATATAGCTTAATGATTAAAAATCTTTTATTGTAACAATTGTGGAAAACTTACTTATTCAAGGTGATAATCTTCAAGGATTGGATTATTTACTAAAATATAAAAAGCTAAAAGGTAAAATAGATTTAATATATTTAGATCCTCCTTTTGGTACAGGTGGAAATTTTACAATATCAAAGGATAAGGCTGCAACAATTAGTAATTCAAAGAATGGAGATTTAGCTTATTCAGATAAAATATGTGGCAATGACTTTTTATATTTTTTAAAAAAAAGATTAGTGATTATAAAAAAATTACTATCCAAAGAAGGTTCTATATATTTACATATCGACTATAAAATTGGTCATTATGTAAAAATACTTATGGACGAGATATTTGGAATAGACAATTTTAGAAATGATATCACTAGAGTTAAATGTAATCCTAAAAATTTTAATAGAATAGGATACGGTAATATAAAGGACTTAATCTTATTTTACACTAATTCATCTAAACCAATTTGGAATGAACCAAGAGAACTCTATTCTGAAATAGATTTAAAAAGATTGTTCCCCAAAAAAACTAGGCAAGGACGACGTTATACCACAGTTCCAATACATGCACCAGGCGAAACAAAAAATATAAATTCTAACAAGGCATTTAAAGGTATGATGCCCCCAAAAGGAAGGCATTGGGGGACTAATATTGAGACCTTGAATCAGTGGGATAAAGAGGGTTTAATTGAATGGTCCTCAACTGGAAATCCTAGAAAAATTATTTTTTCTGATGAGCAGAAAGGAAAAAGAGTACAAGATATTTGGCAATATAAAGACCCTCAATATCCCTCTTATCCCACTGAAAAAAATTCTAATCTATTAGATTTAATTATTAGAACTTCATCAAATCAAAATAGTATCGTAATGGATTGTTTTTGCGGTTCTGGTACAACCTTAAAATCTGCACAAATAAATAAAAGAAATTGGATTGGGATTGATCAGTCTGATCAGGCTATTCAATCGACTAAAAATAAAATCAAAAATATAAATATTAAAAAAAATAAAAATAACCTAAATTATGATTTTATTCGTTTAGATTAAATTAGAAAAAAATAATTCATAATGAAAGAAAAATTAAATCATAAAATAAAAACTTTATGATAAATACAGTTAAAATAAAAAATCTATTTAATTTAAATTACTATATAATAACCTTGATTTCTCTTGTTTTAGGTCAACCAGAATATAACTGTTGTGAATATCAAAATATAGCAGAAAATGAGTGTGTTGGCCTAGGATGTTATATTCCACAATGTACAGAAACATGTGACTGGGAAATCATACAATGCTGGACTTCAACAGGATATTGTTGGTGTGTAGATGTAAATGGAAATGAAATAGATGGTACTAGTCAACCTTCATGGCAGGGACTTCCGGAGTGTTCTGAAAATTGTAATTATCCATTTATAGAAATTGATGGTTTCTGTTTTCATGCTGATGATATAACCGTATTGCAAGAGATGATTAATAATAGCATTGAAAGTGGAGTAGAAAATTCTCCCAATTCGATAATGGATAATAATAATAATATAATTATAGATGGTGAATACATAGATTCCTTTAGTTTTAATAATAATGAGAATATTGAACCTTTAGAATTAGGTATGCAAGAATGGGAGAATGGGAGAATTACTAGTTTTATGTGTGGTGCTTATATTTATTGTAATCTTTCAGGGGAAATACCGTATTCTATATCAAATTTAACAGAAATTAATGTGCTGAGACTGGAATTGAATTATTTTTCAGGTTATATACCTGAAAACATATGTGATCTCAACCATTTAAACCTTAATAGTTATATAAATTTTGATTTATCCTACAATCAATTATGCCCGCCATATCCAGAGTGCATCCCTGAAAATGCTTTATCTAATATGTATAACTCTTATTGTTACTCTCTTGGAGATATAAATAATGATTCATACGTTAATATTTTGGATATATTAATAACTATAGGTTTTATATTAATGATAGATGAACCAACAAATTATGAATTTTTTGCAGGAGATATTAATTCAGATCAACTGATCAATATTCTGGATGTTATGGAGTTAGTACAAATAATTCTAAATCCTAATAATTACAGTTGTTATACCGAACCTCAAGTTGGAGTTTGTGATGGAATTTGTCCAACATTTTATTTTAACCAAATTAACAATGAATGTGAAGAATTTATCACTGGATGCTGTGGAGTTGAAGTTTTTAATACAATTGAAGAATGTCAGAATGAATGTGAATAAAATTATTTTTTTATTTTTCTTCTCTATTATCTTTTGTCAAACAGAGGAAGTTTCAGGATTCCTAAGAGAAGTTGAAATGTCATTTTGTATGGATGAATGTGGTGAATACTATATAGAGACATTTGAAAATATGTATTGGCCTGTTATTTTTAATGATGATATGCCAAACATTAATCTTTATACCAATAGATATGTAGAAGTTTTGATTGGAGAAGACGTTACTTGCACTGAGTGTAGTGCTTATAAAATTGAATCTATAGTTTTATCAAATGATTGTATATCTCCCACCTTATGTATTGCAGATCCTTGTGAATTAGCTTCTGAATGTCAAATTAATACTCCAACTGAATGTATATCTAACTATTGTGGAGGATGTAATGCAGACTTCTATGATCTTGATAATAATCTCGTAAATTGTAATTTACCTGTAGACGAATGTGAAGATTTATCAGGGTTAGACTTCGGTGAATGTGCAATGGTCTTAGGTATTGGATATGTTGACGGAGAATGCAATTATGTTTCAGGTTGTAGCTGGCATGTGGATGGAATAGATTATACAAATGCATTTCATGATGACATAGATCAGTGCAACGAACAATGTAACAGTAATATTAGTTGTGATGATATTCAAGAAAGTTATTTAGAATTACATTTTGGTCAGTATTCAGAATGCGAATATGATGTTGACTGTATGCCTATTTGGGGACATTGTGATGTTAGCTTAGGAGGGTGCCATTACGCTGTAAATATTACAAATTATCCTGAAGATGAAATTAATGAACAAGTGGAGTTATGGCTTGAAAATGAATGTGTAACAAGTGTTTGTGATTGTATGAATTTACCTTATACTGTTTGTTTATCAGGTAGCTGTCAGTTAGTAAGTTGTAATGAGCCTAATCCTGCAGGTTGCTTTCAAACTGGTTGTCCTGACGGATATGAGTGTGTATTTGATACGCAAGATTGTACTTCTTCCTCTTGTTATTGTCAAAATAACAATGACTTTTGGACTTGTACAGAAGATTGTGGAGGAGGTACATGCTTATTAATAGAAGTTGCAGGAGATATAAATGGTGATACAATAATTAATATCCTGGATATAGTTCTTATAGTGAGTTTTATTTTAATAATAAATGATCCAACAGATTCTGAATTTTCTTCAGCAGATATTAATTCAGATGAACTCCTTAATGTGTTAGATATTGTAGAAATAGTACAGATAATTTTAAACCCTATTCAATTACCGGAGGGTTGTTACTTAGAACCAGAAACTGGTCCATGTTTTGGTTATTGTCCAACTTATTATTTTAATAATGATACAAATGAATGTGAAGAGTTTATAACTGGATGTTGTGGTCTTGAAGCATTTAATACTTTTGAGGCTTGTCAAAATGCATGCGAATAGATTTATTTATATTTTTGATGTTTATCTTTCAAAAAATTTTATCATAGGTAAATATATTAAATCATGAAAAATTTTATATTATTAGCTTTATTTTCAAAATTATTAGTCACACAAGATGATATTGAAGGTAAGTTGGATACGAGAATAGTATTATGTACGAATTTATCCATACAGATGAACAAGTTGATATTGGGTTAAAATATACAATTTATAGTTTAGACTGCAGTTTTAGTAATTTAGAAGATAATTTAGGTGACACACCTAACCCTTATAATATTACAGGTAATATCATAAAGATCGATTATCATTTTGGAAATATAGTTTCCTATGAATTGAAATATTATTGTGATGGGCAAATTGTGAATTTCTATAATGTTGATGATAATAAAAGTATTCATAGCACTTTGTTCAGAGAAAATTTTAATTATACTAATTTTGAATGTTCGGAATGCATCCAAATGGATGAGGAGCAATGCGTGATTAATGATGACTTTGAATGGATAGAAAATATTAATACAGGTTCATGCTCATCTTTATCAATAAATGAATGTGATCTCCCAGAATACGGATCGTGTTATTCTGATTGTGCAAATTGGGGGAATTACTACAATGGAATGTTTTGTTATGGAGCTATGTGTTGTGCTGGGGGCTCCTTTCAAATTGACAATGGATACTGTGAAGAAAAGAATAATCTATTAGGTGATATAAACCAAGATAATATGATTAATATATTAGATATATTATCTGTGGTTATTCTCATCTTAAATAAAAATTTTGAGGAAATAGCCAATATAAATCAAGACCAATTTGTGAATGTTATTGATATATTACTTATAGTTGAGATTATATTAAATAATTAAATTTAAAAATATCTATAATTAGTTATTTATCAAATTAATAATAAGTAATACATCTTGTATATTAATTAAGTAATCTAAATTTAAATCACTTTTAATTCTCTGATCCTCATTTGGCGTTAATGACCCAAGAATAAAATTAATAATCAAAATTATATCCTGAATATTTATTGTTTGATCATTGTTTACATCGCCTATAATGAATAAAGGTATATAATTTGATATTCCATCAATTATAAGTTCACCAGTATTTTCTGGATCCAACCAATCTTTTAATCTATTTTCAGGATTGTCACCCCATTGCCATGACTCTGAAATTTTTCCATACCACCCATTCCTACTTCCAGGATCATCAATACAGTCTATTGAATTTGGGTTTCCACCAGTTAAAATTCCTGATATATTCCCTGAAGTATCAAATAATGCAGAGCCTGATGAACCGCCAACAACACCTCCATCATCCCAAGATAAATACCAATGTGTATTTGGTATTGAAGAATTCCAATCACTTGATGTTGCATAACCATTATCATAATTAATTTTTTTATAAGTTCCATAAGGATGATGAACACCAGAAGATACAGGTAGTTCAGCTGGATTTGTTGCATTGATTCCTGCATAATATACCTCCCACTCTGTTGGTATTGAATCAGTAATTTGAAGCAATGCAAAGTCAGGTCCAATGAGAGTTATGTTAGGGTAATTACCCACTAAACAATCACAATTAGATATCATAGTAGAGCCATATGCATATTCACCATATGATATATCTCCATTTCCACAACCATTCTTGTTATAATTAAAATAAAATCTTAGGCCTTCCGGATTGTCACCATTTACGCAATGAGCTGCTGTCAAAAAGTATGGAGTCAAATCGTTTCTCATATTGTTAATCATTGTTCCAGTACAAATATTCTGAGACATTTCTATGTATGCCACTGAATTTATTTGATCAATAAAATTTTGAGCATCTTCGCAAAACACATCATTTCCGCATTGTCTATTAGAATTATTATTTGTCCTCATTTGGATAATTCCACGATAATCATGTACAATTGATGATACAATCAAACTCATATCATCTAGATTAACATAATTTTCTATGTTTAACTCTATAATAATTTTTTCTCCTTCAACTAATGGTGTTGAAAAATACATTGCTTCATTATTATTTTCATCTGTGTATGCACCTGCTATTTGCGACATATCATGATTGTAAACGAATAGGCTAACGCCCTCAGGTAAAAAAAATGGTTCAAAAACTGCCCTTACACCAAGCGCATTTGAAGTTAGATATTCTAATATAAATATTTTTTTATTTTCATATATAAATGAATTTGATTCCTCTAGAAATTCATGGTTTAATTCATGTTTGTAACCGAATTTCAGCATTTTTAAATGAGACGCCCTTTTATCTTGATCCAATTGTTCATTCACATCTACATTTGGTAATGTTAGTGATCTTATTTGAAAATCTCCATTGGTCATAAAGCTTAAAGGTTGAGATTTTTGATAAGACTGAGAAAAAATAAATGAACTAAAAAAATAATATAAAATAATAAAATTTTTTATTGTGTTTAATCGTACAAACATAAGATTTTTTTCTATATTTAATAATTTTGATTTAAGATAAAAAAATATTTAACACTAATTAAGTAATAATTTATTAAACAATTAATTTTAGAAAAAATATTAAAAAAAATTCTAAATTAAGAAAATTTTCTATATTAGAATTTAAAAAATCAACGTGAAATAAATTTTTTGTTATGTAACTTATACGTGTGAATTATATTGTTTATCTAATAATTATTTTAAATATTATCCAATCTGAATGTATCGATTTAGACTTTGAAAATTGTCTTTTATGGCCAACATACTGTACATGGAATGATTCAACCAATCAATGTGAGGATACCAATGAAAATGGAACCGATCCCAGTTATGGGCCATATCAATTTAGTTCATATAACGAATCTAATGGTTTAATCAGTAGTGAAAGTTATTTAAGTTCAACAGTATTTTACCCAATCAATAATGATTCATTACTAGCTTCTATTGTTATTGTACCAGGTGCGTTTTCATCTGAAACAACAATGCATAGTTGGGCTTCATATTATGCATCTTATGGCTACATTGCAATGACTATTGGAATAAATGATTTTTTTAATGATGATTGTAATGATTTAGCAAATAGTCTATTGGATGGAATAGAAGTTTTAAAACAAGAAAATAATAGATTAGGATCCCCAATTTTAAACAGGGTTGATATTAATAATTTTGCAACAAGTGGTTGGTCTATTGGGGGAGGCGCAGCACAATATGCTGCAACTCTTGATTCAAGTTTAAAAGCCATAATTGCATTAAACCCAGGATTAGCTATACAAGATTATCAAAATTGTACTGATCCCAATTATGAGTATTACTGTCTTGTACCCGAACATCTAAATCATAGTACGCCTGTGCTTATTATTTCCAGTGAAGGGGATATTGAAAATCCAACTGATATAGACGCAGCAATTCATTACAGCTATACTCCTAATTCAACAGATAAAATGCTTTTTGAATTAGCAAATGGTAATCATACTACTGGTCTAAATCCCTATGCAGGATTAGAAGATTTAGGTAATACTGTATTAAAATGGCTTGATTATCACTTATTGAACAATATATCCAGCTGTAATTTGTTACTAAATCAACCCAATAGTGCAGTGCAATTTTATACAAACCTTGAGTGTTATGAAAGTATTCTTGGTGATTTGAATAATGACTACATTGTTAATGTTCTTGACATAATAGTTATAGTCAATTATATACTTGCCCCATCAATTAATCAAACAAGTGATTTAGACATCAATAATGATAATGAAATTAATGTCATAGATGTACTTGAATTAATAAACATAATTCTCAATTAATTGTTGAAACATCAATTTTAAGATATATGAAAAATTAAAATAATGTATTTTATAAAAATAATAATATTTTTACTTTCAATTACACAATTGGCCTCATCAAATGACTTGAAGAAATTTGATTTGAACCGATTACAATACATAGATTCATTGTCAAATAAGTTGATTGAACAAAAAGAATTTACTGGTGTGTCTGTATTAGTTAAATCATCAAATCAATCTTTTTACAATAAAAATTTTGGTTTTGGTGATATTGAAAAACAAACTCCAATTGATGAAAACACCATGTTTAGGATATTTTCTATGACAAAACCAGTTACTTCTGTAGCATTAATGATTTTAGTTGAAAGAGGTCTACTAAATTTATTCGATCCCATCAGTATGTATTTACCAGAATTTAAAAATATGAAAAAAGTTAATGTCATTAATCTACCAATTATCAAACATTTATTTAATTTTAAAACAAAAGTAAAAAATCAAATAACTATTTTTCATTTATTAACGCATACGTCTGGTATGTATTATGATTTTAGTAGTATTTATGGTAGCGTTTATAATGAATATATTAAAAATCCATTTTCAATAGCATTATTATCTAATATAGACCGTAGTTCCATAGACGAAGGATCTTTGACGCTAGAAAAATTTTCTCAAGAAATGGCAAAATTACCATTATTATTTGAACCAGGTTCAGATTTTAATTATGGAATAAATACAGCAATCTTAGGTAGAATAATTGAAGTCGTCAGTAAAAAATCCTTTGAAGAATTCTTAAAAGATGAAATTTTTATTCCTCTTGATATGTACAATACCTCCTTTAATCTTAACAATGAAGTAAAAAATCTAAATTATGTTTATGAAAATATTAATGGAGAAATGGTAAAAAGTCAAACTTTAAACGATACCATGTTAAATTCTATACCTCTGGGTGGTGTTGGGCTTATATCAAATATTTCAGATTATAGTAGATTTTGTGAAATGTTATTAAATAAAGGTTCATATAAAAATAAAAAAATATTAAGTAAGAATAGTATAGAACTTATGACAAAAAATCATATAAAGTATATTCTTGGAAATAATGCAAATTCTATTTCTATGAGAAAATCCAATGTTTTTATTGACGGTGTATACGAAACAATTTGGAATATGGATGGATTTGGATTGGGATTCTCTTTAAATGAAAACATCAATCACCAAATGTCAATTGCTAGTAATTCAAGGTTTGGATGGATGGGAGCAGCTAACACATTCTTTTTTATTGACCCAAAAAATAATTTTTATTCAATAATTATGGCTCAATCACTTTTAAATTCCAATTTAATTAAACAATATGAAAACGTAATTTATCAGGCTCTAAATTAAACAATGAATAAAATTAAAATACTCATTATTATCATATTTTTCGGATGCTCAAAAGAATTATCTGAATTTGATTTATTAAATAAAGCAATTCCGTTTGGAACATACGGAGAGGAAATAACTCTGACCGAAATAAAAAAAATTGATAATCTTATCAAAAATTCACATCTATATTTAAATGAAAATATCTTAATATCCGGAGAGATTACTGAAGTATGTCCTATGAGAGGTTGCTGGATTAAAGTCAAAAATAAAAATTCAGATACACAAATTAGAGTAAAAGTTACAGATGGAGAAATAGTATTTCCACTATCTTCAAAGGGTAAAAAGGTTAAAGTAGAAGGTATTTTGAATATATTGAATTTTTCAGAAGAGCAGGCAATACAGTGGAAAATTCATCTTGCTGAAGAAAAAGGTATAAAATTATTACCTGAAAATGTTGAAATAAATTCTTCTGATTTAATTGAATTTAGGATCGTTGGAAAGGCTATAGAAATATACTAATGAGAATCTTTCATTATTTACATTATTCTTTTTATTTCATATTTATCAACTTGATAATTAGTCAGTCCGATTGTAATAATAATAGATATCTTGAATACATGTATGATGTAAATATTGATTATGACATACAATATGGACAAAATATCAATCAAAATATAATTGGTAATCAAATTAATCAAGATCTTTTTATGAATATATATTATCCTATCAATGATAATTATAATGAAAGACCTTTAATATTTTTCTTATTTGGTGGCTCATTTATATCTGGATCTAAGAACTCTCCAGATATTGTTTCTTTGTGTACTAAATATGCAAGGATGGGATATGTATCAGTTGCAATTGATTATAGACTTTCAGAATTTTTATTGCTTACAAATCCTAGTGAAGAAAATGGTTATAAAGCTGTTTTGAAGGCAATTCATGATTTAAAAGCTGCTATTAGATACTTCAGAATGAACGATGAATTGTTTGATAATTATGGTATTGACCAAAACAGAATTTATGCTGGAGGTTATTCTGCTGGTGCGTTCGCATGTATAAATGCTGCCTATTTAAATAACTACGAAGAACTTCCAGAATTTATAATTGATGATTATGAACTGATAGGTGGATTTGAAGGTTTGTCTGGAAATCCTGGATATGAGTCATCATTTAACGGTATAATTAATCTTTCCGGCGCTGTAGGTAATTCAAATTGGATTGTTGAAAATGATATCCCAATTGTTAGTATGCATGGAGATCAAGACGATGTTGTCCCATATGCGAATGATCTCGTAACGCTTTTTGGTTTAAATATTGAAGTTGATGGTAGCTATATTATACATCAAAGAATGCTTGAATTAGGAAATATGAGTGAGCTTTATACTTATCAAAATGAGGGCCACTCACCTTACTCAGACATGGAATTTGAAGTCAATTTCACAAGTCAATTTCTTTACGATATTGTTTGTGGCAATTTGCTTCTTGGAGATTTAAATAATGATAATTTAGTAAATGTAACTGATATCATCATTATAGTTAATCTAATCTTAAATGGAGATTTTAACATGATTGGTGATATAAATGCAGATGAATTTTTAAACGTACTTGATGTCATTCAAATTGTAAATATAATTTTAGATAATTAATACATAATTTGAATAACATCAAAATTAATCTCAATATATGAAGAAAATTTTATTTATGTTGCAGTATAACTTTTTTTTTCAAATTATTTATCAATAAGTTAATAGATATTAGTTAAATCTTTTAGAAATTTCTTCTAGAATCAGGAAATCTAATTTTGTATCAATTTCCATTGCATATTTTTCTTCAAATATAATATACCCAATTTTACCACCTAATCGATTTTTATATTTCATAAAGTTAGAATATTTAAAAATGTATAAAGAGCCATTTTCGATATAATTGATATCTTTTTCATTTAAATCTTGTCTTCTAGGTCTTTTTATATAATCATACCTAGGGTGGGCAATATTATTTGAAATATTCCAAATAAAATTATGAGTAGGAGATATTGATAATAAAGAATCGTAATTGTTATCAATGAAGTGATTAATTGCTTTTTCAAGTGAATTTAAAGGTCTTAATGGACTAGTTGGTTGTAACAATACTACAATATCAGGTTTAAATTTAATATTTTGTAAAACATGTTCAACTGCACTTTCTGTAGTTGCAGTATCACCAGAAATTTCTTTTGGTCTATCAATGACTTTTACATTGT
>MDTD01041591.1_pt1 | contig 15516 bp, 8 predicted proteins | sample 811221 | NCBI WGS metagenome assembly MDTD01 (sample SAMN05326646, study PRJNA326480) | marine metagenome | isolation source: seawater | place: Pacific Ocean: South West | collected 2011
GACTCTGGCTCTGACGCTGGCTCTGACGCTGGCTCTGACGCTGGCTCTGACTCTGACTCTGGCTCTGACTCTGACTCTGAGGCTAGCTCTGAATTTCTCTCTGACTGATGATGAGATGATTTACATTGGGGTACAGCACACACAGCTTGCGATGACGGGTTTTCTGTTCCTTTCTTCTCAAGACGATAAACATTAACAAGCGCCATTATCTCCTTGAGATGATCACAGCAATTCTTGATATTTTGCTCAGCTGTTTGAAGTTTTTCCTGGTCCCCAACTTCTTTCGATGCTTTGTCAAGTGCTTGTTGAGCTTGATCAAATTCATTAAAAATGTCAGAAGCGCTCTCTAAGTCTGACTCTAAAAATGCATTAACCTTACTGATAAATTGATCTACTGGATGTGAACAGACTCTAAGCACACTAGTAATACGATAACGCCCATCAGTCCATGTCGACTTCGAATCCTTAAGTTTATCTTGATCAAGCTTTCTCAGCACATCATCTATCCCAGTCACCAACGATCTTAATGCCTTGTCAAGCGACGAATGTTCAGCATCTTCTGCACCTTCTACATCTTCTACATCTTCTGCATCTTGTTTCGCCTTCTTAACAGCCTCTATGCAATCTTGTAATTGCCCAGGTTTCCCACACAAGTCATAGATACGCTCAGCTCCTGTACAAACCTTCTCTAGATCACCTAGATATTCTTCTAAACTTTTCATCTTAAGCTCCTTTCCTTAATGATTTCAAACAAAGTTGAGAGATACTTTATTAAAGTACAAATACGTTAACTATTACTTAAAAAGTAGTAACTTGCGCAAATCTAACACAAAAAAAACATGTAATCAAATCAATTGAAATCTATTTTAAACTCAATAGATCCTTTCGTCTTAGGAGATGAGAAGGAAGTCAATATGTCCACGCTCGGGATTGACTCGAGAGACTTCTACGGTTACTTGGCTTCCAATTGAATAGGTATAACCTGTACGTTGACCAACCAACTGAGATAACACCTCATCAAAAATATAATAATCTTTCTTTAAATCTGTCACATGAACTAAACCTTCAATATAACATTCATTCAAACGTACAAATAAACCAAAACTGGTCACCGATACAACTCGCCCTTTAAAAACATCCCCCATTTTATTTTGCATAAATTGACACTTTAATCGATCAAAAGCTTCTCTCACAGCAAGATCGGCACGACGCTCTAACATTGAACAATGCCGACCTAATGCTTTCCAATGTGATTCTAAATTAGATTGCCCTGATTGCCCTTCAATTAATGCTGCACAAACGGCACGATGCGCTAAGATATCGGGGTAACGTCGTATGGGAGATGTAAAATGAGTATAATAGCGATAACCCAGCCCAAAATGACCATGATTATCTGGCTGATAAACGGCCTGATTGAGACTCCTCAACAGCACGGTTTGAATACGATCAAAATCTTCTCTCTCACGGGCTTCTCTTAAAATTTGATTAAAAAACTTTGCGTAATGTTTAGACTGGACTTTGGGTAGTTTTATCCCCATTAAGGACAAAGACCCCTTCAATGATTTCATTTTCTCTTGATCAGGCTCAGGGTGCACACGAAATAAAGCAGGTTCTTTAGCTTGATGGAGTGCATAGGCCACCGCTTCATTGGCTGCCAGCATGAAAACTTCAATCAGTTCATGGGCAGCACCACGCACAGCGGGTAAAATACACTTAATTTTGCCTCGATGATCACACTGGATCTCCGTCTCAAGCAAATCAAACTCAATCGCTCCACGTGCTTGCTTCATAGACTTCAGCTGTTGATACAACCCTATCGCTGCATTTAAAGGCGTTTCAAACCAATCAGGACAACTCACAGCAGCTTCCATCATATCGGTGACAGCGGTATACGTTAAACGTGCATGTGAATGAATCACAGCACGCATAAATGACCTCGCAGTGACTCGACCTTTCACATCAAACTTAAGATGAACCACGACCGCTAAGCGATCCACTTTGGGCTTTAAACTACATAAATGATCGGATAATACTTCTGGCAACATGGGAATCACACGCTGAGGAAAATAAACAGAGGTTCCTCTTCGATGAGCTTCTACATCAATGGTGCTGTGCTCTTGAACATAATGCGCAACATCTGCAATAGCCACCCATAATGACCATCCCCCTAGGGGTTGAGACTCAACATAAATAGCATCATCAAAATCCCTTGCAGTTTCTGAGTCAATTGTTACAAAAGGCAGGTGCCTTAAATCAGTACGATCTGCCAACACTGAATCCTCTATCACCTGGTTATATTGAGCCGCTTCATCAAGGACAGCTTGAGGCCATACATGTGGAATTTCATAAGCATGTATGGCTAAATCGATTTCAAATCCAGGGTGCGTCTCTAAACCAATAATTTCAATGATACGACCTGATGCCTGTTGCTGTGTTTCCGGGTATCGGTCAATGGCTACAACCACGTATTCTCCATATTGAGCAGCGATTCCTCCTTCAGACAATAAAATTAAATCTGATTGCATGATGTTATTGACCAATTGCACATAAGATGTGCCATCGTGCTGCATATAGCGCCCTACAACAGTTGTATGTCCGCGCGATAAAATATCGATCAGTGTCCCTTTTTTTCTACCATAATAATCTGCAGCGCCTACACGTACTAATACTGTGTCATCTACCATGAGTGTTCGTGAAGAACGCGGTGAAAGAGCAATGGCTTCACCCAATTCACCTTGAACAAAAGCAAGACCATCTTTATGCCGAATCACCACTCCACGCACTAAAGCCAACTCATCAACTAAAGCATATTCTCCTTTTCTATTTTTCAAAATCTGACCGTCACGTTCCATCGCGGCTAAACGTTTAGACAATGCCTCTTTTTGTTGCTTTTTTCTCAATGAGAAATATTTCAAAATTTGACCAAACTTAACCGAACACCCTTCTGTCTTCATGTATTCGATAATGGCCTCACGACTGGCAATAGGGCTATCATAATTTAAAGCTTCACGTGCAGCAAAAGGATCGATAGGATGAGTCATAGTTCAGTGCTCTCAGCAGTTATTTAAATAAAACGATCGTTATATCATCTTAAAGGTATTTAGCCCTCAAGCAAAATATTTAGGGCCCATGAAGTGTGCAGATCGATGGATCGTGCCGAGGAGAGGATTTGAACCTCCACGGAGTTACCTCCACAAGCACCTGAAGCTTGCGTGTCTACCAATTTCACCACCTCGGCCTACCCCAACACTAAACAACTCACACCCTACTTGTCAATTAAATGACTTCCATAGGCAGTGTAAGCTTGACAAGCTCACACTGAAACCCTAGAATCTTCTAACATCAGCTCGGGGCTATAGCTCAGCTGGGAGAGCGCTTGCATGGCATGCAAGAGGTCGGCGGTTCGATCCCGCCTAGCTCCAATTATTTAGACGGTCCCCATCGTCTAGAGGCCTAGGACACCGCCCTTTCACGGCGGCAACAGGGGTTCGAATCCCCTTGGGGACGCCATTTTATTTCAAAATAAATATTCAACACATTTAAAGTCTTTGGCTTAAGGTTTATACCACTGCCTGACTCACTCTGTTATTTGATGGAATAATCTAAAGGGGTCTAAAAAAGCTCAAGATACCTATCATTACCTATACTTTTGAAGGCAACTCACGCTCATTTATTTATTTAATAGTCTCATGACCGTTGCTCTGGTTTAATACTGCTTAAAAAATCATCAAAGATCAGGTCAAATAATAGGATGCACTCACCACAATCCCGATGAAACTCATCACCCAAAAGCCACTGGGTGCTTGATAGTCATTGGCAGTACTTGATACTAATTGATGCTGTCTGAGCCATCTAATACGCCAAACCATTCCCATTGGCAAGATAACATTCAACAACAACACCATCAAACCCGCATATTTTAACGCCATCACAAAGCCATTCGGCCATAACTCTACATAACACAATGCTGGCAGTAATGTTATCAATGCCGCACATCCTTTAGGCAAAGGCCGCTTAAACCACACTTGACTTAAATCCTGGACTAAATCATACGCACTTAATGCAATACCTAAAAATGAAGTTGTAATCGCTCCAAAAATAAAAATTTCAACGGCCGAAGATAAGTTAAACCAAGCATTAACTGGATGGTTTGATGACATCCAAAGCGGCAACCAACGTGCTGGCTGCTCCAATGCTTGTAACGCAGAGAGGCTTTTATCCCCCGTCAAAGGTAACGCTCCAAATACACATAGCGTCCAGATGCTGTATAAAACCAAAGGAATTAAGCTCCCCATGATGATTGAACGCTCTGCAACTGAAGACAATGATTGACAATACACACGGACACTAGGAACAATGACTTGATAACCAAATGCACCCAAAATCATCAAATAAATTGAAAGATCTTGACTTACAGGCTGAAATGAAAATTTATGAACCCATTGCACCGAGGGCAAACTTAATTTCACCATCACAATAAAAGCGACAGACAGCAGCCCCAATAAAATACGATTTAAGTGATCGATCCATCGTACGCCTAAATACAACATGACTCCACCCAGACACCACCAAGCAATTGTAATGCTGTGTATATTAGGGGTCAAAGCTCCTGAGATGGTCATCACAATATCAGAGCCTCCAGCTAAATAAGCAGCCAACAGCGCATAAAGCAGAATACCGTAAATCAATGTAGTCACTCTTGCTCCCCATACACCCAATGTAGCCAAGGCCATTGAGGTATAACTTGATTGATTCGGTAACGCTAAATTCACTTCTAGTGTTAAACACCCCGTCCAGGCCATTAACGCCCAACACATCACAAATGCCAAGCAACTTCCCAGCAAACCCAAAGAAACTAAGCTGACTGGCAATGCTACAGCCGCTGCACCAATACAGGTGCCGGCCACAAGCGCACTTGCGCCCAACAGCATGCTCCAATGTGTTTGATTTGACAACATTTCCTCCAAACAGCTTAATTGCTCAAACTTTTTAACTATAATGTTGATGATTCAACACGATGACAATGGGTTTCTTTTACCTTAAAACTTACAAAAAAAGCTAATATCAAGGTAATGGGCATCACACACATTGCATATTGATACGCTGAAACACTATAGACTTTAACACCTTCAAGCATGACACCCTGCCAATTCAAATTGAGCAAACCACCTACAAAGGGCTGAATTAACGTACCCAACAATACTGAAGACATATTCGTAAAGGCCATTGAAATCCCAGATACAGATTGTTGATTGATTTCTCCAGATAAGGCATAAGCAGTGACTAATCCTGTATTAGACACTCCATATAAAAACAAACAGGCAAATATGGCTAGAGTAGGTAATCCAGGCACATAAAGCACAATGGATAAAAAACAAAGACTTGCAATCGCTGAGCAATATAGGTTTGGCTTTCGAAGGCCTAATCGATCAGAAATCCAACCACTCAAAGGCCCGCCTAAACCCCAACCTAGAAAGATCATGCCAATCGCTTCAGCAGCGACATGATGGCTGAGATGATCTACGGCTTCTAAATAAGTCACCCCCCATAATTCAGCAAATGATCCTGTTGGGGCATAAATTAAAGCAGCAAACAAACTGACCCACCACGTTTGTGGATTTTTTAAAACCAGTATAAGACCTTGCCACATGGATTGAAGTGAAGTCAGCTGATAATCTGGCTGAGCAAGCTTTTGCTTAGGATGCCCCTTAACAAAGAGTCCAATCAGAAGTGCTAAAATGATTAATATTAGACCCATCCAATGCATCGTTGCTCGCCACCCAATGACAGAGACGGTCAAAGCCACAGGCCCTTCACCCACAGCGGCACCTAACATACCAATGGCTTGTGTACTACCTGCCAATAGCCCAAATCGTTCTGGAGGGAACCAAATGCTGGCCAGCTTTAAAGTACCCACAAATGCAAATGCTGCACCAAAACCAATCATAAACCTTGACAGCTCAGCCATCCATAATGAATCTGAAAACCCGAGTAAAAAGCAACTTAAACCACAAACCAATGCTGACAAACAGAGCAGACGGTGTGCGCCGTATCGATCAATTAACATCCCAACAGGCAACTGCATCACCAAATAAGCAATATAAAAAAAAGCTGACAACGTTCCTAATCCTAAAGCATCGACCTGGAAGGCTTTCATCAGCTGCTTTACCATGACACTGGGGGCTAAACGTGCAAAATATTCTGCACAAAAGAATGAAGCACCCAGTCCCCAGACAAACCATGCATACGATGGACGAACGGCCCATGTATCTAATCGTTTATTCATACCCCACCTTAATTTATCATCTCTTTTGATTTACCGCCTCACCCATAGACTTAAGATCATTAAACTCAACACAATCAAAGGCATTGAAGCCCACATCTTAATTGAAGACTCAAAAGCCATCACAATCGGTGCCATAAAGGTATCCAACAAGTAAATGCATAGCCCTAACACCATGGCATATAATACTGTAAGCTGTGAACCTCTGGAACGCAAGTACCGCAATGCAAAGACAGCAGGAAGACAAGACAACAATAAGCTCAAGAGAGGTGCATATAATCGATGAAAAAAATGATATGCATGTGATGCCATTTCACTGGGTTTAAAATCTTGAGCGAATCTAAATTGCTTGTACACTTGAAACAGATTCATCATTCGGTCAGATCGCATTGTTAATTCAACTAAATTGGGATCTAAAGGCCAGTGCACCCGTGCATGATCCGTTTGAATCAAGCGATCCGATTGAACTGACCAGTCCTTGGGTTGACTCAAAAACCAATGCCCCTTCTGAAAATAAGCTTCAGGCGCAGTGATCACACGTGTCACAAATGGTGCATTTTCTGGACGTATAATTTGTATCACACCTTTCAAGCGTTTGGGCGATTGGACGTGTTGAACATAATTTAAAATCCTTAAATGAGGATCATGTGACCACCACCATAACCCATGATCAGTCACTAATACTTGGCCTTGAGCTTTAGCCCTCAATCGCTTGGCTTTAAAGGTTGCTTTGGGCGCCAAACCTTCCCCAACACCATAGAGCACGCTGACATTGATTAAACTTGCAAGCAGCACCGCAATCAAAATCTGCTCAATAGAATAGCCTAGCACCCTCAAAGCCAACCACTCTTGAGTGATGATCCATTGATGGACCCAGAGTGCACCTGCCAATAACCCTATCAGTGGCGCCAGCAATTGAATGCGGCTGGGTAACATCAATCCGACATACTGCAATACTTGAATGAATTGATAATTACCACGAATGGCATTTAATTGCACCATGATCTCTAAAAGCGTACACATCAGTACTAACCAGAGGGTACACTGCAACGCAATCATACAAAAAGATCGTATGATATAACGCTGTAACTGTAACATGAATATTCCTCATTGAGTATTGCAGCACCAACGCACACTCAAACATAATAATAGCATCCCCATTAAGGCATGGATTGGCCACAACCCTAATCCATCAAGAATTAAATGATGTTCGAATAACCATTGATTGAACACACTTCCCATTTGATAGAGCCCCACACAGCAGGCTAGAGGCAAATATTGAAACCAGCGCTGTTGTCTAATGCTGAGAGGCAATGTCACCAGTGACAACAATGACAATATCATCAACATCATACACGGCATGATCCGTTGATGCCATAGTTGCCTCAATGTTCTAGCGTATTCAGATGAAAACCCAAGTGCTTTCCAAGTTGAAATCTCTAACGGCTGAATTGTTTTTAAGCGCATGTGACGCTTCAGTGGCATGACTTCAGTTAAATCATTAAACTTCAAAATGGCTGAAGGTTTTAATTGATAAGGTGCCTGAATTAATTGACCTTGTTTAAAATGCCACGTTAACGCTTTTGAATGTTCAGCTAACGTCACATGACGTGCTTGCCAGATTTTTGTCGGACGATCTAAACTCGGCATGATCACCCAGACATCATTTAATTGTCCTGGACGTGAGGGCTTCATCAAAGTCATTAAAGCCGCCTGAGGCCCTGGAATAGGCTTTAAAGCATAAGGTTCCAAACGCCCTAACATGCTCTGGAGTTGAAAACCATTTAAATATTTTGAAGCAGATTCTACCCAAAAAGGTCCATATAATGAAATTCCAAGACAGATGACAGCTCCCGTACTTGCCCATAGCGCACACCACCCCCATTGACGAAAACGTGTTACCCCTAAGCTCAACAAGGCCAATCGCTCACCTTGTCGATTTAATTGATCCATTGCAAGCACAATACCTAAGGCAAAAGAGAGTGGCAACACTTTGAGCATCAACTCTGGAGCATATGCGATAAAGCACTTAATGATTAAACTTAAGGGCATCTGATCTGCAGCAATGTCCAGCAACAAATCCACAACAAAGATCGACATCACCACTGTAAAGAGAATAACCGTTGTGAGCACAGTCATTCCAATAATCGATTTTAAATAGTATCGCGAAACCACCATCATGATGATCTCAAGCTCCAAGCGAATCAGATTTAGGAGAAGGAGAAGGAGAAGGAGAAGGAGAAGGAGAAGGAGATTTAGGAGCAGCAGTAAAACTCTGACAATCTTCCTTGGGTCGAAGATCCTCTGAATGAATTGGCTTAGAGCGTAAGCCCTTCTGATACACTTTAGATTGTTCTGTTGAATGAATTGGCTTAGAGCGTAAGACCTTCTGATACGCTTCATATTGTTCTGTTTCTACGGTCATAGAGGAACCCAATAATCCACTCAGCAAACTGATGCTCACCAGGATTAAACTAACACAGTGATGCGAACATCCCCATGACATCCACATGGTTGCATTTAAATGCAACCCGATTGAGAAGCTTACCACCAATAGAATCGGCACTAAACTCAATAACCTAAAACAAGGCTTGTGAGTCTTTAACACCCGCATACCTGCAAAGAATGAAAGCATTACTAAACTCGTAATGGGCATCATATGCCATGGCATTAAATGGGTTAAATCGAGCCCATCAATGTAGATCCCTCCCCCCCAACATATTACCCCCCCTATCATCGCCATCATACCGATGCGAATACCATTTGATTCATGATCTTTAATGTGTCGAGAAAGAATGTGTACAGAATCCTCTAATTCCTCATTCTTATACACAAGTGTAAGATCACGAGGGCTACTCTGATCTTGTGTGCCTAATTCATCTATATCATTTTTGCCTGATTCCACTCCATGCTCTATACACGGCTCAAAATAGAGCTGACTTAATATCTGAGTTAAATCCTCAGGACACCTAGATTGGTAATGGAACATGAGTTTTGAAGCGTCATATTGGGCCTGATCTTGGGTTAACACTAAATCATTGATCGCCTGACTCCATTGTTGAGCAATAGGATCATGCTCTTCTAATAAATCCTTAAAATATATCAATGCGTGTGTTTTGATATATCCGATAGGCCCTCCCATCAAACGTTCGTTGAATTGACCAAGCGTCAATCGATTGAACACATGCTGGGCAATATCTTGATGGCTCACATGTCGATCCCAGCCTATCTTAGTTCTTAAGCATGACGCTTGATCTTGAGTCAAATCCTGCGCAACTGCATCAATTGCATTGGTCGGACGGAATGGTTGAGTTGAATCCAGTGTAACTAAACTGGATATATCCGGATGCTCTGGCCCTTGATATAAACTGTTTAGCTCCATTCTTTTCATTTGGACTAAATACCAAAATTCTAAACAGATCCAAGGATCGAGCTGATTAATCTGTTCGCACATTGCTTCATCTAATTGGGTGCTATTTAAATAATCTTCAGTTGTCTTTCGTGCATTTTGATGCAAAGCATTCTTGGCTCGAAACATTCGATTTGTCAAACTAGAAGCATCTATCCCTTGTAACAAACGAGACCATAGCTGTCGGTATACGGTCCAATCAGATAAGTTTTGAGTTTGAAAATGCACTCTATTGGCATCAAAAGTTTGCATGATTCGTTTTAACACACCGTGCACATTCGATTGTAAGGCAGTTGTAATCCTCTTATATTGACTCATGGGCGTCAAATTCAATACTTCAGCAAATAATTGAGGCTCCTTGAACAGAGCAGGCAGTGTATTGGGCATCAAATAAAATAATTCACGTAATACTTGATCAAACGTCTGAGCATTCACTGGATTCGATCTCATATAATCCTTAATCATTGAATCCCCTATCCACTCGCTTACAACGGCTTCGACTAAGTGATCATTTTCGTTGACAAGCTGACCAATCGCATCTATAGGCAGCGACTGCAATAACAACTCCCAGGCGGTTGAAAGAGAATCTAAAGAGGTCGCAAATGCGGCCCAACTAGGGCAAACCTGATGAACAACAGCACGGGCATTCCAAGCAATATCAAATGAACTAATAAACCCATCAGCAACCCGATTATACAAATGCCCCATGACCGACGTAGCCTCTGGCTCTGGCTCTGGCTCTGATTCACCTTGAGTGTCTGAAGTGAGCTCAAGGCACTGCACCCCATTGTATAAGTTAATGAGACACTCTAAAGTGTACAGCACTTCACCCATAAAGTTTACCATGATAGGAGAAACTTCATTGCTGAATTGAGGATTTCTATCAGGTTTAGTTTCGAGAAGGCTGTTCATAACAGTCAAGGCCTCAGGCTCGCGATCAAAGCACATCACTAAACATAACTGCATTTGTCTCATACGATAGGTTAAACCTGTCCGATCAGAGGCCCTTAAAGTTTGAAGATTACCCGCTATCTTAGCTAATGCTTCATAATCTTGAAGCTTATCACCCATAACAGGTATCATACCCTCATTAAGAAGGCTGTCTAATCCGTTGGCCAAGCCCAAATCATCAATCAAACCATTCAACGCTTGAAAGGTCTGCCTTGCAGCCTTGATATACTGCTGATAAAATATTGTCGGACATTGTATTAAATACTCTATACCCAATAAAGTATTCCAAGCAGACCTGACCACTGCCTTATTTCCCATTAAGTGCGCTTGATCTAACAAAATAATTTTTAATCTTTGGATTTGATTCAGCGCATTAGATGCAGCAGGTTGCTCCAGTGATGCAATCCATTCATTCAGAAATTGAGGGCTTTCATCAGGGGCCACGCTTGTACTGGACAGTTGAGGATCTGTAGATGTAGGAATAGCTGATTGAACTAGATAATTAAAAGGTAAAATCTTTTCTTTATTAACAAACATGGGCTGTGCAAAAAACCTCTGCAACAATCTGTATTTGGCTGTATTGCTTACGGAAACATCACGAAGCGCAAGAAGCTTCTGCTTTATAATCGATCCCGGTTGATTGAGTTGTAATAGCCTATCGAATCCATCCTTCCATCCACTGAATGTTGATCCGGAGATCAAACGCACAAGGGCGCTTAAAACATGATAAAAAGGATCAACTGGAGTCTCATGATCATGAGGTGCTGCTAGATCAGCTGGGCCTGTGTCTGTATGACTAGAAAAGCGAGGTTCTTCTTCCTGAACATCACCAAAGGTGCTTTCGTCAGAAGAATCGCTACACAGACTTAAATTACCCAAACTATCTGTTTGCCGCATCAAATACTCCTCTTGTTTAAAAAGTAAAGCAGTCACTCTTCTAAACATATCATATTCAGACTATACTATAATGGCTTTATTAAGGAATAATTAATGCTTAAAACATAACCTAATGAGACGACCACGATGGCTAAAATGTTATATTTAATTTCAACCACACCCCAATCTGGACATTCTTTAATATCCAGATGTTTAGCACGACTCTTTCAGCATTATTTCCCAAAGGTCACTGTATATCAACCCATTCAACACTCATCATATGAATCTACTTCAAAGCAAAACGATGAGCATGATGATTTATCGCAACACACACATATAGTTCAAAACTCAACACTTTCTTATGAAAATGCCCAATCTTATTTAACAGCAGGCCATCAAAGCAACTTGATCAAACATATGATTAAAGATTATCAGAACCTTGAAGATCAATACGATTTGATCATTTCAGAAAGCTTTTACCTTCAAGATTACCCACAATTTTTAAATTTTGAGCTCAATATTGAAGTGGCTCACACCCTTCGTGCACATAGCATTGTACTGATCAATGCACATCAAAAGACCTTACAGGCCATCGAAATGGAAATTCAATATATATTACAAGCCACTCAAAGAAAAAAAATAGATTTTTTAGGCATTTTAATCAATCGCATCCCTGAGAAAGAATGCTCCGCGTTAGCAAAAAACTTAAAATCGGTACAAAATCAAGTGGCTTTTATTGAAATGATTCCTGAACATGACAAGCTCTCAAAGCCTTATATATATGACATTGTTAAACAATTAGATGCCGAGGTTTTACTAGGATCTGATCAACTCAATCGCTGGGTTCAACAACCCATGATTGCTGCAAAACACATTTCATCATTTTTAATAGCCAACCAAACACAACCCAATACTTTAATCATTGTCCCTGCTGATCGTATTGATGTATTAATGGGTGCTATTTTAGCAGCTCAATCTAATCATTACCCTTCTATTGCTGGGATTGTTTTAACTTCAAGCACAACACTCCCCCCTTTAATTCAAAAGATTTTAGAAGGCTTAGAAACATTACCCTTCCCAGTTATATCGACGCAAAAGAATACGTTTAATACCGCTTCTATTTTATCGAATACTTCATCTAATCTCTGTACGCTCCACCCAGATCGAATCAACACAGCCATTGAACATATCCATCAAAACATTCATATTAAAGATTGGATGACTCATCTTAAAAAACCGTATACTCAGATATTAACGCCCTACATGCTGCAGCATCAACTTGAGCAAAAAGCACAACGCAACCTTAAGCATATTGTATTGGCTGAAGGCGAAGATTTAAGAGTGCTCAAAGCTGCTGAGCGTTTACTCAATCGGAATTGTGTTCAATTAAGTTTAATTGGGAACCCTGAAAGCATCCATAAATTAATCCAAACCCATGCCTTGTCGATTGACCCTCATCTTCTTAATATCATTGATCCTAATGATCCCATTCGCCAGGAACGTTATGCTAAACATTATACAAAAATACGTCAAAAAAAAGGAATGAACCTAGACATTGCAAAGGATTTAATGAATCATATTCCTTATTTTGCAACAACACTCCTGGCCTTAGATGAGTGTGATGGGGTTGTATGTGGGGCCCAACATGCTACAGGAGACACCATTCGGCCTGCGCTTCAAATTATTTCAAAACAACCCCATATCAAACGCATTGCCTCTTTATTTATCATGTGCCTAAAAGAACGCGTTGTGATTTATGCTGATTGTGCCATTAATCCCGATCCAGATGCTGAGACACTTGCAGAAATTGCAATTAATGCGGCCTTAATGGCAACAACTTTAGGTCTTAAACCTAAAATTGCGATGTTATCTTATGCTTCAGGCGAATCTAGTCAGGGTATAGCTGTTGATAAAGTTAGAGCCGCAACACATTATGTTGCTCAAATGCACCCTGAATTTGAATTGGCTGGACCGATTCAATACGATGCTGCAGTGGATTCAAGTATCTCATCTAAAAAAATGCCAACATCTACCCTCAAGGGAGAAGCCAATGTACTGATCTTTCCAAACTTAGATACAGGTAATAATACGTATAAAGCGGTTTCACGAGAAAGTGGCGCGTTGGCCATTGGCCCGATTTTATTGGGGCTTGAAAAACCAGTGAATGACTTAAGTCGTGGCTGTGAAATCGATGATATTGTCAATACTGTACTGATTACTGCACTTCAATCGGCAGAACGCACATGAATCTTCTCATACTGAATGTTGGTAGCTCTTCGATTAAATATGACGTTTTTAAAACACAAGGCCATGATTGCGCAACAACCGCTCAATCAGGTTGTTTTGAAACACCACATCAAGGACCATGGACTTGGCAGCATCAAGGTATGCTTCAACCCTTCGCTGAACATTCCATGAGCCATGCCATTCAAAATCTTTTTGAGCATATCCCTGAACTTGATGCCGTGGTTCATCGTATTGTGCATGGCGGTACAGATTTCATCGCACCTGTTCGAATCAATAAAGACACACTTAAGAGGCTTAAACCTCTTGAATCATTAGCCCCAGAACATAATCCAAAACAATTTCAATGTATTGAATATGCTTTAAACTATTATCCAAAACTGCAACATATTGCTTGTTTTGATACAGGATTTCATCAAACAATTCCCTCAGTGGCTCATACCTATGCAATCCCACAGCAATGGCGAGACACATTAGGCATCAGACGCTTTGGTTTTCATGGATTAAGTCATGCTTATGTGAGTGAGCGCACGGCACAAGCACTCAATCAATCTAGCATCAATGCAATCAGTTGTCATCTTGGCAATGGTGCAAGTATATGCGCCATTCGTCAGGGACACAGTATTGACACCTCAATGGGTTATACCCCTTTGGATGGACTTGTCATGGGAACACGGTCTGGGCATATTGATCCAAGTTTGATTCAAGCTGTTCATCATCAAACACAATTACCGTATCATGAGATTTTTAAAACGCTCAATACTCAATCAGGATTATTGGGGTTATGCGGTGACTCAGATCTTAGAGCGATCATGCAACGTGCTGATCAAGCAGATCTGTGCGCACAACATGCATTGGATATATTTTGTTATCGAATTAAGCATTATATTGGTGCTTATTATGCCTTGTTAGGCCCAATTGATGCCTTGATTTTCACAGGAGGGATTGGTGAGCATTCTCCTTATATTCGACAACAAAGCACTCATGCATTATCACACTTAGGGTTGACCTTGGATCAAGCCCTCAACAAAAAAACTTTAAAGGTTGAAGATGTGATTGATCTAACGGATCAATCCTCTAAGGTCAAGATCTATGCCGTTCATACTGATGAATCAAAATATATGGCACAATTGGCATGGCGCCATGTGCTCAACCGATGATGAAATGATTTAAATTTCAAAGCTGAAAATATCTATGATATGCATCATTTTAGAATCCCTTGACTTGATCTCAATCATCTTAACCTCTCAACTGATATACTGAAAATGTCTTTTCAGTAACAGAATTTTAAAAAGTAAATGTCTGTGACATGACGTTACAAGACACCTTGAGATTAGACTTTCAGAACGAACGACAACATCCTAAAAGAAATATATCTCTTCTACACAAACAATCTTTTCGCACAGGAAAGATCCTTTAATCCTAACCTGAATCAAAGGTCATGTGATTTAAATTGAAGTCTTAATCAACTTGGGCCGTTTGAAGTAGCCAATCTTGGATGTTGTTCAGATGGGTGGTCATCACTGCTAGGAGCCGCGAGAAAGGCTCCCGTTAATTGACTTGAATGTATTGATGCAACACGCGCTTGAAGCAATGCCTTCATACAGGCTTTATCGCCCTTTTCAGACGCATACGTCGAGGCTGTCTTGCCCGAGTTATCAATCGCATGGACATTAGCACCCTTTTCAATCAATATACTCACAATATCTACATGGCCCTCTCCAGCTGCCCACATCAAGGCTGTCTTGCCCGA
>MDTD01083661.1_pt1 | contig 15516 bp, 12 predicted proteins | sample 811221 | NCBI WGS metagenome assembly MDTD01 (sample SAMN05326646, study PRJNA326480) | marine metagenome | isolation source: seawater | place: Pacific Ocean: South West | collected 2011
ATTGTGGCCTGCGGCGACTCAGTAGACACACCCAGTGATAGTGATAGATCTTCACACTCTGGTCACGAGAGCTATGAGAATAAGGAAATTAGTGATCATGATCATGATCATGACCATGACCATGGAAGTTCAAATGCCATGGCTGTTCTCTCTCCAGATCAGGCTGATGTACTTATTCAGATTGAATATCTTGGAGGGGAAGTCATCACTTCCGAAACTCGAGTATCAGTTTCAGATGGTGATGTAGTTGTTTTTTCAATTATTTCTGATGTGGATGAACTGATTCATGTTCATGGAGTTGACTATCTGGGGGAGGTATCTTCAGGTAGTTCTCCTAGCTATCTTGGTTTTGAGGCTGAGGTATCAGGAATTTTCGAAGTCGAATTTGAGAATTCTAGGGCATTCATTACTGAACTTCTGGTGAAGTAGTGTTCTTTGACGCTTTCGGTCATGGCTTAGGTTCTAGAGGTGATTTGCCAATTCCCTTATGGCAATTTTCATGGGCTGCGATAGCCGCGTTAGTAATTTCATTCCTAGCGCTAGGCGCTTCGTGGCGTCAGCCAAAGCTCTCGTATTTGGAAAAAGGGAAGGAATCTCCTGCCTTAACTAAACTCCGTAGAGTAGGGGAACCAGTTTTCCGTACCATTTCGATGGCTTTGTTTCTTTTAATTTTAGTAACTGGGCTCTTTGGAGAAAATGACTCTGGCCAGAATTTAAATCCAGTTACGGTTTACGTTATTTTCTGGGTTGTAATTCAGATACTTGTTTGTTTTCTGGGTGATATTTGGAGAATTTTAAGCCCATTTGACACAATGGCACTCATATTGGAGAAATGGGGTTTGATTAAAAACTCTAAATCACCTCTCTGGAGTCACTGGGTTGCTCCGTTGGGGGCCCTAAGTTTTTTATTCTTCGAGCTTATACACCCAAATGGCGACTCTCCATTGTTTCTGTCTCTAGGTATCTTAATTTATACATCTTGCATGATGGTTGGAGTTTCCTTTTGGGGTCGAGATTGGCTCAATGTAGGGGATACTTTCGCAGTTCATTTCCGGCTATTAGCGAAAATGGCTCCACTGGATGTTAGGGAAAAGTCAGTTAACCTTAGGGCGCCACTTAGTGGGTTATCGACATACCGATTTACTGGGGCAGAGGTAGCGACACTGATGATTGTCTTAGGAGGGGTCACCTTTGATGGATTTGGCGAATCAGAGATGTGGAGAGATTTTGTCGGAAGAAAATCCGAATGGGTGAATGCGGCTGTAAGACTATTTGGCCTCGTTGACTCCATCGCAATTATCACATTGCTTTTTCTCCTCTCAGTAAGATTTATGGCGAATCTAACTGATCAATCAGCAAGAGAGTTGGCTACCGTGTTTTCCCCTTCTCTTGTCCCAATAGTCTTTGGATATACTCTGGCTCACTACCTTCAGTTAGCTATTGATGAGAGCCAAACATTTGTCTTTCGTTTATCCGATCCGTTTGGCATAGGGTGGGATCTCTTTGGGGGAAGTCGTGGTCGAATTAACTTCAATATCATTAATGCTGACTTCATTGCTTGGGTTCAGGCAATTGGGGTCGTGGTTGGCCATATAGCGAGTGTGGTTGTGGCGCATGATAGAGCCGTTAGCTCATTTCCAGCCAGAGATGCTATTCGCAGCCAATATGTGATGTTTCTAGTAATGGTTGTCTATAGCGTCCTTGGGTTGTGGTTACTATTAAATGCTTGATTTCTTCCCCATCACATTTCATAAGCTTGAGGTTGGGACCGTACGCACATCGTGGCATCATGGCCAATAGTATTAGCAAGATTATTAATGCTCCCTTAGCTCAGTCGGTAGAGCGTCTCCATGGTAAGGAGAAGGTCGAGAGTTCGATTCTCTCAGGGAGCTCAAATGTGCATTGCACCAAATCAAGGCGGCGTAGCTCAGTTGGTTAGAGCGCTCGACTCATAATCGGGAGGTCGACAGTTCAAATCTGTCCGCCGCTACAAATATAATTGAACATATAAACTCTTTGTGAAGACAGGAGAAATCGATTGGAATTACGTCTCGCACGGAATGAAGATGCTGAAGCAATAAGGGCTATATATAACAATGAAGTCTCTTCAGGAACGGCTACGTTTGACCTCAGCCCCAGAACTCTTGAAGAGCAGCGAGAATGGATGACTGAACGTTCCGGAGCTCATGTTGTTTTGGTTGCAGAAATCAATGGAGAGATTGCAGGGTTTGGTGCTTTGTCTCGCTACATGAAGAGGCCTGCATATAGCACCACCGTAGAGAATTCAGTATACGTCCGGCCTGAAAGCCAAGGAGAGGGGATAGGCGAAGCAATCCTATCTAAGCTCATTGACCTAGCTTCAGAGCATGGCTTTCATACGGTAATTGCAAGAATAGGAAGCGAATCAGAAGGGTCGATAGCACTTCATAGAAAAGTAGGGTTTGAGGAAATAGGTCGAGAGCACGAAATAGGTAGAAAATTTGGAAGATGGTTAGATGTTGTTATTATGCAGCACTTTCTTAACGACCGAGATATGTAACATAGTTAACCTTTGCAATATGAGGCTAATTTTTTTCTCTTGCTTATGAAAGGAATTATTGAAGCATTCGGTGGTATCCTCATTGAATCGTCCATTAGGGCAGTGGCTCAATTGGTAGAGCGACGGTCTCCAAAACCGTAGGTTGGGGGTTCGAGTCCCTCCTGCCCTGCAAGCTTGTGTCTGGCGAAAATGTCAAAACAAGATATAAATCAGCTAGATTTTAATAGCCCAGTAAGGAACTGAGTTATGTCTCTAAATCGTGAACAAAAGCGTGCGCTTAAAAAACGTGGTGAACTTGGAGAAGATGGTACTCCAGTCGCGACTCGACGACAGCCGCCGCCTCGACAACAGACACGTGAACGTGTCGGTTTTCGACGTTACGTTGGAGAAGTTCGAGCCGAGTTGCGCAAGGTAGCATGGCCGACTCGTGCTGAAGTCATCAATTACTCAATTGTTGTCTTCGTTACCCTCGTTGTTCTTACAACGCTTATTGCTTTAGCAGACTGGGGCCTGGGCGAAGGGCTCCTTAAAATGTTCGAAAGATAATATAAAACCTAGAGAGAGAAAAAATGAACGACTTTGAACAAGAAAGCTCTACCGATGAACAGGGAGATGGAAATCCCCCTGCTTCCCTGATGACTGAGTCTTCGCCAAATGACACTGCCAGCCAGGAAGACCAAATAGAATTTTCGGAATCCCAGATAATAGAGGATTCTAAACCTGAAGAAATCCAGACAGGTGAAAACGATGAGGTTGTTCTTGTAGACGATCTGATTTATGAAAAAGATGAAGAGCCCGTCAAGGTAGTTAGTCCGTATGACAGGCCAGGAAAGTGGTATGTGGTTCATACTCAGTCGGGTTATGAGAACAAGGTTCAAGGAAATCTAGCACAACGCACAAAGGCGATGAACAAGGAAGATTACATCCACGAGGTTGTAATTCCCTTAGAGAATGTTGTTGAATTCAAACAAGGAAAGCGTGTCGAAGTCCAGAAGAAAATGTTCCCAGGGTACATTCTTGTTCGTGCCCGCATGAACGACGAAGTGTGGTCTGTTATACGCAACACTCCCGGCATTACTGGATTTGTCGGAGCTGGGAATAAACCTACCCCACTCCCTAGAAAAGAAGTTGAGAACTTCCTAGGTGTGAATGTCGATGGCGATGGTCAGCCTGTTAAGCGGGCGAAACCACGGATGGGCTATGAAGAAGGAGAAACGGTCCGCGTCAAAGAAGGTCCGTTTGCTGACTTCTCCGGCGAAATTATTGAAATTAATGAGGATCAATTAAAGCTCAAAGTATTGGTAAATATTTTCGGCCGCGAAACTCCTGTCGAACTCGAATTCGCGCAAGTCGCAAAACTCTAGATTTTATATAGCTGTTATTAGCAGTAGTTAAGAGGAAGAGCAGTAGTTTTTTTCATCTCCTCCATTACAAAGTTAGTGCTGACATCATAAAGATCTACTTCCTCTATTAAACGTTTGTAGAAAGTGTCGTAGGCTTCCATGTCTGGCACCACAACTCGTAACATATAGTCAACTTCGCCACTTGTTCGATAAGCCTCGATGATTTCTGGGAATTTTTCTAATGCTTGAGTGAACCGTTCCATCCAATCAGCGCTATGACGGTTTGTTCGGATCTGAACAAGGGCTGAAACAGACAAGTTCACGTCTTCAGGATTTATTAGAGCAACTTTTCCTGTAATTACGCCATCGTTCTCCAATCGTTGTATTCGCCTCCAGCATGGTGTGGGTGTGAGATTGACTTTTTCGGCAATTTCTCGGGCGGGCATACCTGCGTCTTGCTGAAGTAGGGAGATAATTCTTTTATCAATACGGTCCATAATGTAATAATATATTAAGAAATAATAATATTTATAAATATATTACTAATATATAGCTTTTTTATGCAAATATTTAGGTAATCATTGCACCATAGCTGTACTAAATTGACGTTATGGAAATCAGGAAACTTTTTACTGAGCATCCAGCTTCGGTCGGAGAGACGTATTGGCAGCATTTTCGATTCGCTGGGAAGGTCTTCCTCTCACTGTCAAAAGCAGCGTTTGCTTGCCTAGTTCATGCAGTGTTTCCTCCGCTCTTTCAAAAGACAGCTAGCGGTGAAATAAGTACTTTGTATAAAAATATCGAGTCTCGGGCAAATGCTCGTACCTTTGATGCTGGGCGACCTGCTCCTTCTAGCGCCTATCAAAAGCCGATTCTTCAAGCGACAGAATAAAACGTGGCCTTCTATAGTTCCTTTCTAAGGTTGCTCTCGGAAGAAGCATAAGGCAAACTAAGCGACGGCGAAGACACTTATTCTCGATAAAGTCGCTAGAGTGAAATGCGGATTGAACCAATCCGAACCACTTAATATGTGAGAGCATCGTTAATTTAGGAGAAAGATACAATGGCGCAAAAGCAAGTTGCTGCGGTAGTTAAAATTCAAATCCCAGCGGGCCAGGCTTCTCCTGCTCCGCCTGTAGGAACCGCATTAGGACCTCATGGGGTCGCAATAATGGACTTCTGTAAGGAATATAACGCAAAGACCGAAGACAAAAGAGGGCAGGTCGTTCCAGTTGAAATAACTATTTTCGAAGACCGGTCATTTACTTTTATTACAAAGACACCTCCTACTTCGTTTTTGCTTCGTAAAGCGGCGGGGCTTGATAAAGCTAGCCAGAACCCCGGTCGAGAAGTGAGCGGATCTGTTTCATTAGCTCAAATTACCGAGATTGCAGAGACAAAGCTTCCAGATCTCAACACTGATGATATCGAGCAAGCAAAGTTGCAGGTTGCTGGAACAGCTCGAAGCATGGGGATAGAGGTTAGATAAGGTTTACCATTGAAACTGCCAGATTTGGCGACCTCACCAAATCAGTTCGGCGAAATAGAGGGAGAACCGAAAACTGTACGTTCATTTGATCGTACAAACAGAAAGGATTGGTTCGAATGAATAAAAGATATAAAGAGGCTATCGAATCATACGATCGTGAAGAATTGTATGAAGCCGGTGAAGCTGTTTCTATGTCAAAAAGAATGGCGACAGCTAAATTTGATGAGACTATCGAGCTAGTCCTCCGCTTAGGCGTTGATCCTCGTAAGGCTGAAGAAATGGTCCGAGGGACTGTGGCTCTTCCTGCAGGGACGGGGAGAGATGTCCGTGTCGCTGTATTTGCTCAAGGTGAGCCAGCTTCACTAGCGCGAGATGCGGGGGCAGATATCGTAGGAGACACTGATTTAGCTGAGGAAATTGAAAAGGGGATGCTTGACTTTGATGTTGTAATAGCTACTCCTGACATGATGCCGGTGGTTGGGAAGCTTGGCCGTACTTTAGGTCCAAGAGGATTAATGCCTAACCCAAAAACTGGAACGGTTACTGACAATGTTGTTAAAGCTATTGAAGAGTTTAAGGGAGGCATGGTTGAGTACCGAACAGATAAATTCGGTAACGTCCAGATTCCGATTGGCAAAGCGAGTTTTGAAGAATCGGCTCTTCTAGAGAATCTGAATGCTGTGATTGAAGAGATACATAGGGCTAAACCATCAGGCGCTAAGGGAAAATATATCAAAAAGGCTGTTATCAGTTCGACAATGGGTCCAGGAGTAAAAATAGACGAGGGAAACATCTAATCGTTTGTTTTTAAGATTCTTTCGACACAGGAATTATTATCTCCAAAGGTGGATCACAAGGGAAGACCTTGTACCATCCTTATGACAATACAAGTTGCCGTAGACATTCGGTTCACCCTAAGTGATTAAGAAAGAGAAATCTTTGCCGGACGAGGTAGACAATCTGGGATACTGGAGCGTTTGCTGAACGGCAGCGCTCCATTTTGTTTTTAACAAGAAAGGGATCTCCTATGGGGGAGCCAAAAGCAGAAAAAGTCGCAATTGTGGCTGAAGTTCGAGAAAAGTTCCAAAGCTCTGAAGCTGTGGTATTGACGGAATACCGCGGACTTAATGTAACCGATCTGGCTGTCCTCCGAAATGCTATGAGGGATGCCGGAGGTGAGTACAAAGTATATAAAAACTCGCTTGTCCGATTCGCTGCAAAGGAACTTGACCTCGAAATCGAAGAACTCTTAGTTGGGCCGACAGCAATTGCATTTACTGGAACTCGACCAGATGGTAAAGATGGAGATCCAGTTTCGGTAGCTAAGGCTTTAGCAAATTTTTCTAAAGACAATGAAAATCTTGTCATCAAGGGTGGAATGCTTGATGGGAAAATTCTAACAACCGATGAAATTATTGCCCTATCAAAGATTGCACCTCGCGAGGAGTTATTAGCCAAGCTGGCCGGAGGCATGGCAGCACCAATGCAACAAATGGCAGGTCTGTTAAAGGCTGTTCCACAAAAATTTGCATATGCTCTCTCTGCGCTCATCGAAGCAGGTGGTGGAGTCCCAGACGATAGTTCCTCTGAAGAGGCTGAGGTTGCTGAAGAAGCTGAGGCAGAGGCTGAGGTTGCTGAAGAAGCTGAGGCAGAGGCTGAGGTTGCTGAAGAAGTAGAGCAAATGAATGAACAAAATTCAGAAAATGAAAACGAAGATAAAAAAGACGCTGGTGAATCCAGTGATGAAGAGGAGAAATAACCAATGACTACTAAAGAAGAAGTGCTTGAAGCTATTGCGAATATGAGCGTGCTTGAACTCAGCGAACTTCTCTCAGAATTTGAAGAGAAGTTTGGAGTTACCGCAGCTGCTCCTGTCGCTGCTGTCGCCGCAGCTGCACCTGCTGCTGGCGGAGATGACGCAGCTGAAGAGAAAGACGCATTTGACGTAGTACTTACTGCAGCAGGCGAGAAGAAGATAAACGTAATCAAAGAGGTTCGAGGCTTGACGTCTCTTGGACTTAAGGAAGCAAAAGAGCTTGTGGAATCTGCTCCGAAACCTGTCCTAGAGGGAGCGTCTAAGGAAGACGCTGAAAAAGCCAAGGAAGCTCTTGAAGCTGCCGGAGCTACTGTAGAAATAAATTAACGGGATCTCTATCTCATTTAAAAGAGCATTTCTTTTAGATAACTGTTCCGTAGTTTACAAGTTTGTACTTTAGCCCTGATAATTTCTTAAAAAGAGAACAAAAATAGTTTGGCTTTAGCCTAATCTTGACATAGACTACAGAGTCCCTGTTCGTAGTGCGTCTGACCATGATCCCCATTGATTGTCGTTTGGCGCGTCTGGCCAAAAAATAACAAAAGGAGTAGCAAAGCCCTAAGCACTCTTTTCTGAGATATCCAAAATATCTTTTAAATCCCTATCCATCAGCACACAATTAGGAGTGATTCCTTGTCACCATCGCGAAATCGTTATTCGTTTGCAAATTTAGATGAAGTTCTTGATCTACCCGACCTTTTAGCTGTTCAGCGAGAATCTTTTAAATGGTTTTTAGAACAGGGTCTAGCGGATACATTCCGCGATATTAGCCCCATAACGGACTTTTCAGAAACGTTACAACTAGAACTTGAGTTCGACCCTAAAGATGAAGATTTAAATCCCGGGCCGAAACACACCGTCGCAGAGTGTAAGGCAAATCAGATAAGCTACGCTGCGCCAATCTTGGTTAGGGCTCGATTCGGAAACCGCGATACAGGAGAACTGAAAGAGCAAACAGTCTTTATAGGTGATTTCCCTATGATGACTGACAATGGGACTTTCGTCATCAACGGCACTGAGCGCGTAGTTGTTTCCCAGCTAGTTCGTTCCCCTGGAGTAATCTTCCAGCCAGGTGAACGGTATCGACTAAGAAACCTTGCAAGAAATCAGTTAGTTACTGGGACCATCCATCCATATAGAGGTGAGTGGATTGAGTTTGATGTTGAGCAGAAGCCGGGTAAGGATCCCACTGCAGGGACTCGAATCGCGAGAAAACGAAGATTGAGTATCTTTACACTTATAAGAGCTCTCGGCCTTGATGAAGAGAACGAACCAAATTTCCTTCCAAGATTTGTAGAATATTTCGACTTTTTGGAACCTCAGTATCTCAAAGAATTAGAAAAAGTTTCTGACGAGAATAAACAAGAAGAAGCACTCCTCGAAATTTATAAGAGGGTTCGACCTGGAGAACCACAGTCCGTTGAAGCAGCACGCAACTATTTCCGTAATGCCTTTTTCGAAAGCAGGCGATATGACCTCTCACGTGTTGGGAGATATAAGTTAAATCGTAAACTCGGTCCAGAAATTGACAAGATAGAGAAATTATTTGGCGTAAAGCTTGATCGCCCAGAAGTGGACGCGACTGTTCTAAGCCCTTCGGAAGTTCTAGCTGCATGTACTTATTTGCTTCATCTAATGAAATTTGAACCAGGCTATCGACTAGACGATCAAGATCATTTCGCGAATCGCAGGATACGTAGTGTTGGTGAACTTATCCAAAATCAGGTTCGAATTGGGTTATCCCGAATGGAGCGTGTGGTACGAGAGCGAATGACTACCCAAGATGTTGAGGGAATCACCCCTACTTCGCTGATCAATATTAGGCCTGTAGTTGCTTCAATCAAAGAGTTTTTTGGTACTTCTCAACTCTCTCAATTTATGGATCAAGTAAATCCTTTGTCGGGCTTGACTCATCGACGTCGTCTCTCTGCGCTTGGCCCAGGGGGTTTATCTCGTGAACGCGCCGGATTTGAGGTTCGCGACGTTCACTTTAGTCATTACGGTCGTATGTGTCCTATTGAGACACCAGAGGGACCGAATATTGGTTTAATCGGTGCATTAGCAAGTTATGGAAAAGTTAATGACTTTGGCTTCATCGAATCTCCATATAGGGTCGTCAAAAATGGGCGCGTCACTGATGAGATTAGGTATTTGGCTGCAGACGAAGAAGAGGAATATGTCGTAGCGCAAGCGAATGCACCAATAGATGCTCGGGGTAAGTTCATCAATGACCGTGTTCTTGTTAGAAGATCTCCTCAAGCAGCAACACTCCAAGGCTTAAAAACAGCTCTTGAACAGGAAGTTTTCTTTGGAGCTACCACTGAAATCTCCTATGTAGCGGGAGAAGAAGTCCAACTGATGGATGTTTCGCCACGGCAGATCGTTTCAGTAGCGACTGCCCTAATCCCATTCCTTGAACATGATGACGCGAACAGGGCGTTGATGGGGGCGAATATGCAGAGGCAGGCTGTCCCATTAGTTCAACCAGAGGCACCTTATATAGGAACTGGTATAGAGAAGAGAGCAGCTTTTGACGCAGCAGACATGATCATCGCCGAAGGGCCTGGAGTCGTTTCTGCGATTTCTGGGACTCAGATGACAGTTCACTATGAGGGGAAGCGATTAGGAACAAAAGAATATTCGCTAAAGAAATTCCAACGATCAAATCAGGACACTTGCGTGAATCAAAAACCCCTTGTTCGTGAAGGAGACAAGATCAGCAAGGGTGACATTCTAGCTGATGGTCCCTCTACTGATTTAGGTGAACTAGCTCTAGGGAAAAACCTCTTAGTGGCCTTTATGCCATGGAAGGGTTACAACTTTGAAGACGCGATCATCATAAGTGAAAGGCTCGTCAAAGACGACGTTCTTACCTCTATCCATATCCACCAACATGAAGTAGATGCTCGTGATACAAAACTAGGTGCAGAAGAGATCACAAGAGACATCCCCAATATTTCTGAAGAGATGCTTGCAGACCTTAATGAAGACGGTGTAATCCGAATTGGTGCTGAAGTTGGGCCTGGAGATGTACTCGTAGGAAAAGTAACGCCCAAGGGTGAAACTGAACTCACTCCAGAGGAACGGCTACTCAGAGCTATTTTCGGTGAAAAGGCGAGAGAGGTTAGGAATACTTCATTAGTAGTTCCCCATGGTGAAACAGGAACTGTTATTGCAGTTGACATCTTTAAACGCGATGGAGAACATGAGGCAGAGTTACAACCGGGCGTTAATGAACTTGTCCGGGTCTATGTTGCTCAGAAACGCAAAATTAGTGTTGGAGATAAATTAGCTGGCCGCCACGGCAACAAGGGTGTTATATCTATTGTGCTTCCTGAAGAAGATATGCCATTCATGGAAGATGGTACACCTGTTGACATCGTACTCAACCCCCTCGGTGTTCCTTCAAGAATGAATATTGGCCAAGTTCTCGAAGCTCACTTGGGTTATGCAGCTAGATGGGGATGGGAAGTTAACGGTAATCGTGTTGGTGCTGATCCGGTATCAAATACGGCAAGAAAAACCCGCCCTAAAACAACTCCATCCACTTTTATCTCTACCCCTGTCTTTGATGGAGCTAAATGGGACGAAACTGATCTAGCTGGAAAACACCCAACTATCCAGCAGATTTTTGAAAATCTAAATCCAGAAGCCGACAGCGGAGACCGAATGATACAAGCTGATGGAAAGACTCAGCTTTATGATGGTCGTTCGGGAGAACCATTTGATAATCCAGTCATGGTTGGATTTATGTACGTCCTCAAACTGCATCACCTCGTTGATGACAAAATCCACGCCAGATCTACTGGTCCATACAGTATGATTACCCAGCAGCCTTTAGGTGGTAAAGCTCAATTCGGCGGCCAGCGGTTCGGGGAAATGGAAGTCTGGGCGTTGGAAGCCTACGGTGCCGCTTATTGTCTCCAAGAACTGCTGACTACTAAATCCGATGATGTCCTTGGACGCATCAAGGTCTACGAAGCAATAGTGATGGGGCAAAATATACCTGAGCCGGGCATACCGGAAAGTTTCAAAGTCCTCATTAAAGAAATGCAGTCACTCTGTCTAAACGTTGAGGTTCTCGACCTTGAAGGAATGCAGATTGAAATGAGAGAAATAGATGAAGATGTCTTCAGAACAAGTGAAGAACTCGGAATTGATATCTCACGGCCTGAGCGAGGATCTGATGAAGAAGACGCAGCACGAGAAGCAGCCCGTAGCGGCGGAATGCGATAGGGACGGAGGACAGAAATAATGCTTGATGTTAATGATTTCGATCAACTTCGTATTGGACTTGCAACTGCTGATTCAATTCGAACTTGGTCCAACGGGGAAGTTAAAAAGCCTGAGACAATCAATTATCGAACTCTGAAGCCAGAGAAAGACGGCTTGTTTTGTGAAAAAATCTTCGGGCCACAAAAAGATTGGGAATGCACATGTGGGAAATACAAGCGTATTCGATTTAAAGGCATCATTTGTGAACGCTGCGGAGTTGAGGTTACACGCTCTAAAGTCCGACGTGAACGCATGGGTCACATTGAGCTAGCTGCCCCCGCAGTCCATATTTGGTATCTACGTGGCACGAGATCTTGGCTTGCATACCTTCTTATGGGACTAGAACCCCGAGAAGAACTCAAAGCAAAACAACTTGAGAAAGTTATATATTTTGCGGCCAGTCTTGTTACATGGGTAGATGACGATAAACGAGATGAAGCTCTCGCTGATCTTGAGACAGAAATGCTCGAAGAGAAAGAGGCAATCTATAAAGAACGCGACGAGAGACTCGAAGAGAGACGGCAGGATCACGAAAGCGAGATTGCCGAGCTAGAAGAAGATGAGGCAAATGAAGCTGAAATTAAAGCTGTTTCCAGACAGCTAACAAAAGACCTTGAAGCTATCACCGAAGAATACGAGCTTGAAGTCGATTTATGTGAACGTGCATTTGAGGAGTTCAGAGGTTTATTTCCTCGACAAATCATCGAAGACGAATTGTTATGGCGTGAATTAGTAGATCGTTACGGAGAATACTTCGAAGGCGGTATGGGAGCTGACGCAATTGCTCAGCTTGTAGAGCGACTCGATTTCGATGAAGAAGAACTCAAACTCCGAGATGCCATTGACCCTCCGGCCGGACAAAAGCCGCTTTCTGCACAGAGGAAACAAAAAGCTATCAAGCGGCTCAAAATTGTATCTTCATTCAATCGCCGAAACGAAAAAGGGAACCGAGTAAACAACCCGAGAGCCATGATTCTCGATGTTGTCCCCGTAATACCTCCAGAACTGCGACCGATGGTTCAGCTGGATGGTGGTCGATTTGCCACATCAGACCTTAACGACCTTTATCGAAGAGTGATTAACAGGAACAACCGGTTAAAGCGTTTACTTGACCTTGGTGCTCCAGCAATCATTGTAAATAATGAGAAAAGAATGCTCCAAGAGGCGGTCGATGCGTTATTTGATAATGGTCGACGAGGTCGTCCAGTAACTGGACCAGGAAATAGGCCCCTCAAGTCATTATCAGACATGTTGAAAGGGAAACAGGGACGCTTTAGGCAGAATCTGTTAGGGAAACGTGTCGACTATTCGGGACGATCAGTTATTGTGGTCGGACCTACACTTAAACTCCACCAATGCGGACTTCCCAAATTGATGGGACTTGAGCTATTCAAGCCATTCGTTATGAAGCAGCTTGTTGCTGACAATATGGCTCCTAACATTCGATCAGCGAAGCGTATGGTAGAGCGACGACGTCCAGCCGTATGGCCAGTTCTTGATGAGGTTATTAAAGAACACCCTGTACTCCTCAACCGAGCCCCAACATTGCACCGTTTAGGGATTCAGGCTTTTGAGCCAGTTCTGGTAGAAGGTAAAGCAATTCAACTTCATCCTTTAGTTTGTACTGCGTTTAATGCTGACTTTGATGGTGACCAAATGGCGGTGCATCTTCCATTGTCAGCAGAGGCTCAGGCTGAAGCCAGGGTCTTGATGCTCTCTATTAACAATATTCTTTCTCCCGCTAACGGAAATCCATTAACAGTTCCTACACAAGACATGATTATTGGAGCTTATTATCTAACGGAAGAGGTAGAAGGAGGAAAGGGAGAGGGTAAGATTTTCCGACGAATTGATCAGGTTGAACGGTCTCTCGAAGCCAAAGAGGTTGAACTACATGCAAAAGTTACATACCGGTCACCTCGAACCTTAAAGACTCCAGCAAATGGTCAGGCAGCTGAATACCACGAAACAACCGTCGGTAGAATTCTATTTAACCATGCCCTCCCAGAAGATTTCCCGTGGGTAAACAACAGTGTAACTAAGCGTGAAATGGGTGGGATTGTTGAGGACTTAGCCCGTAATTATCCAAAATCGACAGTTTCTCGAAGCCTTGATCAACTTAAAGATTTGTGCTTCCACTGGGCCATGAAATCTGGTGTAACTGTCTCAGTAGATGACGTTAAGACACCTTCTACTAAAAAAGGAATTTTGGAAAAACACGAAAAAGAGGCAGAGAAAGTTGAAAATCAGTTCCGGCGTGGAATTATTACAGATGGTGAACGCCGCCAGAAGGAAGTAGAAATCTGGTCTCAAGCCACAGAAGAAGTTAAGAATGATATGGAGGCGGGACTAAAGGAAGAGACCTTTAATCCCATCGATATGATGGTTGGTTCTGGAGCTCGAGGAAATATGATGCAAGTGCGCCAGATTGCCGGTATGCGTGGCCTAGTAGCTAACCCCCGTGGGGATATGATTCCACGACCAATTAAAAGCAACTTCCGCGAGGGATTAGCAATGCTGGAATATTACATTGCTACCCCTGGAGCAAGAAAGGGCCTAGTTGATACTGCTCTCCGAACGGCAGACTCTGGATACTTAACTCGACGACTGGTCGATGTCGCCCAAGAAGTAATCATTAATGAGGAAGACCCATTTGAAGATGGCCAGACACCTCCTTCATCATGGATTGATGACGTCTACCCTGAAGATTTCTATAGGGATAGTGATGGAAATTATGTTGGTGAAGAGCCGAGTAGCCCAACAGATGTAAAAGAGAGGGCACATTTAAAGACTCGACTTTACGGCCGGATTCTTGCTGAAGACGTAACACTTTCAGATGGCACAGTCTATGAAAAAGCAACGATGGTGACTGAAGACGTCATGAATCGAATGGCGAATGATCCTGATATCTCACGAGTTCGCTGTCTTACTCCTTTAACTGATGAAAGTGAGCAGGGAATTTCCATAGCAAGTTACGGTATGTCCATGGCTACAGGAAGCTTCATTGAAGTCGGTGAAGCGGTTGGTGTTATAGCGGCACAGTCTATTGGGGAGCCGGGCACACAGCTGACAATGCGTACTTTCCATACCGGTGGGGTTGCTGGTAAAGACCTAGCTGGTGGTCTTCCTAGGGTAGTTGAACTATTTGAGGCTCGAACGCCTAAAGGAGCTGCAACTCTAGCTCGAACATCCGGAGTTATTAGAATCAACGATGATGGGGCCCAAAGCAGAACTGTAACCATAGTTAGTGATGATGGTGAAGAGGACGTCTATGACAAGATTGCGATCGAAGCTCGACTTGAGGTCGTAGACGGGCAGGAGATTTCAGCTGGAGATCCAATTATAGAAGGCCCCAGAGATCCAAAGGAACTTCTTGAAATCCGTGGTATGAGAGAAACCCAACGCTATTTGGTAGAACAAGTTCAAAGTGTTTATAGAGATCAGGGTGTTTCAATCCATGACAAACATATCGAGCTTATCGTTCGGCAGATGACTCGACGTGTTTTGGTGCAAGAACCAGGAGACTCAGATTTCCTTCCCGGTGAAAGTATCGATAGACGCGTTTATGTTGAAGCAAATCGCGAATTAGTTCAAGCTGGGAAGCAGCCAGCGGAAGCCCGACCTCAACTTATGGGGATAACTAAGGCATCACTTGCAACAGATTCTTGGTTATCCGCAGCGTCGTTCCAAGAAACTACTCGCGTGCTTACTGAAGCAGCTATTGAATCTCGTTCTGATAACCTTGTTGGGCTTAAAGAAAATATAATCATTGGTAAACTAATTCCAGCAGGAACAGGGCTTGGGTCCTATCGAGACTTTGAAGCGGATGCACCTGACTATGCACCGATGGAGTTTTATTCCTCCGATGAAGACGGCGATGAAGACCTCTCAGAGTGGTTGGCTTCTCAACCAGAGTTCCAAGAACCTGAAGAAATCGGAGAATTAAAAGAAGAGGAAACACCAAAGGCGCCTGAAGAGTTTATTGGGTAGGGAAAAAGTTTCTAAAAAATCTTTCTAAAGAACTCCTTTCAGGGGTGTGGACTGGCTCAAACAC
>MDTD01168509.1_pt1 | contig 15516 bp, 12 predicted proteins | sample 811221 | NCBI WGS metagenome assembly MDTD01 (sample SAMN05326646, study PRJNA326480) | marine metagenome | isolation source: seawater | place: Pacific Ocean: South West | collected 2011
CAGTAATCCGCAACATCCGGCAGACCGAAGTGACGGCAAAGGTAAACAAGGTTGAGGATGTCTTTCTGAAAACAACTACCTCCGAATCCAGGTCCAGCCTGAAGGAATTTGGGGCCGATGCGGCTGTCAGTCCCGATCGCCCTGGCCACTTCACGCACATCCGCACCGGTGGCTTCACACAGGGCACCCACGCTGTTGATCGAGCTGATCCTCTGTGCCAAAAAGGCATTGGCCGTGAGCTTGGAGAGCTCACTGCTCCAGAGATTGGTACGCAAAATGCGTTCTTGTGGCACCCACTGGCCATAAACCGCAGCCAGTGCATCGATGGCCTCGGGATGCTCCCCACCAATTAACACACGGTCCGGAGATTCCAGATCAGCAATCGCAGTGCCTTCCGCAAGGAATTCGGGATTGGAGAGCACCGCAAAGCTGCGCTGAGAGCCCTTGATGCCCTGCTCAGCGGCAGCAAGAATGGACTTCACCGCCTCGGCAGTGCGCACCGGCAAGGTGCTCTTCTCAACCACGATGGTATGACCAGTGGCCGACTTGGCCACCTGGCGTGCACAGGCTTCGACCCAGCGCAAATCACTGGCCTGCCCCGCGCCCAAACCCTTGATCTTGGTGGGGGTATTCACAGAGATGAACACCATGTCGGCAGAAGCGATGGCGTCATCCACAGACGTGGAGAAATGAAGGTTGCGGCCTCTGGCCCGTCCCACCACAGCATCCAAGCCAGGTTCATACACAGGAAGCTTGCTGAGATCGCTGGCGTTCCAGGCGTCAATACGGGTTTGGTTGATATCAACCACTGTCACCTGCACATCCGGACAACGGTCAGCGATCACTGCCATGGTTGGTCCACCCACGTAACCAGCACCGATGCAGCAGATGGAGCGAATGGGGGCAGCAGACATCAAGCTGGTTTGGCAAAGCCGACAGATCGGGGAAGGTTATCGCTGATCCTGGTCGCCACAACGGATCTCATGGCCGGACTGCAGGATGGCAACAAGCTCATCTGGCGCAGCCAAAGACAACGTCTGCTCTTCACCCTCGCCCAACAGTGACTTCAAACGCAGCGATCTGGCTTCCGCTTCCTCATCACCGATCACGACCGCCCAGGCCGCCCCACTTCGATCGGCACGTTTGAACTGCTTGCCAAAGGCCGCACCAGAACCATCCAGTTCCACAGAAATGCCCGCCACTCGAAGTTGACGTGCCAGAACAAGTGCACAGGCTTCAGCCTGTGCACCTCTGTTCACGAGGTAGAGGTCTGGAGGGTTGTCCGCCGTCAAACGTGCTGCACGCCCATCGGGATCAGCAACAGCGGCAGCCCCTAGCACTAAGAGCAAACGTTCCATACCCAAGGCCCACCCGACAGCAGGAGTTGCTGGTCCACCCAGCTGCTGAACGAGCCCGTCGTAACGACCACCACCACAGACTGTGGCCTGAGCTCCCAGCTGATCGCTGGTGATTTCAAAGGCGGTGTGACCGTAGTAGTCGAGTCCACGCACGAGGCGAGTGTTCACTCTGAAAGGAATTCCCAAGGCAGAGAGGAAGGACTTCACAGCCTCAAAACGCTCAGCACTCTCAGCGCAAAGCGCATCAAGCAGGGTCGGAGCACTAGCCAGAAGCTCCTGAGTCTTTGAATTCTTGCTGTCGAGAATGCGCAAGGGGTTGGAGGTCAGTCGCTGTTGCGAGTCAGCGTCCAACTGATCGAATCGGGTTTGAAGCCATGACACGAACTGTTCCCGATAGCGCTGGCGGTCGTCCATTGTTCCGAGACTGTTGATTTGCAGTTCAAGACCGCAAACACCGAGAGCATCGAGCAAGTCCCAAGCCAAAGCGATCACCTCGGCATCACTGCGGGCGGAACTGACGCCCAGCCATTCCACGCCGATCTGGTGAAACTGACGCTGCCGGCCGGCCTGAGGGCGTTCGTAGCGGAACATCGGCCCGCCATACCAAAGCTTTTGAGCACCTTGACTGAGCAGGCCATGCTGAATCGTGGCCCGAACCACCGACGCGGTTCCTTCAGGGCGAAGCGTGCAAGACCGATCACCACGATCCTGGAAGCTGTACATCTCCTTCCCGACGACATCGGTAGCCTCACCGATCCCTCTGGAGAACAGTTCGGTGACCTCGAGCAACGGTGTGCGGATCTCTTCGAATCCGGCACGGCCAAAGTGTGCCCTGGCCACCGCTTCCACCGCCTGCCAGCGATGTGTCTGGACGGGCAGCAGATCTACCGTGCCGCGCAGGCTCTGCAGCTGACTCACGCAATTCTCGAGACCGCTGACCAGTCTGCCCCTCAGCCGACGGTCAACAGAGGATCCTTGCCATAGGGTCGAGCCATGACACAGCTACTGATCACAGGAGGGGCAGGGTTCATCGGCAGCCACACCTGTGTGGTGCTGCTTGAAGCTGGTCATGACCTGATCGTGCTGGACGACTTCAGCAATAGTTCCGCCCATGCCCTCGAACGGGTCGCGGAACTGACCCACCTGCCGTCTGGCAACAGCACACCATGCCGCCTACGCACGGTTGCGGGTGATATCAATGATCGGCTCTGTTTGGAGAGGATTTTTCAGGAGGCGATCGACGCAGGCAAACCCGTCGAGGCCGTGGTGCACTTTGCAGGGCTGAAAGCCGTCGGTGAATCGGTCCAAGACCCTCTCCGCTACTGGAACGTGAATGTTGGGGGGTCGATCGCCCTGATGCGGGTGATGCAATCCTTCGCTTGCCACACCTTGGTGTTCAGCAGCAGCGCGACGCTTTACGGCTATCCCGAACGAGTGCCGATCCCGGAAACAGCTCCGGTTCAACCCATCAACCCCTACGGCCAGAGCAAGGCAGCGGTGGAACGTCTGCTCTGTGACCTCGTCGACAGTGCTCCAGACCTATGGCGCATCGCCTGTCTGCGCTATTTCAATCCTGTCGGAGCCCATCCCAGCGGCTGGATTGGTGAAGACCCCATGGGCATCCCCAACAACCTTTTCCCCTTCGTGAGCCAGGTGGCCGTGGGACGACGCGAGCGTGTCCAGATCTTCGGCGGAGACTGGTCAACCCCCGATGGCACCTGTGTGCGGGATTACATCCATGTGATGGATCTGGCAGAGGGACACCGCGCTGCCCTGAACTGCCTGCTCGCTGAACCAGCTCAGCTGCTCACCCTCAATCTGGGTAGCGGCAGGGGGACATCGGTGCTGGAGGTTTTACGTGGCGTTGAACATGCCAGCGGACGCAAAGTGCCTTATCAATTGGTGGCTCGCCGCCCCGGTGATGCGGCCATCACTGTTGCCGATCCCGCTATGGCTCTTCAAAGACTCGGCTGGAAAACGCAACGCTGCCTCGATGACATCTGCCGCGATGGCTGGGCCTGGCAGTCGGCCAACCCAACTGGCTACAAAAACCAAGCATGAGCGGTCTTGTACTTGCCGGTGGCGGGCATAGCCACGCTCTTGTTCTGCGGCGTTGGGCCATGCAACCAAGCAAGCGCCCAAAAGGGCGCATCAGCCTTGTCGACCAACGCAGTTGCACCCTCTACTCGAGCATGGTTCCAGGAGTTTTAAGTGGGATCTACAACGAAACTGAAGCTTCGATTGATTTACGGCACCTAGCGACTCAAGCGGGTGTTGAGTTCATTCAAGCCAAAATCGAAAACCTCGATTGCAAGAAAAATACTCTTTACCTGAGCCAAAATCGATCACTTCGCTACGAGATCCTCAGCCTCAATCTCGGCTGTCAAAGCCCCCACCCTGTTGAATTAATCAATCAAAAATGCTGCATACCTGTTAAACCTCTCGGGCCTACTTTAAACCTCATTGAAGAGGAGGATACAATAAGTGCAAAGTTATCTGCAAAACCCTTCAGCGTAGTAGGCAGTGGCCTGGCAGCCGTTGAAATCTGTCTTGGCTTACGCAAACGCTGGCCAACACGATGTATCCAACTGGTGATTCACAACGTCAAAAGAACTCGTTATTTCCATAAAGCCCTACACAAAGCCAATATCCAAATCATTAGTCAAGAGCAACTACCCGAGGAAGGTCCTGTGCTTCTCTGCACTGGAAGCATGGCACCCTCTTTTCTACGAGCGTCCGGGCTGCTCTGCAACAGCGCAGGCAGAGTGCGCACCGAACCCACACTTCAGGTGCTGGGGCATCGCAACATTTTTGCCAGTGGCGACTGCGCCATCATTGATCGACATCCGCGCCCACCCTCTGGAGTTTGGGCCGTGCGTGCTGCCCCTGTGCTTGCTCGCAACCTCGAAGCCGAATGCTGCAAGAGACCACTGCAAGGCTGGACTCCACAGCGACGAGCCCTGCAATTAGTTAGTCATCCAAGCAGCGAAAAACAAGCCAGCGCTTGGGCTCTTTGGGGCAATCTCTGCATAGGTCCTTATCCCTGGATCTGGCACTGGAAGCAGCGACTCGATCGACATTTCATTGCAATGTTCAAAACGAACATCAAGATGTCCAGAGGTCATGAGTCCACCATGGCCTGCCGAGGTTGCGCAGCCAAGCTTCCAGCTTTAACTCTCCTGAACGGCTTAAAAGAGGCAGGGCTAGCGACTCTTGGCAATGATCCCAACGATGCAGTCCTGATTAATGACTCCGTTGTTCAGAGCGTGGATGGCTTCCCTGCTCTAGTCAGTGACCCCTGGCTCAACGCTTACCTCACTACTCTCCACGCCTGCTCTGACCTTTGGGCAAGCGGGGCTGAGGTCGACAACGCCCAAGCTCTAATCACGCTCCCTGCAGTTGACGCAAAGCTTCAGCAAGGTCTCTTGAAAGAGACATTGTCAGGAATTCAGGCAGCACTTGAGCAGCAAGAGGCTTGCCTCCTAGGAGGTCACACTCTCGAATCACGTGATCCCTCCAACGTCCCGATAAGCCTTGGTATCCACGTCAGTCTGGTAGTGAATGGGCAACGACCTCCTGATCAACAACCCTGGAGCAAAGGCGGCCTACAAGCAGGTGATGTACTGCTGCTCAGTCGGGCGATAGGCAGCGGCGTTCTTTTTGCAGCGGCCATGACTGGCCAAGCCAACTCCCGCGACGTAGAGCAGGCACTTGTTTCCATGCAGACAAGCCAGCACAAACTCGTGCAGCACCTACTTCACCTAGAAGCCATGCTTCCAAATGCCATTCATGCCTGTACTGATATCACTGGATTTGGATTAATCGGTCACCTTGGAGAAATGATCGATGCCAGTGAGCCAGGCCTAAGACTCAGTTTGGATGTAGATGCAATTCCCATTTACAAGGGAACATTGGCTCTGGCCAAACAAGGGATCTGCAGCACGCTTGCTCCCTCGAACCGCATGGCGTGGTCGCGGTTCGATCCCAGGGCTGATGCTCCGGCATGCATCCAGCTCGCCAGTCAGCGAATCAACAATCATGACCAGACGTCATGGCAGGCCATTAGAGAGATTCTCGTGGATCCACAAACCTGCGGCCCTCTGGCATTGGCCTGCTCAGCAGAGCTAGGGGAGCAACTATGTAGTGCTGGACCATGGACACAAATTGGCATAGTCAGCTAGTGGGAACAAATCAGCTCGATAACTCAAGCGATGACTTCCATCAAAAGACTAATATCTAAAAATGCTCAATTTTTAGATTTACAATAAACAAACGGTAACGGCGAAACTTTACAAACTTTTCCTTGATTTGCAATCAAATCCTGCAGGAGAGAAGAAAGCCATGGAATATCAAAAGCACATATCATTGAAATAGAAAATGAAAAATTTTGCATTTCAATGCGACAGTTATTTCGTATTTTGACATATCAAAAGCCGCGTAAATGAAGGCATTCGCGGCTTGACTTGGCATTGATAATTATTGGACTCTGCTAACGCATTTAATGGAATCAATCGATGGCGCATGACAGATTCTGGACCACTCGCAGCAATCCATATTGAATCTGGGAATGGCCTTTGCTTGAGCAACTCCTCCAAATCATCCTCATCTCCCCAAGAGCCGCCCAAGCTTGGCAAACGGCTTGCTGCCTGCTCCATCCGGTCGCTGAGATTAAACAACCGCGGACGTGGCGCAAACCGAAAAGGCTCTCCCGCAGTGGCCTGACTGACGGCACGGAAATTATCGGCTTCTCGGCTGGCATCCAGCCCTCGAGCCTGAAGAGGTTCGAACCCTTGCCACCAAAACAAACCAAAAGCCACTAGCAAAGCGATCAGGCTGAACCGCCTACCCCACTGGTTGAGAGGAAGCTGCGCACCCTGAACCGCCAACCAGGGTAAAAATGCCGGCACTAAGACAACGAAGTAGCGACTGAAGGCCAGCGGCTTCACAAATGAAACCGCCACGACTCCGATCACCATTAGAGACGAAGGAATCACTCCACTCCAGTCGAGCAATGACTTCCTAGGGGAAAACTCCTCATCTCGACATGAAGAATGAAAGCCCCAGCGCCTCAGCACCCAGAGGATGATGAGAGCAACTCCCAGCTTGGGGAACGGCCAGGGCCCCAGTGCCCGCGCCAGGGTGTCTTCCAACAAAGCAAAATCAGGACGGCCTATCCAGGCGGCTGCAGAAGAGCCAAACAAATATTTCCAGGCGTAAGCAATCCAACCAACAGACGGCAACAAAGCCAATACGGCTGCTGCAGAAAGAGAGATGCGGTGACGCGCGGCATCCCAGAACGCTGTAGCCGCAAACAAAAACAAACCATAGAAATGTGTCAGGCTGGCAAGTAACACGGCCAGTCCATAGAGCCCAGGCTGGCGGCGTTGCCTCCACCACCAAGCGAGAGCCACCAGAGCAGTCAGCAGCGCGTAGCTCTTTCCCTCGATGGAGAAGCGGAGCGGGTATGGAGTGCAAAAGGCCATCAACGCCGCTAGCAACAGTGCAGAACGCTGCTTGGGAGGGGGAGCTAAGTCCCAAGCCTGGCGGGTCATCAACAACCCGCCGACCACATAGGCCATCCAAGACAACAGCCTTAGACACAGCCCACTCTGGCCAGCGACAACCCCCCATAGCCAGAGAAGGCTGTAATAGAAGGGTGGATGAGTGTCTTGACGCAGCTGGGCCAAAAGATCTGCATAGCTGGGCTGAAAGCTCTTACCCACGCTGTAAAGCTCATCACTCCAAAGACTGGTGGCGTCGATCAACCCCAAACTGCGTAACGCAAAAGCCGCACAGACCAGCACAACCGCCATATCAATCAAGCGTCTATTCATCGGCTCTCCTCCAGCGCCTGTCGTCGTCGGCGTTTCAGTTCAGTTCCTAATTGCGGTCCAGGAGGCCAGCCCTCAGCGATCAGCGTTCTAGCCGACTTCGGCGAAGTCAAATGACGCCAACGTCCCCACCATCTCAGCAACGGTCGCCAGTGCCGCTCAGATCCCGCCACCGCCAGAGCAACCGCCTCCGCACTCCAACCCCGAAGCTCAAGCGACTCAGTCCATTCCACCGGAGTCCAGGACAATTCTGGAACCTGCATCGCATCAGTTTCCAACCAAATGAAAATCTCCTGAACTTGCTCAAGCCAGTGAATCTGCTGCAAGGGAAGTTGAAGCCGCTCCGCAACCTGAAGGGGAGCGCCGGCACCGAGCAGAAGAGCTGGCATCAAAGGCAAACCAAGACGTGCTGCCCGACGCAAGCGCAGCATGCGTCGGGGGTCGTTTTGCAACTGCGGATCAAGCAACGGAAAAGCACCCCAATCTTCGAGGAACTGCAGGGCCTGGGACCAGGGTTCCTTTTCGAAGAGCAGCTCAAGCTCCATGCGAAAGCGGGTACTAAGAGAAGGCGGTGCCGCATTGGCAGGATCCCCAGAGCGCCAAGTCCAGGGCCACTCCTTCACACTTCTGGCGACCTGAGCCATTCCATCTGAATCAAGGGTGAAGCCAAGACGGGCCGCATAGCGAGCAGCACGGACCACTCTGGTGGGGTCATCTGCAACGCTTCCAGGGTGCAGAAAGGCCAGCTCCCTTAACTCCAGATCTTTGCTGCCTTTGTGGAAATCGATCAGGCCAGCTTCCATTGAAGCCTCACCGAGAACCATCGCCATTGCATTGACGCTGAAATCACGCCGGTCGAGATCAGATTCGAGATCTCCAAGCGTGACCAGGGGATTCGCACCCGGTACTGGGTAAGACTCCTGACGCGCACTGGCGAGATCAAGAAGCAGCCCATCTATCTCAAGCTCAGCGGTGCCATAAACAGGATGGGTCTGAATTCGTGGCATTCGTTCTGAACCGACTCTCACCAGTAAGGCTTCCGCCAGTGCCACAGCATCACCCTCAACCACAAAATCAAGATCACGACAACCTCTCCAGGGATCGCCATAGACGTGGTGGAGCAGACCATCGCGCACAGCACCACCCACCAGAGCCACCTTTGCAATATCCAAAGCAGCCGCTTGCTCAGCAAGCAATGCGAGAAGTGATGGACTGATGCCGGGTAGATCCATCGCCAACACCGGCTGCACCGGAGGTTCCATCGGTGGCGGCGTGCAGGAGAATTCAATCAATTATCTCCATTAGCCGTTTGTCTGCACTCACTCGCTGCCTGCAGGAAGAGGCTGGAGCCATCGCCACCGCAGCGGATCGACTGCGCAGCGATCAGGTGGAACATGCCCTTCAACTCCTTGAACGCTGCGCTGATCGCAAAGCCAAGCTGGTCATCACCGGGGTCGGCAAGAGCGGCATTGTGGCCCGCAAAATCGCAGCCACATTTTCTTCGATTGGGTTGATGGCCCTCTACCTCAACCCACTGGACGCTCTCCATGGCGATCTTGGAGTCGTCGCACCGGATGATGTCTGCCTGCTGCTCTCGAATAGCGGCGAAACAAGAGAACTCTTAGCCATCCTTCCCCACCTGATAAGGCGCGGCACCGCCCGGATTGCATTAGTAGGCAAATCTGACTCTTCGTTGGCCAACGGCAGCGATGTGGTGCTGGAAGCCAGTGTGGACAAAGAAGTATGCCCCCTCAACCTGGCCCCCACCGCTAGCACTGCTGTCGCAATGGCAATCGGCGATGCTCTGGCAGCCGTTTGGATGGAAAGACGCGGCATCTCACCAGCTGATTTCGCCTCCAACCATCCGGCAGGGTCCCTCGGCAGGCAGCTCACCATGACCGCTGCTGACCTGATGCTGCCAGCAGACCAGCTCACGCCCTTAGCTCCTGATACGCCACTGGATGCGGTAATTGGAACACTGACCCGTGGAGCCGTCGGGAGTGCTTGGGTGGAAGATCCCCATCATCCAGGCCAATTACTTGGCTTAATCACCGATGGCGACCTACGTAGAGCCCTGAGGAATCAACCTTCCGCTCAGTGGCCCGGCCTCACGGCGGCCAATCTCATGACCACTGACCCAATCACCACGACCACCACTGTGCTTGCGGTGGAAGCGCTGAAAGCAATGGAACACAACCGACGCAAACCGGTCACAGTTTTGCCCGTGGTAAATCATGAGGGTCAACTGCAGGGGCTTCTGAGACTCCACGACCTGGTGCAGGCAGGCCTGGCATGAACAACCCTCTGGAGCGCTTGCGGCGGCACCGACTCGAGAAAAAGCTAAAGAAGATCGAACTATTGGTTCTCGATGTTGACGGCGTACTCACCGACGGAGGGCTGTGGTTCGACTCCTCGGGAACACTGCAAAAACGTTTTGATGTGCGCGATGGCCTTGGCATCCGCCTGCTGCAAAAGGCAGGACTGAGGCTGGCGTTTCTCAGCGGAGGGCAAGGTGGGGCCACCGAAGTGCGCGCCAAGCAACTTGACATTGAACACTGCCTCGTGGGGATCAAAGACAAACCGGCTGCCCTAATGCAGTTACAAAGAGAACTCAACATTGGGAAGGAGTACACCGCATTCATCGGCGATGACCTCAATGATCTTGCGGTCCGCGATCAGATCGCCTTGCTGATTACTCCCGCCGATGCCTGTCAGGCAGTGCGACGGCAAGCTGACTGGGTGCTGCATCGACGCGGTGGCCATGGCGCCGTTCGGGAAGCAGCAGAAGCCCTGCTTCAAAGCCGCAGATACTGGAACGAACTCAGTCGCCGAGGCTGGCGTGACCGCAATGACTAAGAACCACTCAAAACGTGTGATCTTCTAACTGTCGAGGCCAACAAATAGACACCAACTGCTGAGCTAATGAGCTAAATCGAGCATCAAGGAGATAACGATCTCGGGTGGCCTGTTCGGCAGCTGTGATCTGCTGATGCTCGCCAAGAATCTGAACGATCTGCTCAGCCCAGATTTGCTCCGATGCCAACAAAGGCAGAGTCCAGCATGCAGTTTGTGCCAATTGCAGGTCATTGATGAACCCCGTGGGAACCGACACCATCAGGCAACCGCAAGCCAGACCCTCGAGAAACGAGACTGGTCCTCCCTCTTGACCAGCCACAGAACAGACCAGACGGGTTTTGGCATAAATCATGCCGTATCTGTTGTGGGGCAAGTCCAGCAACTGGACACGAGAACCGAGACGGTACTCACAGTGCTCCCAATCCCTACCAAGAAATGCCACCGATAGGCCCTGCTGCACTAACCGTTCAGCAAGATTGACCTGGAATTCATACCGTTTGCGTTGGTGGTAATAGCCATTCTTTCCCTGTCGATAGCGCCCAACAAACAAGACATCAATGGGTCTGGGACTCGACGAGTCGGTCATACGAAACAGTTCGGGGTTAAAACCAGCGGGAAACAGGTGAATGCGCCGGCGCTGTACCTTTCGCATGGCAACGAGCTCTCGCTCAAAGCCGTTGAGAACCAAGACGCCGTGCAAAAGATCCAGCTTTTCGAGCTCAACCCCTAGCCGCACATGAGTGTGATAAAAAATCGTTCGCTCTGGAGGAAATCCGTGATCCAGCAAAGCTTTAAGATCATTAATACTGAGAGCTACGACATACACATCCCGACCTCGGACAGTGGCTTTCAGCTGCTGTAAAGAGGCGACTATTCCAGATTCCACCCCAGGGATCCGATCCAACTCAAGACATAAATCTCGCCAGAGATAATCAAGAATCCATCCCTGCTGGCGGATTGGCAGATAAGAGAGCAGTAAGCGAGTAGAAGTCGTGCCTTGAGCCAGCCAACTCCTGAAACGTCGTACTTGCACACGTCGATAGAAAGAGGAGATCAGCTGAGACAGACTTCTCATTCAATCAGTTCAAATAGGCACCGCGTAAGCCTGGGTAGGAGCGAAGGAAATATTGCACCTGCCAGAGGAAAAACCAATAGCCGATCCATGCTCCAACCACCACAGCCCAGAACACACCGAAGCGCTTGCAGATACTCTCGACGGTTCGCTCAAGCAGCAGCACTAGGCCGAGAGAAAGCGGCACAACCCATGTGACCGCATAAATATCGGGATGTTCCGCAACCGACTGATTGATCAAGACACCCCAAATCAGAGGCGGAGCTGTCACCAAGGCCAGAGGCGCCAAATAGGGAGAGGGTCGCCGGTGCATCTGACGCAGAAGCACAACAAGACCAACTCCAGCGAGCAGATATAAGAGCAAATGCTCAACGTTCTCGAGCCCACGAATTCGCCAATCAGATTGAATCATCAGTTCCGACTGGCGCCAGACAAAACCAAAAGCCTGCCAAATCGATTCGTAATCAAGATCCGACTGTCCCTTGCCCCGAATCTTGTGGAACAACCCAAAGCGATTCAGAATCGAAGATCCATCCAACACATAACGACCGCTGAGATCGACCAGCCCCACTCGGATGTAGTGAACAGCACTGGACGCAAACAAAGCGATCACCATGGGCCACGACATGATCGCCTTCACCGCAAGGTCGCGCCTTGGCAGGCCATAGCGACCGATCAACACCGTGATCGCCACGATCGCTCCTAGGCGTGGACAACCAATGGCTGATATCACAAGCAAAAATGCCGTAATCCGGTGCCAGAAGGCCTTCTGCAAACGAACTGCAAGAGCCAAACTTGCACTTGCCAAGGCCAGCAACACAGCCGACAAGGCTCGATCATCACTGTTCCAGAGCCCGCCCCAAAGTCCTTCACTCGGGAACGTGGCGGTGAAAGCTGCGAACAGCACAAGTCCAAGTAGGAAGCGGGGAGCCTTGGCCTGCTGGACCCGCTCCTCAGTAATCAGCCAGGAGAGTATTGCGACCGCAGCTGCCATCGCCCCAGCAGCCGTATAAACCGAAGTGCGAACCATCTGCCAGAAGGCCGCCACTCCACCAACGCTATATGCGAAAAAATGAGGAATCACATACAGCGTCGACTGTGAGGAGTAGAGCTCAGTCGGCGGTGGCAGAGGTGTCAATGACGGGCGAAATGACATCAATCCGCCCAGCTGCCAGAAGCCAAGTGCGTTCCAACTGCGCACTGAATCCAATAAGCGCAAATTGCAATGCGACAGAAGGTTCGAGTCCTTGAGGGAGTTACCAGCATGATCAAGAGCCCCATTGAACAGACCCAGACAAACCAAAATCCCTAGACCCCAAGGCAAATAGGAGAGTGTTTGAGGTGAACGCAACCAGAGGCGAATACTGTTCATTTCTCAGTACTCTCTCTCGCAGCAATCTCCCTGGCCTGCAGCAGTTGGGCTTCTGTATCCACAGATAAAGAGGTGCCTTTGACCGAGAAGGTGGCGATCTGATCCCCCGCTTCGATCAAACGCAACTGCTCAAGCCGCTCTAGATCCTCGAGTGGTGATGTTGGTAGCTGATCCCAGGCATCCAGTACATCACCGCGGAATCCATACATCCCCACATGCCCCCAATAATCGGTGTGCTGATGCCATTCCGAAGAGGGAACATCCCGTACATGAGGGATGGCGGAACGTGAAAAGTAAAGAGCACGACCATCATGGGCGAGCAGAGTTTTGACAACAGCTGGATTGTGAATGGTGTCGGGATTGAGTCGATACACCGGCGTGATTACGGCGGGAGCGGGATCGATTCGGGCAAATTCAGTCGCCATCGCTGTGATCACATCAGGATCTAAGAAAGGCTGATCTCCCTGCACATTGATCACCGCGGTGCTGGCCAAGCGCTGAACGCGGGTCACGCGATCCCATCGCTCAGCTTGTTCATCCCAGGCCCTAGCAACGAGCTGATCGGCCACCGAAGCAATCCGCTCACTCCCTGAACTGCAGGCCTCGGACGTCATCAACACTGGGAACCCCCAGCCCTCAGCAAGCTCTTGTAGATGCTTGCTGTCGGTGCAAAGCACCACATCCCCAGGCCCCTTGGCTTTGGCGCACTGCTCCAACACCCGCTGGATCATCGGCTTGCCACCGATGTCTGCCAACACCTTGTCGGGTAAGCGAGAGGAAGCCAGTCGTGCAGGGACTGCAACGACGGAGTGTTGGATCGTCATCAGTCCCAAAGCTTCATGGCGTCATCCCTGGCCGAAAACCACTCAGCCGCCATCGGGCCACCCATGGTGCGCTGTTCCCTGAACCATGGACCACCCAAAGTCCAATGCAGCATTGGTGAGTCGTCCTGGATCTCTGGTGGCTTCTGCACATCAACAAGGTGATTCCAACCACCATCAAGGGCACCAATTTCATGATCACCTTCGAGCCAGTAAAAGCGATGCAGCTCCAACCCAGTCGCTGTATTGACGTAATCCACAGTTAGCTTGGTGCAGCGACTGCAGTTGAGCAGCATCAGCGAACTCCAGTTCTTCTTGGGGTAAGCGCTTTGCACCTCACCGAGGAATTTCACGGTCTCTCCAGGCACATGCTCGTGCTGCACGCACATAGCCCCATAACGGTCATCGCGCTGATCCCAGAGAGACTTGATATCAGCCCGGCAAAGCATGTCGCAGTCCAGAAAGAGAGCCCAACCCTGGTAGCCCATGAGATGAGGCACTAAAAAACGGGTGAACGAAAAAGCCGTGCTCTGTTTGGGATCCTTTTCACGTCGGTAGAGGCCCTGGGCCTCCAGCTGCGGTGTGACCAGAGGTGTGATGGCAAGCGGTATCGAGCTGTGCTGATACAGGCTGTCCATCAGCACGTTGGTCGCTGCACGCTCACGTGGGTCGTAACCGATAAAGATCGGCAGCGGCTGAACGCTGGTCATCAGAAACAGCAGGTGACCTGAGGAGCGTAAGCCGGTCAGCCGAAACCGATGCGACTTAACTGATCACCAAAGGAGGCAACCCCTTCACCAGCGCATCCACTGCTTTCACCTGAGTGAGGAAAGGCTCCAACTGATCCAGGGGCAATGCGCTTGGACCATCACACCGGGCCTGGTCCGGATCCGGGTGAGCTTCCAGGAACAGACCCGCCAAACCGACAGCCATCCCAGCTCGAGCCAACTCAAGCACCTGGGCACGGCGACCGCCGGACGCAGCACCACCTGGATCACGACACTGCAGAGCATGCGTGACATCAAAAATCAGCGGCAGGTCATCGCAGCAGCGCTTCATCACACCGAAACCCAGCATGTCGACCACCAGATTGTCGTAACCGAAAGTCGTACCGCGCTCGCAGACCAGCAACTGACCATTGCCGCACTCGCGGAATTTTTCAACGATGTTCCTCATCTGCTCAGGGCTGAGAAACTGCGGCTTCTTGATGTTGATCACCCTGCCGGTGCCAGCCATTGCCTCAACCAGGTCGGTCTGACGAGCCAAAAACGCCGGCAACTGAATGATGTCAGCCACCTTGGCTGCTTCTGTCGCCTCCTCAGGGCTGTGCACATCAGTGATCACTGGAATGCCAAAGGTGTCCTTCACGGCCTGAAGGATGCAAATGCCATCCGTTAAGCCAGGCCCTCTGTATGAATGAATCGAGGAACGATTGGCCTTGTCGTAAGAGGCTTTGAAGACCAAAGGAATGCTCAAGCGTTCACAAACATCCTTGTAGTGACTGGCGCAACGAAGAGCAAACGCTTCGTCCTCCAGCACATTCACACCCCCAAGCAACACCATCGGCAAGGCATTGCCAATGGCGATCTCACCAAGCTGGACCCTGGTCATCTACATCAGCTCCATCCCTGGCAAGAACCTAACTTCAGATGAATTGCCCGCTGTCATGAAACCTATCGGCCTCCGCGATGAGCTGCGCTGGCGGGCGATTGGCTTGGGCCGGAAGATCCTTGGCCAGCGCATTGCCCGCACCGAATGGAACGCCCTCTGCGCCTGGAGGGGATTGGTGCATCAGGCGTATCAGGCAAGACCCCTACAACCCAACCTTTGCAGCGATCTCTGGCACCAGGGCAACTTCAAGGATCCGCACAAGACAAAGGCTTTCTTCACACCCAACCGACGCGAAAGAGAACCTTCCTCCCACCATTACGGACATGATCTGCAACTGAAGCGCTTCGCGGGACTGCCGTTGGTGGGACCACCACTGCCAGTGCTGCTTGAACACGGTCTGAAAGTGGCCCGCAGCTCTCGTTTCGAACGACCCAAGCCATGGGCTCGCTGCGGATATCTCTGCATGGGCGCTTTGCGAGCCCAGTGGCTTCGGGAAGAATATGGAGTGCCAGCTCATGCGATCGGCCCGTGGATTCGATTCGCACAGCCACTGCTCACATCTGAGCAGATCGACGCCCAACGACAGCTCTGGGGG
>MDTD01008586.1_pt1 | contig 15513 bp, 9 predicted proteins | sample 811221 | NCBI WGS metagenome assembly MDTD01 (sample SAMN05326646, study PRJNA326480) | marine metagenome | isolation source: seawater | place: Pacific Ocean: South West | collected 2011
ATTTAATAGAGTTCAGTAAAAATGGCATTAGAGAATCTCAATTAAAAGAAAAAACCGGCTCAAATAAAGGAAAACTTGTACCTACTGATATAGGTATGATAGTTAATGATTTTTTAGTTGATAATTTCAATAATATTTTAGACTATGGATTTACTGCAGAAGTTGAGAAGAATTTTGATAAAATTGCAACTGGAGACCAGGATTGGACTGATATAATAAAACAATTTTACGGCGATTTTCATCAAAATGTAAATGAAGTAAAAGATAATGCTGAGAGACAATCAGGCGAGAAAATTTTAGGATCTGATCCAAATTCTGGAAGAGTTGTTAAGGTCAGGCTAGGAAAGTTTGGACCAATTGCTCAAATTGGTACAATTGATGAAGAGGAAAAACCACTATTTGCAAGTTTAACTAAAGATCAGCAACTAGATACTATATCTCTTGAGGAAGCTTTGGAATTATTTAAATTTCCAAAAGAAATAGGAAATTACAAAGGTGAGATTGTGACCGTTAACAATGGAAGGTATGGACCATACATAAAATTTTCTACTAAATCTATATCAATTCCCAATGGAATTGATCCTCACTCTGTTGATTTGAACATAGCAATTGAACTAGTTGATGAAAAATTAAAATCTGATGAACCTATTCATACATACCAAGAAAAACCTGTTACTAAAGGTAAGGGTAGGTTTGGCCCTTTTATCAAATGGAACGATATGTTTATTAATGTAAATAAAACATACGATTTTGACAATTTATCAATAAATGACATAGAAAAGCTTATTGAAATAAAAATTCAAAAAGAAAAAGAAAAGCTAATTTCAGAATGGGTTGATGAGGATATTAAAGTTGAGAAAGGTAGGTGGGGAAGGTCTATTATCACATCAGGGAAAAAGAAAGTAGAAATTCCAAAAGAAATAGATCCTAAAACTATTACTTTAGAAATTGCTAAAGAATATCTAAATCCAAAAAAGAAAAAATGAGCCTTGAGCTTTTAAAGCCTATTCCAGAAAATATAATTAATGAGTTTGATAAAGATCACTTACAAGGTTCAGTTTTTAATAAGATAAACCTCCATACTGAGGAATCCGGTCTTCCAGATATAGACTCCGCAAATCTTTGCTTAATTGGAATCTATGAAACCAGAAATTCTTATTTTGAATCCGAAAAACAAGATTTAAATAAACTTAGAAAAGAGCTCTATAAACTAAAACAGGGTAAGTGGAAGATAAATATATGTGATTTAGGAGATCTTCCCAATGGAGATAATATTGAAGATACTTATCATGCTATATATGATATATGTAAGGAGTTATATTTAAAAAAAATTACTTTAGTTATAATGGGGGGAAGCAATGATATAATCTACCCAATCTTCAAATCTTTTGACTCTTTCCCTGAGAATATTAGCATTGTATCAATTGATAATCAATTTGACTTATATCAAGATTCGGATTTAATATCTGGCAGAACCTACATGAATAAAATAATTTTGGACGATTCAAATAAATTAAATGATTTTACAAATATAGGGTATCAAAGACACCTCTGCTCACATAAAGAAATTGATTTGATGGAGAAACTATTTTTTGAAAAAATTTCATTAGGTGAAATTTTAGAAAATAATTCGAGAGCTGAACCAATAATTCGAGATGCTGATATAGTTGGATTTGATATGAAATCATTATCATTCATGGCAAGTTCTAATCCTAACGGAATAGATCCAAGACTTGCTTGCATATTGAGTAAATATGCAGGTCAAAGTATTAAAACATACTTCTTTGGTTTATTTGACTTGAATGAGAACGAGGCCTCTAATAAATTATATTCAGAGATTATATGGTACTTTATTGACAGCTTGAATAATAGAATCAATGAATCAAATTTTGATGATTCTCAGATGTTTTTCAAATACATAGTCCAAACTTCTGGTAGAGATATAATATTCTATAAAAGCAAGGTCTCAGAGCGATGGTGGATGACAGTAAATTCATCTAATAATAAAACTAAATTTTTATCTTGCCTTGAAAGTGATTATAAAGATGCTTTAAACAATAATATACCAAATAGATGGTTAAAAGCATCAAAAAGAACCTAAATTTCCTGTAAATATCTTTCAGCATCAAGTGCTGCCATACAACCAGTACCTGCAGCAGTAATTGCTTGTCTATAATCTTTGTCTTGAACATCACCTGCTGCAAAAACGCCAGGAATATTTGTTTTAGTTGAACTTTTATCTGTTAATATATAACCGCTATTATCCATGTTAACAATTCCTTTAAAAATATCAGTATTTGGAGTATGGCCGATTGCAAGAAATAAACCGGTAATATTAAGTTCAGAAAATTCGTTTGTAATGTTATTTTTAATTCGTATTCCCTCCACAACATTATCTCCTAACACTTCATCTATTTCAGAATTAAAAAGAACATGGATATTTTTAAAATTATTTAAACGGTGTTGCATTGCCTTTGAGGCTCTGAAGTGATCCTTCCTAACAAGCATAGTAACATTATTACATATTTTTGCCAAATATGTTGCTTCTTCAATTGCACTATCTCCACCTCCTACAACTGCAACATCTTGATCTTTATAAAAGAACCCATCACAAACTGCACAAGCTGAAACTCCACCACCAATAAGTTTTTGTTCACTTGGAAGGCCAAGATATTTTGCTGAAGCACCTGTACATATTATTACAGTCTTGGATTGAATTTCACCACCATTTTGAGTATATATTTTATGTATTCCGCCTTTTTCTTTAGAAAATTCAACTCTTGAAATAAAATCAACTTCAACTTTTGTTCCAAATCTTTCTGCCTGTTCTCTTAGTTCGTTCATCATAGTTGGCCCGTCAACCCCCGAAGGATAACCAGGAAAATTATCAACCTCAGTTGTTGTAGTTAGTTGACCACCTGGTTCTAATCCAGTGTAAATTATTGGTTTAAGATCAGCTCTAGCTGCATAAATAGCCGCTGTATATCCTGCTGGTCCACTTCCTATGATGATTGTATTCATATTAAAATAGTTGAGATATTAAATTGATATTGTAAAATTAAAAAAACATGAGAATAAATTCATTAAAACATTATTAACTTTGTAGTTTCAAAAGAAAAAGAAAAAATGGCCAAAAAGAACCTAAAGTATCAATCTCCTGGAATTAGTGAGGAGACAAGATTTGAAAAACTTCATACTGTTAATTTTGAAAGTTCTCAAGAAGCCTCATTTCTTATTGCTAAAGAAATTTGTGATTTAATAAAATCTAAACAAGAAAAAAATAAAAGTTGTGTAATAGGTTTCGCAACAGGATCATCCCCTCTAATAGTTTATCAAGAAATAATTAAGATTCATAAAAATGAATCACTAAGCTTTAAAAATGTTATTGCTTTTAATCTTGATGAATATTATGGAATCAAAAAAGATGATATTAATAGTTATCATCATTTCATGAATGAGAATTTATTTGATCATATTGATATTCCCAAAGAAAATATCAATATACCATCCGGTGAAATAAGTGAGAAAGAAATAAAAAAATTCTGCGATTTATATGAAAAGAAAATTGAAGAATTAGGGGGTATTGATATACAGCTACTTGGAATTGGAAGAACTGGTCATATTGGCTTCAATGAACCAGGTTCTCATTTTAATTCTAAGACCAGACTCATAACCCTTGATCATACAACTAGATTTGATGCCAGTAAAAGTTTTAATGGTATTGAGAATGTTCCTACTAAGGCCATTACTATGGGTGTCAGAACAATTTTCAATGCAAAGAGAATTATTATAATGGCATGGGGGTTACATAAAAGTTTAATTGCCAAAAAATCAGTAGAGCATAATGTTACTTCATTAATACCAACTACATATCTTCAGAAGCATAAAAACACAACTTTAGTTCTTGATAACGAGTCCGCAAGTGAATTAACAAGATTTAAGACACCTTGGTTAGTAAGTACATGTAACTGGACTGATTCAATGAAAAGAAGAGCCATAGTTTGGCTTTGTGAAACAACTGGAAAATCTATCTTAAAACTAACCGATGAAGATTATAACAAGAATGGGTTATCTGATTTATTGGCTCTTGAAGGTTCCTCATATGATTTGAACATTAACATGTTTAACCATTTCCAAAATACAATCACAGGTTGGCCTGGAGGAAAGCCAGGTGCTGATGATTCAACTAGACCTGAGAGGAAGTCTCCGAAGTCTAAACGAATAATTATCTTTAGCCCTCATCCTGATGATGATGTTGTATCTATGGGAGGGACATTTGATAGGCTTGTATCACAGGGTCATGAAGTACATATCGCCTACCAAGTAAAGGGTAATATAGCTGTTTCAGATCATGATGCACTCAAGTTTTTAGAGGTTTCAAAGGATATGTTTAAGAACGATTCTAAAGTAACTCTTAGTGAGCTAATAAAGGAGTTACAGAATAATAAGCCAGATAAAATTGATTCACAGGCAGTTAGGGATTTAAAAGGATTTATAAGAAAAAGAGAAGCTATAGCAGCAACTAGATATATTGGTATACCTGACTCAAATACTCATTTTATGAATCTCCCATTTTACGATACGGGAAGGATAAAAAAGAAACCCCCAACTAAAAAAGATGTCTTGATTACGGCTTCATTAATAAAAAAAATCAAACCTCATCAGATATTTGCAGCAGGAGATCTAGAAGATCCCCATGGAACTCATAAAGTTTGTTTAGATATAATTTTAGACGCTTTAGATTCATTAAAGGATGAAAAATTTATAAAGGATTGCTGGCTATGGCTATACAGAGGTGCATGGCTAGATTGGGACGTACACGATATTGACATGGCAGTACCAATGAGCCCAGCCCAGGTTTTAAGAAAAAGAAAAGCAATTTTCTTTCATCAAACTCAAAAAGATGGAGTAATGTTTCAAGGCCAGGATCTGAGAGAATTTTGGGTTAGAGCAGAAGAGAGAAATTGTGAAACTGCAGAAAAATATAAAAAAATGGGACTTGCAGATTATGCTGCAATTGAGTCATTTAAAAGACATTATTATTAAACCTTTATTATGAAAAAAAATATTTTATTATTCATTTTGTGCACTGGTCTTCTGTCAGACTTACATTCACAGAGTAATTTTTCTAATAGAAAAATTGAAAGTCTCAAAAATCAAGTTAGGCAATTGGTAGAAGAGGATAAAAAAATGACTCAAGTAATGATAGACAAAGTATTTAGCTTTGGTGAACTCGGATTCCAGGAATTTGAAACCTCTAAATATATGGGAGGTATTCTAGAGGAAAATGGATTTAACGTAGAGTATAAAATCTCTGATATCCCTACTTCATGGCTTGCAACCTGGACTAATGGAGAAGGTGGACCAGTAATAGCATTGGGAAGTGACTTTGATGGTGTGCCATCAACATCCCAATACCCTGGTGTTGCATATGAAAAACCAGTAGTTGAAGGTGCTCCAGGGCATGGTGAGGGACATAATATCGGTCTCCCAATTGTTGTAACTTCTGCTCTTGCTCTAAAAAAAATTATGATTGAAAATAATATTAAGGGAACTTTGTTAATTTGGCCAGGTGTTGCAGAAGAAATTCTGGGTTCAAAAGCATGGTATGTAAGAGATGGATATTTTGATGACGTTGACATGTGCATTTTTACTCATGTAAGCACAAATATGTCAACATCTTGGGGGAGGCCCACTGGGACAGGACTTATTTCAGTTAAATATACTTTCTACGGAGAAACAGCACATTCAGCTGGTTCACCATGGAGAGCAAGAAGTGCTCTTGATGCAGCTGAATTAATGAATATTGGATGGAATTATAAAAGGGAGCATCTTCATCCAGATCAAAGATCTCATTCAATTTTTCTTGATTCAGGAGATCAACCAAATGTTGTGCCGTCTAAAGCCTCAATTTGGTTCTTTTTAAGAGAAATTACATATGCTGGAATTATGAATATGTATGCAACAGCAAATAAAATGGCTGAAGGTGCAGCCTTAATGACAAATACAACTTTTGATTCCGAGGTTTTAGGTGCTGCATGGCCTAGGCATTTTAATAAAACAATTGCAGAGGAGATGTATAAAAATATCAAAAAAGTTGGTTTGCCTGAATGGTCAGAAGATGATCAAGCTTTAGCAAAAGCTGTTCAAAAAAATCTAGGTAACGAAAATCCTGACGGTTTAGCAACTGAATTACCACCTCTTCTTAAACCTCTTCCATATAATGTAAGTGGTGGATCGGATGATATAGGTGATGTATCATGGAAAGTTCCTACTGTTGTACTTAGATTTCCATCAAATATTCCTGATGTCACTTTCCACCATTGGTCAGCAAGCATTGCAGCAGCAACACCAATAGCTCACAAAGGAGCTACCGCAGGTGCGAAAGTTGTCGCAATGACTGCATTAGATTTTTTTACAAAACCTGAAAAACTTGTAGAGGCCAAAAATTATTTTAATAATATTCAAAGTAAAGAGGATACATACAGACCAATGATATCTGATACAGATCCACCACCGGTTTATTTAAACACGGAGATAATGGAAAAGTATAGGGATGAAATGAAAAAGTATTACTTTGATGAAACTAAATATGATACTTACTTGGAACAACTTGGAGTAGAATACCCAACAATTAAGGAAGATTAATTATATGTTAGTTAAATCTCACAGGACATGTCCATTCCACAACACATTGGTGACTTGATCATGCCGTCACATTCAGGACAGTATGAGACTTGAACCTCATCTCCGCTGTCTATTGTAATGCTTTTATTTAAAAGTGGCTCATCACATTTTGCACACTGACTTTTTACAGACATTCCACATTTCTGACATGTATATGTAATTTTTTCCATAGAGTAAAATTAAAAAATACTTGATAAAATTGTGAATTTGACAATATAATTAATATCTTTTTTAAAGAAATACAAAATAAAATCAATTAATATGAGAATACTATTAAGTTCGGTTTTTCTGTTATTTTCTTTATTATCAGTAGGACAAACTAATCTAACGGGTGTTGTTAGTGATGAAAACGGAGTACCACTTCCTGGTGCAAACGTAATTATCGATGGCACTAGTACTGGTGTTTCAACTGATTTTGATGGAAATTTTCAGATTACCGCAAATCAAGGACAAGTCCTTGCGATAAGTTTTATAGGTTATACAACTGAATATATTTCTGTATCTGGTCAATCAAACATTAATGTCTCTCTTCAGTTAGACAATGAACTTGAAGAAGTTGTTGTAACTGCTTTAGGATTTGCTGCTGTAAGAGACCAGCAAGGGTCTACTTCTTCTGTGGTTAACGCAGATGATGTAATTCGGTCTGCTGAACCTACAGTTGTTAATGCACTAAGTGGTAAAGCATCAGGTGTAAGAATAACAAGATCTAATGGTGACCCTGGTGCAGGAAGTACTATAAGAATTAGAGGAGCAAACACCATAGATGGTTCAATACAACCACTAATAATTGTAGATGGTGTTCCACTTGATAATACAACCTCTTACGCAGGTGGTAATAATATTACAGGAAGTAATGGAGGTGTAACACAAGGATCACGTTTAAATGATATTAATCCCTCAGATATTGAGTCAGTTAACGTTCTTAAAGGTGCATCAGCTGCATCTTTATATGGAAGTAGAGCTGCAAATGGAGTTGTTGTAATTACTACAAAGAAAGGTCAAAGAGGTGAGGCAAAGATTTCTTTTAAATCTTCTTATTCATTTGACGAGATCTCTGAACGAATTCCAATGCAAAGTACATGGGGACAAGGTAGAAGTGGAGTTTGGGGAGAGACTAGAGCTGAGTCATGGGGTGACTACATTCCTGACAGAGCTGGAGGTGGAGACACATACAAAGATGGAGCTTATTTTGTAGCTGATAGTGGAAACACTTACTATAAAATTGATCAAAAAAACTCAACTCGAACGTATGTTGATGAAAACTTTGACTCTGTTTTTGGAACTGGAAATGCTTTACAAAATGACTTAACTATAAGTGGTGGAAATGAAAATAGTAATTACTTTTTCAGTTTAGGTCATCTTGATCAAGATGGTATAATAAAAAATGCTTCTTATGAGAGAACAAATGCCAGACTAAATTATGAGGCAAAAATTAATGATAAAATTACTTTATCATCTAAAATGTCATATACTCACACTGACTCAAACAGGATTCAACAAAGTTCTAACGTTTCTGGTTTAATGTTAGGTCTTTTAAGAACTCCGCCTGGTTTTGATGGAAGAGATTACAAGGGTACATATTATAGCTCTGGAGGAACTGAGTATATAAATCGTGGAAGGTCTTACAGAAAATCAATTGGTGAAAGTTCAAACCAATCATATACCAATCCACTATGGACTGTAAACGAGCAAGAGTCTAGTACTAAAGTTAATAGAATTACTGTGACTCCTCAACTAACAATTAAACCAACAAACTGGTTACAAGTTATAACGAGAGGAAATGTTGATGTAGCAGATGATAAAAGAACATATTTTTTCCCAATTGGTGATGCTAGCTCAAGAGCAAATGGTCAATACCAAGAAGATGCGTTGGACATTAGAAACTCTTCTTTAGACATTATTGGAAAAGCAAACTTTCAACTTAATGATGAAGTAAATCTAACTGCGACTGTTGGTTGGAGTTATAATGATAGAAAATACTCAAGGATATCTGGAAACATTACAGGATTCTTAGTTAATTCTTCAAAAAGAACAACTGCTCTAAATACTTCTTCTGAAGCTTCAACTTTTGATGGTTTTAAGTCGTTTAGTAGATCTAATAGAGGTTATGGTATATTAAATTTTGACATTAATGATCAATTATATGTGAACTTATCAGGAGCGCAAGAGGCATCTTCAACAATTAAGGGTACTTTTTTCTACCCAGCAGCTGATGCAGCTTGGGTTTTGACTGAAGATGTTATTCAGTCTAACACAATCTCATTTGCTAAATTAAGAGCTTCGTGGGGTCAAGTAGGTGTTCAGCCTGCAGCTCACAAGTTTGAGACTTTAGCAGAGGGTGGTTTTAGTTATTCTACATATAGTGATCCTCTTGACAGTAACTTATTTGGAGGAGGATTTAGATTAGATAATAACCTAGGGAATCCTAACCTTGAACCAGAAATTAAAACTGAGTGGGAATTAGGTGGGGACTTTAGATTCTTGGATGATAAAGTATCTCTTTCTCTAACATATTATGATAACATAATTGAAGGTATTCTACTAGATGTTTCATTATCTCCTTCTACTGGGTTTTCTACTCAGTATGGTAACTATGGTGAAATGACAAATAATGGTTTTGAAGTTGACTTAGGTCTTGATCTTGTAGATAAGCAAGATTTTAGTTTATCTACCGCTATAAACTGGTCTAAGAACACTAACGAAGTAACAGACCTGTATGGAACTGAATCTATTAACTTGTCTCCGGGTGCTTCTGTTAGTTCAAGAGCTGTTGTTGGTTATCCATTAGGAGCTTTATATGGAACAGGTTCTAAAACAAATCCTGATGGAAGTTTCGATTTAGATTCAAATGGATTTCCACAAATAACATCAAGTCCAATAGTTTTAGGAGATCCTAATCCTGATTGGAGAGGTGGTATTTCACTTAGTATGAGATATAAAAAACTTAGACTAAATGCTGTAGTGGAACATTCACAAGGTGGAGAGTTTTCCCCAAGAACATTGTGGGTCCTTAGAAGATTTGGTACTACCCAGGAAGTATCCAACAGGATAACTTTAGATCAACCTTTAGTTAACTACAAAGGAACTACAGTTGCTGCAGGTACTACAGTAAGGGGTAATATCGAAAACTTTGGTGGTGGACCTGTGCTTCTTGATGAAAACTGGTATAGAACTGGTATTGGTGGAGGTTTTGGTGACAACCAAGCATATAACTTCTCCATAGCAGATGCTACATGGACAAAATTGAGAGATCTATCATTAAGTTATGTAATAGATACTCCAATGGTGACTAATCTTGGTCTAAGTGATGTAATTCTAACATTTACAGGAAGAGATTTAATCAATATAAATAATGTTGATGGAATTGATCCTGAAATTAATACTAAGGGTGTAAGTGTTGCTCAAGGTGTTGAGTACTTTACAAATCCACAGACGAAAGGTTTTCTTTTTAGTTTAACAGTAAATTATTAATAAGATGAAATATATATATACAAAATCGATTTTAGCTCTTCTAATAATTTTCACATTCTCATGTGAGGACTTAAATGAAGATATCAACGCAAATCCAAATGATATTTTGATAACTGATGTTGAGGATAAACTATTTTTAACTGGTGCACAATTGGCTAATATCCAAATACAACTTGGGCATCTTAACAGAATTAGTGGTATGTATTCTGGTCAGTTAATTGGGTTTAGCTCTTTATATGCTAATATTTATGGATATGCATTATCAACAGTTGAATCAAACAGTGAATGGTTTGCTCTATATGTTGGTGTATTAAATAATATGAGGCAACTTCAAGAGAACTCAACTAACTCATTGTTAGTTGGTATTGCTCAAATAATTGAAGGCCACGCATTTGGAACAGCTGCTTCTTTATGGGGTGGAATTCCATATAGTGAGGCTGGAAATCCTGAGATAGAAGATCCAGTTTTTGATAATCAATTGTCCGTTTATAACGCTGCAATTGCAAAACTTAATGCTGGTATTTCAACTCTTCAGTCTGCTTCTTCAAGTAGCTTGTCACAAGACATTTATTTCAGTGGTAATAAAGATAAATGGGTTGAAGCTGCTTATACTTTAATTGCTCGATTTAATCTTCATAAAAAAGATTATGCTGCTGCAATTTCTGCTGCTAATAACGGTATTAGTTCAGCGTCAGGAGATATGAAATATAGCCCTCCAGGAATTCAATCTGGTGATCAAAACTTATTTGCTACTATACTGAATGGTTCAAGAGCTGGAGACTTAGGGAACTCCTCAGGTGGTTCTGAAAGTTATCTTCTTCAATTGTTAAGCAATGATTATACTTCAAATAGAAATAATTCCAAAACTGATGAGACTGCTAGATATGGATATTATAAAATAGATTCATCTAGTGGTTCAGCAAATACTGGTATTATTTCTGATGATGAACCTCAAAATATGGTTACATTTTTTGAAAATGAATTAATTCTTGCTGAGGCTAAAGCTAGACAAGGAAGTTTGGCGGATGGTCTTCCTCATTTAAATAATGTAAGAGCATGGCTTAATTCTGGAGGAAATCTAAATGATAATCATAATTCAGGCGGATTTAAATATGAAGCTTATGTCTCCTCTGATTTCAATTCTGGAGGAATTGAAAATACAGATGGAATTGATTCTAAAGCTGCCTTTCTAAGGGAAGTGATTGAGGAAAGATATGTCAGTGGTTTTGGAATGCATATGGCCTATAATGACGCAAGAAGGTTAAGGAAATCTGATTCTGCGATATCAGTACCGTTTACTTTGGTGCTTGGTCCAAATCCTCCTTACCCAGAGAGGATGCCTTATGCTGCTACTGAGTTGAACTCCAATTCAAATGCTCCAGCTGAAGATCCCGGTATTTTCACAAAAACTGAGGTTAATCAGTAAAACTTTAAAAAAAGGTTTGTAAATTTTACAAACCTTTTTTTTATGACTAAGATAGAGAGTACCTTATTTATTTCAATATTTATTTGTTTATCAGCCTGCTCTGATAATAAAATTAAATATTCTAATAGCATTATTTCTTCTCCACATCCGCTTGCCACTCAAGCTGGAAAAATTATTTATTCAAAAGGGGGAAATGCTTTTGATGCAGCAGTTGCTGCTTCCTTTGCACTATCTGTTGTTGAACCAAGTATGAGTGGAATAGGTGGAAGATTGCAGGTAATATATAAACAAGCTAACGGTGATATTTTAGGTATTGACGGGACTACACAAATACCTCTAAATTTTATTGACCAGGAGAATAATCTTCCAAGCTATGGTTATAAAACAATTGGTATTCCTGGTGTTGTTGCAGGATTAATTAAGCTTCATGAAGAAAATGGTTTGCTCAATCTAAAATCAGTTATGGAACCAGCAATTAAATTGGCTGAAGAAGGGTTCATAATTCTTCCTGGAGAAATAAAGAGACAACAGTCTGAAAAGGATAAATTAAATGAGTTTGACGGTTCAAAAAAGTATTTTTTAGATTCTAAAGGTGATTCTTTTGAGATAGGAGATAGGTTAATTCAGGAAGATCTCGCATATACTCTCAAAGTTATATCAGAAAAAGGAAAAAAAGGATTTTATGATGGTGAGATCGCCAAAAAAATAGCTGAAGATATACAGTCAAATGGAGGCTTTATTAGTTTAAATGACCTTAAAAATTATTCTGCAAAAAAGTCTACTGTTCTGGTTGGAGACTTTAATGGATATAGGATTCATGCTCTTGACCTTCCTTCATATGGGTCTATTACTATTCAAATGCTACAAATATTTGATTATTTAGATATAAAAACTGAAGGTGATTGGACAATCAAGATTTCAAGTGCAATTGAAGAAGCTTATAATTATAGACCTTATCAAAAAAATATAGATTCTATTAAAAGTATTTTGTCTATAGATACTGCAATGAAAATTGCTAAAAGGATTGAAAATTTAGATTCTGAAATTACAATAAATGATGAAATAAAGGAATTTCAAATTAATGATATAGCTCAAGGACACACAGCCCACCTGACTACTTCTGATAAATATGGAAATGTAGTTTCTCTTACACAGACACTAGGCCCTAATATGGGTTCAAAAGTTGCAACAGAAGGATTAGGATTTCTTTATAATGTTACAATGGGTCCTTATCTAGGAGGTTATCTGGGAGAAGACAAACCCGGAGATAGAGCCTCATCGCATATATCACCAACATTGTTTACCAAAAATAATGAAGTAGTGCTAGCTCTGGGGGCTGCAGGTGGTAATAAAATTCCAGTTGCAATTAATCAGGTAGCCTACAGATATTTAAAACAAAAATTAGAACTTTATGACGCACTCTTTATGCCTAGGACATATATGTATGATAGCCCAAGATATGTTGAAGCTCATACGGGAATTGAATCATATAATGATGAAATGTTTTTTCCTGACTTCTATAATGTTGAAAAAATTAGAGAAAAGGGTTACTTTGGCAGGGTTCATGCTGTTGCCCTTGATTCTATAAATAAATCCTGGATTGGAGCAGCTGATCCAGATTGGGAAGGAGATGTAGGTATATTTGAATAAATGAAGTTTTACCAATTGTCAATCAAATAACTGAGGAATTTTTTCTATAGAATATATATTACTAAAAATCCAAGATAAGTTCCCAAAGCGTTTCCTAAACTTCCAATTAAAATTGCAGGTAGAATTAAATCTTTTCTATCAAAAGCTTCTGCTAAAGCAATAGCAGACGTTCCACCACCAATATTTGCTTGACTTGCAATTGAAATCATGTCCCAATCCCTGTAGACTAACCCACCAATAATTATAAAAATAAATCCGTGAAAAAGTACTGCTATACTTGTGAATAACAAAAGAGTGATGCCTATCTCTTCCAATTGATCCACAGCGCTTAGTTCACAATAGGCACCAATAACTGCTAAGAAAAGATAAACCATGTAAATACCTAAACTATGACTTCCTTTTAAATTTGAAACAAATTTTAATTGAGCAATTAAAATTCCAATAGTCGTTAAAATTAAAATTGAAGGAATATTTGTATAAATGGATATAATATCTGATAAAAAATATGATGTAAGTCCTAAAAAAACTAACCATATTAAAGATTTAAAATCTATTGAATCAAGATGAGAATCTTTTTGTTTATTCTTTGAAGTTAAAATAATTGATCTATTACTTTTCCAAACATTTTTTAAAACCATTGGAATAGTCAAAGTGATCATAATCCAAATTGTTGTAACAACATTATCAACAGCAATTGTTCCTGCATATAATACTCCTTTTTTTTGAAAATCATATTCAAGTGCAATTGCATTGAAGTTAACACTTCCACCAGTATATGTTCCAGTTAGCATACCTGCAATAATTTTAGCATCCTCTCCTAAAATTATTTCAGGTGAAAGAATAAACCATGAAATTAATATTCCAAAAGTAGTTGCCAAAGATCCTAATGTAAATAGGCCAATCATAGGTAATCCAGCTTTTTTAATAGACGATATATTAATATTGAGTAGCAAGTAAAAAATTGAGATTGGTGCCACATACTTGAAAATTATATCATATAAATCGATGCTATTGGACGCTGATGGAATTAATTTTAAATTTGCAATAATCGCTGTAAAAATAATTACTAATAGTGCTGGCCCACCAAGTCTAATACCTAATTTTGATTTACCAGCATAAACTGATAATATCACCATAAATGAAAGTATGATTAAAACATATATTGGATTAGAATAAAACTCCATTTGTTTAATAAAATTAAAAAAAACAGCTACACTTTTTAAAAGTATAACCGTTTTATTGTTTCAGTAGATAACTCATTTGAAATATCGAACATCAGTTTTACTCCAAGAGATTTAATTGATACTCATCATATAATGAACTTTATTATGAAAGAATAACCCTTTGGTTATGGTAAATTCTATTTTAAAAGATTTACTTAGAGACATATTTACCGGTTTCTCTAATAGAGTTTATAGAGTTAATAATATCAGCTAAAACTCTTGAACTGTCATTTGTTAAAATGACATATCCGCTTTTAGTATCAATTTCATTGTATAAATAGGTTACAAATCCAACCCAACCTCCTGAATGAAAAACACTTTTTGGTTTTGAACTATCTCCAATAACCCATCCATATCCATATCCAAAATCTTCACCGTTATTAAGTGTTCCAACTCTCCAAGCTTCATCAAGTAGCTTCTTAGGAACTACTTTATAGTCTAATAATGCCATATTCCATTTAAATAAATCATTAATTGTGGAATATATACCACCATCCCCTCTTACATCATTAACGATATGATAGTCATTAAGCTCATAGCCATCTTTTTCTTCATTTAAACTATATCCAAAAACACGATTAGGTATATCAGAGTCATAACCTTCTTTATAACTGTAGAGTAATGTGTTATTCATATTTAAGGGATCAAAAATATTTTCTTTAAGAAATTCTCTAAAATGTTGTTTTGAGACTTCCTCTACAATGGAAGCCAAAACTAAATAACCAGTATTACTATATTCGAATTTCTCACCAGGCTGAAATTTTAATTTAGGATTAGAATTATAAAAAATATCCAAAATTTCATTATTACCTAAAATATCACGTTTAGTTGAATTTTGAGGAACATAATTTTGACTTATTATTTTTATGTAATCTGCTATTCCCGAAGTATGTTGAAGTAAGTGTTTTATTGTTATATTATCATGAGGAAAATCATTTAATATCGAACTTACTTTTTGATCATATTCTAATTTACCCTCATGTTTTAACTTCATTACAGCTACACTAGTAAATTGCTTACTTACTGATGCTAAGCGAAATTGAGAATTTAATGTAA
>MDTD01190165.1_pt1 | contig 15513 bp, 16 predicted proteins | sample 811221 | NCBI WGS metagenome assembly MDTD01 (sample SAMN05326646, study PRJNA326480) | marine metagenome | isolation source: seawater | place: Pacific Ocean: South West | collected 2011
CCATTGTGATTGCCTATTTCTCCTCATTCTGTTTAATGGGTATCCGTTCATGCTATTTTTAATCATTTCAAGAATTTAACGTGATGTTTATGAATCATATATAATATTGTCTAATATAAAATATATGCTTTTCAAAATATAGTAAAATTTAAATAATGAAAAAAATACAAAATCAAAAAAGGCAATCAATTAAATGGTTTTTTTATTCGTTATTTGCATGTTTTCTTCTCAGTGTTTCCAGCCTAAATGCAAATATTTATGATGAAATTGACAAACTAGAAAGAAGCGACCTTTTCTACATTGAGGATATAATTCCTGATACCCCACTAAGCAGTTTAGCTTTAGATGATGACCGATTTATATTACCCGTAATCGCTGATGAAAGTATGCTAACTTATGAGTCTTATCTACAATTTACTAATATAATTAAGAAGTATCAAAAAATACTCAAATCGGGCGGCTGGCAGCAAATCAAAATTGATGGAGAATTAAGTATTGGGGATGTCTCGCCTGATGTCATAAAATTGAGAAATAGATTGGCGATGACTAATGATATGGTTGAAGATCGAGGCGTTGCTGATATTTTTGATATTTTTGTCGAGGAGGGTTTGAAAAAATTTCAATTCAGGCATGGTATTACCCCAACTGGAGCATTAGATGAGAGCACTAAAGATGCACTTAATATGCGAGTCGAAGATAAATTAAAAATTTTGGGTGCCAATAAAACTAGGCTCTTAAATTACATGTCAGGTTTGGGCTCAAGGTATATTTTTGTAAATATACCGGGTAGTTATCTGCTTGCTGTAAATAATAATAGAGTCGAGTTTCAGACAAAAGTAGTCGTGGGAAGAGATGAGAGACAGACCCCGATTCTATCAAGTAATATTTATGAAATAAATTTTTTTCCATTTTGGCACATCCCGGAAAGTATTGTGAGGCATGACATAGCCAAGGCTATGCAAATTGATAGCAATTATCTGGAAAAAAATAATATTTTTATTTATCAAGATTACTATTACAGGGATACTATTAATCCTAATTATATAGATTGGTATTCCGAGGAGCCAACACTTTTTAGGTTTCGACAAAATCCGGGTTATGCAAACTCACTTGGGGTAGCCAAAATTAACTTTGCGAACGAGCATGCCGTATTTTTGCATGATACCCCAAATAAATCATTATTTAGCGATGGTCAAAGATTCTTTAGTTCTGGTTGTGTCAGGGTGCAGAATATAGATGATCTCATTCAATGGTTGCTATCATCAAATAAGGGGTGGACAAGGAATAAATTAGAAAATATCTTGAATACTGCTGAGTCAAAAACAGTTGGTATGGGTGAAGAAATACCAATTAAAATTGGCTACTTGACCGCATGGATCGATAATGGGCAAGTGCACTTCAGAGAGGATATATACGGCAAGGATCCCGTGAAAAATATGAACTAATCATGAGTGGAGATCCTCTTATTAATTTGACCTATAAATTGTGGAGAGAATCTGATAACTTTAGCAATATCAACCATATAAAATATTTGTAATTTATTCTATAAAATATTATGTATTAGTTTAGGTAAGCCACATGAAAAACAAATATAAACAATACATGGAAGACTCGATAGATAGCATCATATGCGAAGGTCGTTACAGAACTTTCGCAAATATTACAAGATCTTGCGGTGACTATCCATACGCAACACTACACCACGGTGATGGTTCCAAACAAAAAATTACTGTTTGGTGTTCGAACGACTATCTAGGAATGGGGCAAAATAATGATATTTTAATCTCCATCAAAACAACCTTAGATGAGGTTGGTGCTGGTTCCGGGGGTACTAGGAATATATCTGGTACAACAAATTACCATGTTTTGCTAGAGAGTGATTTGGCTGCCTTACATCAGAAGCAAGCAGCACTGCTATTTACATCCGGATACGTAGCGAATGATGCGACCTTATCAACCCTATCAAAAATAATCCCAAATTTAGTTGTGCTATCTGACGAGAACAATCATGCTTCCATGATAGAAGGTATCCGTCATGGGGGAGCACCAAAGATGATTTTCAAGCACAATGACATGACAGATTTAGAGGATAAACTTAGGGCAATCGGATCTGAGAAAAATAAAATAATCGTTTTTGAGTCAGTTTACTCTATGGATGGGAACATTGCGAAAATAAAGGATATATGCGATCTTGCTGAAAAATATAATGCTCTGACATACATAGATGAAGTTCATGCAGTCGGTATGTATGGTGAAACTGGCGCTGGAGTCGCAGAGCAAGTTGAGCAAATGAATAGAATTGATATTATTGAAGGAACGCTCGCAAAAGCATTCGGTTTAATGGGCGGGTATATAGCGGGTGACAAATTAATGATAGATGCCATACGGTCTTACGCTCCTGGTTTTATTTTCACAACATCAATCCCACCATCATTAGCCGCTGGGGCAAGGGCAAGCATAAAACACCTAAAGAATTCTTCGCTCGAAAGAGATAAGATGCATCAGAGTGTATCTGTCACGAAGAAAAAGTTGATGCAAAGACAGTTACCTTTGATCGTTAATGACAGTCACATAATCCCAATTATGGTCGGTGACCCAGCCCTAACAAAGAAAGTAACGGATCAACTATTGAATGACTTCAACATATACGTGCAGCCAATCAACTATCCAACAGTTGCTAAAGGCACTGAAAGGCTTCGAATAACTGTTAGTCCCCTTCATACTACTTCCGATATTGATCATTTGGTTGAATCGCTGGATGTAATATGGAAAGACATGAATATCGCCCGTGCAGCATAAAAATAAATACTATAAATGGAGATACAATGAGAAACGATTTTTTAAACCCAATAATTACAGATATTGACCCCGAAGTGTCCGAAGTGACCAATAAAGAAGGTGGAGAAAAAATGAATAATGATTTTTTTAATGCATCAATTTCAGACATTGATCCTGAAGTTTCAGAGTCGATTAATAGAGAAATAAAGAGGCAAAAATATGGTATTGAGTTAATCGCATCAGAGAATATTGTTTCCAAAGCTGTATTAGAGGCACAGGGTTCGATTCTGACAAACAAATATGCCGAGGGATACCCACAGAAAAGATACTATGGTGGCTGCATGTTCGTTGACGAAACAGAACAGCTTGCAATCGACAGAGCAAAAGAGTTATTCAACTGCTCCTATGCGAATGTTCAACCTCATTCTGGATCACAGGCAAATCAGGCTGTAATGCTTGCACTATTGAAACCAGGGGATACCTTTATGGGAATGTCACTTGCTGCAGGTGGTCATCTAACCCATGGCGCTGCACCCAATTTATCTGGTAAATGGTTTGAGGCCATCCATTACGGTGTGAGAAAAGATGATGCATTAATTGATTTTGATGAAATTCGGAAACTTGCCAATGAAAAAAAACCAAAATTAATAATAGCGGGGGGTTCGGCTTATCCTAGAATAATTGATTTTAGTAAGTTTAGAGAGATATGCGACGAAGTGGGTGCCTACCTTCTTGTGGATATGGCACATTTCTCTGGTCTAGTTGCAGGCCTTGCGTATCCAAGCCCCTTTCCTTATGCAGATATTGTTACAAGCACAACGCACAAGGTCCTCAGAGGACCAAGGGGCGGCTTGATACTTACAAATAATGAAGAAATTGCAAAAAAGCTTAATTCCGCAATATTCCCAGGTCTTCAAGGTGGACCTATGTGTCATATTATTGCTGCAAAAGCTGTTGCATTCAAAGAGGCTCTAACAAACGAGTTTAAAGAATATGCAAGGCAGGTTGTAAATAACTCGATAGTACTGGCTGAGACTGTCAGGTCAAGAGGTTTTGATATTGTATCTGGCGGTACCGAAACACATTTATCTTTGATTGATTTAAGGCCAAAAGGGCTAACAGGTAAGCTCGCAGAAAAATCACTTGAAAACGCAGGAATTACATGTAACAAAAATGGTATTCCATTTGATCCAGAGTCTCCATTTATAACATCCGGTATTCGTCTTGGAACTCCAGCTGCAACATCTCGTGGATTTAAAGAAGAAGAGTTCGAGATGGTTGGAAATCTCATCGGCGATGTTCTTGAGGGATTATCAAAAAACAAAGAGGATAATAGTCGGACTGAGAGAGAAGTACTCAAAAAAGTTGAGAAATTATGTGAAGAGTTTCCCATTTATCCGTCATTATAGTTATTTTTTAAAATGAGATGTCCATATTGCTCAAATAAAGAAACTCAAGTTAGGGACTCTAGGCCTTCCGAAGATAATTCAACAATCAGACGACGAAGAGTTTGCCCCGGATGTGGCGGAAGATTCACGACCTTTGAGCGAGTCCAGTTACGAGAGCTTTATGTTTTAAAGAGAACTGGTCAAAAAGTTGTTTTTGATAGAGACAAGCTGATGCGTTCAGTTCAAGTTGCAACCAGAAAAAGACCCGTTGAAATTGATAAATTAGAACAAATGGTTTCAGGTATAGTCCGTCAGCTCGAGAATCGAGGTGATACAATTATAAGTAGCGAACTGATTGGAACTTTGATCATGGAAGGGCTTCGACAAATTGATGACGTATCCTACGTCAGATTCGCATCTGTTTATAAAGATTTTCGTGAAGCAAAAGACTTTGAAGAGTTTCTCGAGGAAATCTCAGATACCAATAAGTAAGCCGTGGTAGCTAAAATTATGAATTTTAATTCTACTGATATTAGGTATATGCGATATGCCCTTCAACTTGCAAGAGTAGGTCAGGGAGAGACATGGCCGAATCCAGCAGTTGGCTGTGTTATTATTGAAAAATCTAACAGTAAAAAGATTAATCCTGTAATCATTGGAACAGGGTATACAAATAAGGGTGGGGTTCCTCATGCAGAAATCATGGCAATGAACTCCAAGAGCAACAACCTAGATGGTGCCACTATGTATGTTACATTGGAGCCATGCTGCCACACTGGTAAAAGCAAGCCTTGTACGCAGGAAATTGTTAGAAATAATCTAAAACGAGTTGTCATTGCAATGGTGGATCCGAACCCACTTGTTGCAGGCAAAGGCATAGATGAATTAAAAAAAAATGGTATCGAGGTAATTGTTGGCTGTTGTGAGAATGAAGCAAAAGAACAAAATTATGGTTTTATTCAGAGAATTACAAAGAATAAGCCAAAGATCACAGTTAAGTTAGCAGTTACAAATGATAATTATATTTGCAGGAAAGATGATAAAAGATTAAAAATAACGAATCATTTAATAGATAAATATATTCATCTGATCAGGGCAAAGCATGACGCAATTCTAATAGGCAATGGTACATATAAGAAAGATAATCCAAAACTTACCGTGCGTTTAGACGGATATAATAAGAAAATGCACAGGTTTTTGCTGACTACAAATTTAGAATTCAGAAAAGAGTCAAATTTATTCATAGATAACCAGAATAATAACTTAACTTTAATTGCCGGCAATGATGTCAGTGAGGTGACATTGAAGGATTTAGAGTATCAAGGAGTTAGAGTATTACGGGTAAAAAAAGATTTACAATCCGGTCGGCTAGATCTTTTCGATGCGTTTGAGAATATTGCAAGAATTGGTATAAACAATCTATTGATTGAGCCAGGGGCAATACTTTTTGGAAGCCTCATAGAAAACTCACTACCAGACGATATAATTATATTTAAAAGCCGTGAAGATCTTGGAAAGTCAGGGTTAGAAGTAACTCAAATAAATAAACTTTTGAATAATAAAAATGGTCAATATGAAAAAAACTATGAAAAGATCATTTTTGACACTACTATGTACCATTACAGAAAAATAGCATAGGGTACTTATGTTTACTGGTATAGTCATTGATGTTGGAACAATAAAAAGTCTCAAAAAAGGTTTAAATGAAATTGAGATGACTATTCATACCGAGAAGATCACATCTTTAAAAGAGGGGATGTCAATTGCGTGCGCCGGCATATGTCTAACTGTGGTTAATTTTGAAAATTATCAGAATGGATATTTGTTCAATGTATTCGTCTCAAATGAGACGCTATCCAAAACAACTCTCTCCGACTATAAAGTAGGAGATCAAATAAATCTTGAAAAAAGTCTCGCCTTGGGCGATGAGATGGATGGTCATATTGTTCAGGGTCACGTTGATGGAGTTGCTAAAATTACAAAAATTGAACAAGATGGTAAGTCATCACGGTTCACCTTCAGAATTGAACCAAATCTAACCAAATTCATTGCGCCAAAAGGTTCTGTGGCTCTGGATGGAACATCGCTCACAATTAATAATGTAGATGGAGATAAGTTTGATGTAAATTTAATACCATACACATTAGATCATACGACATGGAAAAATAATCACAAAGGTGATAGTGTAAATATCGAAGTTGATATACTCTCACGATACGTGCTGAACGACAAAAGTTAGACCAAAGAAATTGGGCCATAATGAAACAAAAGAAGATATTGATTATAGATGCTTATTATTATGATGAAGTTTCTGCTAATTTGTTAAATGGAATTAACGCAGCATTAGAAGAAGAATTCAAAGAGTTAAATCTAAACCCTGATTATATTGTAGTTTCAGGGGCATTAGAGATTCCTCAAGCGATAAATCTCGTGCTGCAAAAAACAAAGTACGACGGTATAATCGCCGTTGGTTGTGTAATTCGTGGGGAAACAAGTCATTATGACATTGTAGCTGATAATTCTGCCCGAGGCATAATGGAATTGTCATTCAAATATAATACCCCAATAACAAATGCTATACTTACCGTGGATACCTATGACCAAGCAATTGCAAGATCCAAAGATAGGGGGCAACATGCACTCAAGGCGCTTATAGGCCTGATGAATATTGGCATATAAATGTCTAAAAAATCCAAAAGTTTAACACGGCTAGTGATTATTCAAGCATTATATCAAATGGAGATGGCGGGAACTGACGTGACGGACATCATAAACTCTCTTGAGGATAGATTAATATTTGATAATAATTTTGATTATCTCATAAGTGACATTAACAAGAAATTACTCACAGACATAATAAATGGAGTTATCGATAATCAAAGCCAAATTGACAGCTTAATTGAAAATAATCTGAGTAGTAACTGGAAATTTAATCGGCTTGATAAGATACTCAAAGCTATATTAAGAGCGGCTGTTTACGAGATATCATATAAATTAGAAACCCCATTAAAAGTAATAATTAATGAGTATATAGATATCACTCACGCATTTTATTCTCAGAAAGAGCCTGAATTCATCAATGCGATATTAGATAAAATTGCGATAGCTGAGAGGGAGTCTGATGGATGAAAAGTTTATCATAAAAAAGTATTTCAAGCCTCTAGCAACCAGCAGAGACTCATTGAATCTTCAAGATGATGTAGCAAGCATAAATGTTGCAGACAAGAAAAATGTTGTCTCAAATCAGGATAGTTTAGTAATGGGTACGCACTTCTTCAAAAGCGATGATCCAGTCTATATTGCCAAGAAGTCATTAAGAGTCAACCTATCTGATTTATTCTCTAAGGGTGTGATACCATATGGATATTTTCTATCTATTGGAATGGACGAAACAATTGATGAGAATTGGGTCAAATTATTCACTAAAGGATTAGCGGAGGATCAAAGGAAGTACAACATTACTTTATTGGGTGGAGATACTGTTTCCGCGCCCCAAGGTTTATTCATTACCATTAATATGATTAGCACTACAAGTGATTGCATTATAAGGAGAACTGGGGCATCTGATAGAGATAATGTATATGTAACTGGTACAGTTGGTAATAGTGCGATTGGCCTATATCTGATGAAAAATAAAAATGATAATTTTGGATTAAGTAAAAAAGATATCGAAAATTTGATTGGGAAATATCTCTTACCAAACCCAAGATATGTTACAGCAGATTTAATAAGAAAGTTTGCGAGCTCGTCAATGGATACAACTGATGGCTTGCTAAATGATCTTCAAATTTTAGCTGAAAACTCTGGCAGAAATTTTGTTATCAACAAAGGATCTATCCCTCATTCAATTAGCGCAAAAAAATTTCTCAGTAATTATGGTGATTTTGATATTGCGCTTTATGGTGGAGATGATTATGAAGCTATCTTCACATCACCGTTAAATTTAGAAAACGAGCTTTATGGGCATGCAAAGAAAATAAATTTAAAAATTACAAAAATTGGCAGTGTTGAAGGTCTCTCAAAGAATCCAAAGCTCTACGATGAGAAAGGTGAAGCGTTTAAGGTGAGCAACTATACTTTTAAACATTTTAAATAGCTAAAAACTGATAATATAGCTTAATTTCTTGCTAATAATCAAAAACTACTTTAATTAAGAAATAATTTTAGATTACAACATCTTTTTGAATAATAATTTTTTGAGGAAACAATGACTACATTAATCACGGTAATTATCTTTTGTGGCCTGCTTGGTGTCGTATATGGCGTTTGGGCTAGCAAGTCAGTAATGGACGCTGATCCTGGTAATGAGAGGATGCGCGAGATTGCAAGTGCAATTCAAGAAGGCGCGGGGGCATATCTTAAAAGACAATATGCGACTATTTCGGTTGTAGGGGTAATTATATTTTTATTAGTTGCTTATTTACTGGATCCGATTGTAGCTATTGGTTTCGCAATTGGTGCTATTTTATCGGGTATAGCCGGCTTCGTTGGTATGTTAATATCCGTGAGGGCTAACGTAAGAACTGCACAAGCGGCCTCGGAAGATCTCTCAAAAGGCCTCTCAATCGCGTTTAAGGCAGGCTCAGTGACAGGTATGTTAGTTGCAGCGCTCGCTTTGCTTGCTGTTAGTGTATATTTCTTTATTTTAACCAATATGCTCGACTATTCCTATGATAGTAGAGTTATAATTGATGCTCTTGTTGCTCTTGGGTTTGGCGCGTCCTTAATTTCAATTTTTGCAAGACTAGGGGGCGGTATCTTCACAAAAGGTGCAGATGTAGGTGGTGATTTAGTGGGCAAGGTTGAAGCGGGAATACCTGAAGATGATCCAAGAAACCCTGCTACAATTGCTGATAATGTTGGTGATAATGTTGGTGACTGTGCAGGTATGGCTGCCGATTTATTTGAAACATATGCCGTCACTATTGTTGCCACTATGGTATTGGCTTCTATTTATTTTTCGAGCTCAGTATACTTTCAGGAGATAATGTTATACCCTCTTGCAATTGGTGCGACATGCATTTTAACGTCGATTGTCGGCACTTTCTTTGTCAAGCTTGGCAAGAATAACTCTATAATGGGCGCCTTATACAAAGGTTTCTTTGTTACGGGGGCTCTGTCATTAGTTCTATTGTGGCCACTCACAAATTATTTAATTGGAATGGAAACAATTATTGAGACCTCATTCATCAGATTCTCAGGTATGGACATGTTTTTGTGTGGAGTTTCTGGTCTTGCAGTTACAACACTGATTATTGTCATAACAGAATACTATACAGGCACAAATTATAGACCCGTAAAATCAGTTGCTGCAGCGTCTGTCACTGGTCATGGAACCAACGTTATCCAAGGTCTGGCTATGTCTCTTGAGGCAACAGCACTACCTTCGTTAGTGATCATCGCAGGAATAATAGTCACATATAGCCTTGCCGGTCTATTCGGTATTGCAATTGCTGTAACAACGATGCTCGCTCTGGCTGGCGTAGTGGTAGCGCTTGATGCCTTTGGGCCCGTCACAGATAACGCAGGTGGAATCGCTGAAATGGCTGACCTTCCAGAGGAGGTGAGGAATACCACTGATGCACTAGATGCGGTTGGCAATACAACCAAGGCTGTAACTAAAGGGTATGCAATCGGTTCTGCTGGACTGGGGGCGCTCGTTTTATTTGCCGCATATACAGAAGATTTGAGTTATTTTGCAGCCAATTCTGGTCAATATTCATACTTTGATGGAATTAATTTGGATTTTGGTCTATCCAATCCATATGTCGTGGTTGGTTTACTTCTTGGGGGGCTCATGCCATATCTATTCGGTGCTATGGGTATGACTGCAGTTGGTCGGGCGGCCGCTTCTGTAGTTGAAGAAGTCAGACGTCAATTCAAGGAAGATAAAGGGATTCTAAAAGGTACTTCTAAGCCAGATTATGCTCGAGCTGTAGATATGCTGACCAAATCCGCTATCAAAGAAATGATAGTTCCATCGATGCTTCCAGTTTTAGCACCCGTGCTATGTTTCTTTATTATTAATGCAATTGATGGAAAGTCATCCGCTTTTTCTGCTCTTGGCGCAATGTTATTGGGTACAATAATAACAGGACTATTTCTTGCAATTTCAATGACAGCAGGTGGTGGTGCATGGGATAATGCAAAGAAACTTATTGAAGACGGACAATTTGGAGGTAAGGGATCTGAAGCTCATAAGGCGTCAGTCACAGGGGACACCGTTGGCGACCCTTATAAGGATACCGCTGGACCAGCCATCAATCCTATGATTAAAATTACCAATATAGTTGCATTGTTGCTTCTAGCCATTTTGGCTCATTAAAAATATGGTGGTTTAAAAGATAGAGCCTGCAATAGCCTCAGAACTCGTATATCTGCCTGTAGTATCGAACAGATCCTGAAGAATTGTGACCTCCGTGCCACCAGGCACGGTTTCCTCAGATTTATAGTCAACAACTCTTCCATCCTTCAATGCATATTCTTCAATGGTTTGGATTGTTTCATTTTCACCAAATCCAATGACAACTATTGTTCTTTCAATTTCCCTCGGATTAAGAAACGCATATTTATAGAATTTATTTGAAATATAGTAAAACTTGTCACCATTATTTGAAGAAGTAGTTGAAGGGGATCCCATCAATGAGAGTACTTCAACTTTTTGCATTCCTTCAGATAGTTTTTTCTGTGAGTCTTCATTAAAAATATAGCCTCTTTTTTCAATTTGTGTCGAGCATGATGCCATAATTAACAAAAGTAATATTATTAATATTTTTTTCATATCTAGCACTTTAAATAAAAAATAATAGTAGTTATTAAATAATATATAGATAATGTGAGATAACAATAGATGATTTTTTTTAAAAGTGATAAAGATACGCATTTTGATCTATACTATAAAATTGTTAATATTTCTCGTGGCAGAGATTTTTACTCTAAATGTCAAGTTCCAGATACGATGGATGGAAGGTTCGAAATCCTAATATTACATCTGATCGTACTTATACGTAAATTGAAAATGGAAAATCAAGAGCAGCTCTCACAATCTATTGTAGATTTAATGTTTTCATCAATAGATCTATCATTAAGGGAAGAGGGTGTTGGTGATTTATCAATCCCAAAAAAAATGAAGAAAGTTGGAATGGTATTTTATGGAAGGTCAACATCATTAGAACAGATCTTAGAAACAGATGATGTGACCATAAAAAAAAATTTGCTTGATGATTATTTCTTAAGAAATGCATTTTCTTCAAATGCTTCAAATAAAAAAAATGCTGATTTATTATCAAGGTATACAATTGCATTTGAAGGGCTTCTAACGAAAGTAAGCATAAGCGAAATACCAAAACTTGATGTTCAAAGTATAATCCAAATATTCAATACGAATTAATTAATTTTATTTTAAGTATATAATTGTAAAAACTGGTGTATATTCATTAAATCATTTATTATTAATTATGTCTGATCAGGTAAACATAGCTGTTGATTGCATGGGTGGTGATGATAATGCCTCTTTCGTCATGCCTGGTTTATTACTCACTTTAAAAAAATATCCAAACATTAAGTTTCAACTATTCGGTGACGAAGAGACTATTAAATCAAGAATCTCCAAATACAAGGCGGTTGAAAATGCCTCCCAGATCATTCATTGTGATACTTATGTTAAAATGGATGAAAAACCATCTATTGCAATAAAAAATGGCCGTGGTAAGTCAAGCATTTGGGTTGCTATTGAGTCTATTAAGCAAGGAAATGCCGACTTTATGATTTCTGCCGGTAACACAGGCGCGCTCATGGCAATGGCAACGCTAATTCTTAAGACAATATCAAAAATACAGAGACCAGCTATTGCTGCGATTTGGCCAACCATCAATGGAGAAACGGTTGTTTTAGATATAGGCGCAACAATTGGATTTAATAAGAAACAACTAATTGATTTTTCAATTTTAGGAGCTTCAATGGCTCAGGTAATATTTGATGTAAAGCAGCCTACACTATCACTGCTGAACATCGGTGAGGAAGAAATTAAAGGCTTGGATGAAATAAAAGCATCACATGAAATATTGAAATCAACAGAGCATTTTTTTAGATATAAAGGTTTTATTGAGGGGAACCAGATTGGCAGAGGTTTTTCAGACGTCGTTGTCACGGATGGCTTTACTGGGAACATCGCGTTAAAGACCGCCGAGGGTACAGCGAGTCAAATTTCAAAATATTTCAAGGACTCAATTAATAGGTCATTAATGGCAAAAGTTGGCTATTTTTTTGCTGCAAGCGCATTCAAATCACTGAGAGAAAAAATGAATCCTAGTAGGTTGAATGGCGGGGTTTTTCTTGGTTTGAATGGGATAGTTATTAAGAGTCATGGAAAGACAGACCCTGTGGGGTTTTCCTCGGCTGTTGATTTGGGTATAGATATGCATAAAGCAGCGCTCATCGATAAGATAAAAAGTAATATTGGAGTAACCGAAAAGGAAGTAAATATTGATTAATACAATAGTTAAGGGTATTGGCATGTACTTGCCAGAAAAAATTTTAACAAATGATGATATTTCAGAATTTGTCAATACCAGCCACGAATGGATCTATGAAAGAACTGGCATAAGGCAGAGACATATCGCATCAGAAGATCAAATGACTTCTGACCTTGCTCATATGGCTGCCCTAGATGCTATCCAAGATGCCAACATTAACGCCGCAGACATAGACCTAATCATACTAGCAACTTCTACTCCAGATCAGGTTTTTCCATCTACTGCAGTAAAATTACAGGATATATTGAATATTAAAAGGGGGGCTGCATTTGATATTCATGCTGTATGTAGCGGTTTTATCTATGCGTTATCTACAGCCGATAACTTTATCAAGAGCGGTAAATATAAAAGAATACTTGTTGTTGGTTCGGAAGTTTATTCCAGAATACTCGACTGGAAAGATAGATCAACCTGTGTACTATTTGGGGACGCCTCAGGGGCTTTCATATTAGAGGGCCAGAATAAAAATAGTATTACTAGTGGTATAATTGACTCTGTCATCAGGTCTGATGGTCAATACCGAGGTAAATTATATTGTGATGGTGGTCCATCTATGAAGTCAAGTACTGATAATTTCATAAATATGGATGGGAAGGAAGTTTATAAACATGCGGTGGAAAAGCAAACTGCAATTGTTGAAGAGTTATTAGACTCAGCTGGTGTCGATATAGATGCTATCGACTGGTTTGTACCGCATCAGGCAAACCTGAGGATACTACAGACCACCGCAAAGAAATTAAAACTCAAGGAAGAGAAGATTATTGTAACGGTAGATAAGCATGCCAATACATCATCTGCGTCAATACCAGTCGCTATGGCTACCGCTGTAAAAGATGGCAAAATAAAAAGGGGCGACATGCTGTTACTTGAGGCCTTTGGTGCTGGGTTTACATGGGGTGCCGTTCTATTGAGATATTAAAAAAAATGATTCTCATAGTTGACTGTAAGTTATATCTAGCTTAAAAATATTACTGAGGGAAAAATGACTGACAAAACATTAACAAGATTAGGGATATGCGAAGCAATATATAGACAGATCGGTCTATCAAGAAAAGACTCCTTAGATATTGTTCAGAATATACTAGAAAAAAAAGCTAATTCTCTCTCTAATGGAAATGACATAAAGCTGTCCTCATTTGGCAGCTTCCTCATAAAAAGAAAAAAATCAAGAATAGGAAGAAATCCAAAAACAAAGATAGAAGCTGTAATCAGCGAAAGAAATGTTGTTATCTTTAGACCCAGCATGCAGTTAAAAAATAAAATTAATACAGATTAGTAAAGTTAGAATAATGAATGAAAAAGCTGAAGATGCATTCAAAACAATAAGCGAGGTTTCGGGGGAGTTAAACATCCCACAACACGTATTAAGATTTTGGGAAAAGAAATTTAAACAAATAAAACCTATGACGCGCGGAGGGGGTAGAAGATTTTACCGTCCGGAAGATGTCGATCTTTTAAAGGCAATATATAACCTTTTATATACTGAAATGTATAGCATCAGCGGCGTTCAGAAAATTTTTAAGGATAAAGGAAAAAGCTATATTTTGGATAGCTTTGCTTCTTCGGGTAATACAAAGAAAATGGACAAAGTTAATCACAATGAAGATAATGCTAGTGATTATGTAGCCGATTTATTTAACAGTCAGAATTCAGATGAGTCTGAGTTAAATTTTAAAAATTTTCTTAATGACTCAATATCTGAGTTGGAGTCTTTAAAAGAAATATTACAAAAAAGCTATAGCTAATTCTTTTTTTTCAATATGAATATAATTGGTATTGTCCACAATATGCCTATGAGCATGTAAAACAAGATCTCTATAAAAATATTATTTAGTTCTAAAACAAAAACACCTACTCGCATTGAAATTAATATATATATAAATAAATATATTAGGAAGATTGCTGTATAAATTATTTTTCGGAAATTATTCATATCTTATATCAATTAAAACTATAATCATATGATAATCAATGAGGATAGAAATATAAATCAAAATATTAAAAATGATGATGTTTCTCTATGGTTAATATTGACCATAGTCACTCTTATATCCCTCATAATTATTGGGGGTATAACAAGGCTCACTGAATCCGGCCTTTCAATAACGGAGTGGCAGCCGATTTCTGGGATTTTTTTTCCACTCTCAGAGTTATCTTGGCAAAAGGAGTTTGATAAATACAAGCAGATACCAGAATTTTTTTTGGTAAACTCGGCAATGAGTCTAGCTGAATTTAAAATTATATATTTTTGGGAGTGGTTCCATAGGTTCCTAGCAAGACTTCTCGGATTTGTTTTTTTTATACCATATATGTACTTCTTACTAAGAAATAAATTTTCAAAAAAAGAGAAAATGTTTCTCCCATTTATTTTGCTTATGGGTGTTGCTCAGGCATTCGTCGGTTGGTATATGGTACAAAGTGGTCTGGTAGAGAACATAAATGTGAGCCAATACAGACTTGCAACACATCTATCGATTGCTTTTTTGATCCTAGGATCCCTATTTCTATTGTATCTATTGAGATCCGAAAGCGTAATATATTTAAAAACCAGACCAACATTATTCCTAAAAGTTTCATCACTTATTTTGCTTCTCCTAACATTTATTCAGATTATTCTTGGCGCATTTATGTCAGGAACTCGTTCCGGTTTATCATACAATACCTGGCCATTAATCGATGGTGAATTTATACCTGATGGACTTTTTTCAATATCAGTTTGGTATTTAAATTTTTTTGAGAACCCACTTACTATTCATTTTGATCATAGAATGCTGGCATACATACTATGCGTTGTAATATTTATACAATTCATC
>MDTD01118201.1_pt1 | contig 15509 bp, 18 predicted proteins | sample 811221 | NCBI WGS metagenome assembly MDTD01 (sample SAMN05326646, study PRJNA326480) | marine metagenome | isolation source: seawater | place: Pacific Ocean: South West | collected 2011
GGCATCAGGCTGAACAACCCATAAGAGCTCCTTGCATGGGTGGTTGAAGTTGAGCTTAATCTTGTTAGAAGAAGAACCAACAGATTCATCACCAGTAAACTGGAGCTGTTCGATGAGGTACTCATGAGGGTTCTGGGCCATGCGTCTGCGCTCATCAGTGTCAAGGAAGACGTAGTCAACGTAGAGCGAAGCCGCTACAAGGGACTGGTTGTAGGCGGCAGTGACCTTGATGTTCTTGGACTGCGTTGAGTCGCAGTGAAGATCGTTGACAGCCCACAAGCACTCATCAATGGGGCGGATGTCAAGGTTGATCTTGACCTCGTGATACTGAAGAGCGATGAGGGGAAGGGCAAGACCAGGGTTGCGGCAATACCAGAACTGAAGAGGGACGTAAAGAGTCGTCTCAGGAAGGGCATTACGAGGAGCGCAAACCTGGCGAGGGGCATTGGAATCACAGGGTCCGTCAACATCGTTGAAAGAAGGATCCGTGATGAAGGTGAGCTGAGTGGTGTTACCAACCATCTTGTAGTAACCACGCTGCTGCTCAGAAGTGAGGGTGAGCTGAGTCCAGATGTGCATCCAGTCACCATACTGGCGATCAATGCGCTGGCCTCCGATCTCTACCTCAACCTGAGAGATCATCTGCTCACCGGGGAAATCAAGCCAACGAGCGTATACGCCACTGACGCCCGAGGCACCGAGAGCCTGGCCAATCTCAGGAAGAGTGACCTGAAGATAGGTGCGGTAGGCAAGATCACCATTTCTGGAGATAGTGCAAGTTACACGGCGACCGAAATCGGCCTGGCCGTTGAAAGTCTGTTCAATAGACTCCATAGCAAAATTGGTATGTCTGCGGTACGTTACTTTCCAAAAAGTAATCTGTGGGTTACCAGTGAGATAAACATCCTGGGCACCATAAGCGACTAACTGCATGAGACCTCCTCCCATTTTATAATATTGCTAAAGAAAAAAATTTTTCAGATTTTAATTTAATTCAATAATTTTTGTATGTCCATATTATTTCTCATGAAATCTTTTAGATATGACTCTAAGTAGATCTCCCGTTCGTTGTTATGTTTCTTAATGAATACATAATTCTCATTCTTTTTCTTGATTGTCCACCCATCTTCTAAAGCATTGAATAATAAAATCATCTTTTGTAACTTTACAAATTCTATTTTCATCTTATTTTCTCCGTCATCAATTGTTAATTCCATAAATTTTAAGGACAAAAATTATATTCTATTTTAACTTTAATTCTAAATATAATTCTTTTTTATAAATAATGATTTAAGATAAAATACTTAAAATTAAATATAGTAACTGATGCCATCATTTAAACCAAAACCTGTTAAGAAAATACAACCTGTAGGCAAAAATACTGTTACACTAGACAACCATCATAGTGAAATATTAGAAACTATTCAAAACAATGACGATGTAGTAATACCACAACTGTTGAAAGAAAAAAAGCAATATAAGAAGTATCTCAAGAAAAATATCTCTATTGAAGAAAGACTCAACGTAGAAGATAAAATCAAGAACATAAAAGATAAAATCACTGAGCTACACGCTTACAAAAAGAAATATCATTTAGACAATGCTAATCTCGTCTTTGAATACTTTGAAAACAAAAAAAAGATATCAGAAGGAATGACACAGACAAAGGTGTTAGATTCATTCTTCAAAAAACAAGGCACCAACAGTAACACAAATGAAGAAATGAATAACATTAATACTAGTGTCCACAAATATCTTTCAAATATCAACGAACAACAATTTGATTTAAACAACTACATAGTTCCTAGCGACATATGTCAATACTGCAACAAAGGCGAATTGATACCGGTTGAACATGATGGTATTCTAGTGTGCAACCACTGTTCATGTCATGTTCCTTACTTGGTTGAAAGTGAAAAACCGTCATATAAGGAACCGCCAAAAGAAGTATGTTTCTATGCATACAAAAGAATAAACCACTTTAGAGAGATCCTTGCGCAATTCCAAGCAAAAGAAACAACACAAATACCAAACGAGGTGATTGAGAACATAAAGTCACAGATAAAAAAAGAGAGAATTACGACTGAACAGATAAATAATAAAAAGGCAAAGGAAATCCTCAAAAAACTAGGATACAATAAATATTATGAACATATTCCATTTATCAAAGACAAATTAGGCATCAAGCCTCCTATAATGTCCCCCGAACTAGAGGAAACCTTATGCAATTTATTTATGGAAATACAAGGACCATATGCCAAATATTGTCCAGACGATAGAGTAAATTTTCTCAATTACTATTACACCGTATACAAACTATGTGAGTTACTTGAAAAAGATGAATTCCTACCTTACTTCCCTATGCTGAAAGACAGAGAAAAACGTATAGAACAGGATGAAATCTGGAAGAAAATTTGTGAAGAACTCAATTGGGAATTTATACCCACCATTTAGAATATATCTGAGGTATTTATATATGAAATATATTGACTATAAACTCTCAGACAAAAATATAGCATTCTACATTGGTGCAATATTACTACTTTGCTCACACTTAATACATTTCACACAAGGTAATGCAGATCTTGTAACGTTCTTTAAAGCACTATTTATTCTAGGATATTCTTTCTTTAATCTAAGTGAGTTTCTTAATAAAGGTAATATTCATATTGCCACGTTGATAATGCGAACATCTATTATCACTATGGTAGCAGTCTCTATATATTACGATAGTTATCACAAAGGATAATTGATAATTAATTAAATATTTATAAATTTTTAATTAATTAATTAATTATAAACCGGAAGGGAAACCAACCAAGTTAGCACCAATACCAAAGCCAGCTCCAGAACGGGCCTGAACAGCCATGCTTGGGAGATAAGTATCAAGAATGCTGAAAGTAGCAGCGGCAGTCAAAGCAATCAAGGCTACTTCATCCATGTTCAAAGATTTCTTAGGGATGGCGTAGGCAGCGATAGCTACCATCAAGCCTTCAACTAAGTATTTAATAGCGCGTTTTACGAGTTCACCGACGTCCAAACCAGGCATCATTGCTATATATATTTAATAAACAGAAAAAAATATATCTTCGTTAAAAAACTTAAAATCTAATAATATATTGTAGTATATGCAAGATAACTATGAAAAGCCACTAAACAGCGACGGATCTAAAAACCCTAAATATGTTGATCTTCTTGAAGAGGACAAACCTTTAGCCGGTCAAAAGTTCGGCTGTGTTTCTTTTGTGTCTCCCGAGAATGTATTAAAGCAAAAAAACATTTTTCTATTTGAACAATTCCTAAAGAAGTGGGAGGTGTCAAAGAGTATGGAGAAATTCACTCAATTTCTAAATTATATTTCGTATAAATACAACGTTGACTTTGATAAGATGATGGCAGATTTGGAGGAATTCTCTAAAGAAGAGAAGAAAACAATTAATCATAGCACCCTAAGCGATGACTACAAGAACTTTATGGACCAATATGAAGATGATCTTGAGAAGGAGTTTAACATCGCAAATGAATTTCAGACCACTGTTCGTGGAGTGAAGCTCAGAGGCAATTTCCCTACTCAGGAAGAGGCTGAACTTAGGTGTAAGATGTTGAGGGAAACAGACCCTAATCATGACGTATACGTGGGTCCTATTGGTATTTGGATGCCATGGGAACCTGATGCCTATAAAACGGGACGTGTTGAGCACCTTGAACCAGAGCTCAACCAGTTGATGCATGAAAAGAAGAAGAACGAAACAAAGGCTAAGGATGCTTTTGATGCCAGAGTAAAAGAGTCCAAGCAAAAGGCGATTGAAGACAATATCAAGAAAGCAGAGGAATCCGGCAATAAACTTACCCAGACGATTACCAAAGACGGAGACCTAGTAAATGTAGCCGCAGCTGACACTGACTTCACTGGCAGCAAAGAAGAAATTTCTGTCGCGGATATCCGCAAGGAGCTGTTTGAAGGAGACAATGTTGTCATGGGAGACTCAGACCATGGCCTAAGTGATCTTGAGAATGTCACCTTTGAGCTAGGCGAGAACAAGAAGAAGTAATTTCATAAAATTATTTAATATCATTTATTAAATAATTAGTTCAATAATAGACGCGTTCTCTGCAACCAACGCCCATGATGTAATATTATGTTACTTGTATTGCCTAATATATGAAATACCATGTGCCATAAATACCAGTTATCTTCATATCTTTCCCATTGATATACTGCTTTAATAAAACTTAATATGCATACAAAGAGATTTATGAGAAATTCTTTTTGTAGATCCGAGTAAAATGAGCTATAAATTGACGTTAAAACCGCAAAACGAGCTAATGTGATATCACATGTTCTGCGTAATCCTACTTTTGGCTTCATCCAAAAAAGCGTGGAGAATAACATCACAACCATTATTTGAATTGTATATATTCTCCTTTCTTTATACAATATAGAGCTCAATAAAGAAACACTCATTGATAGCGACGACACTGTTAGAGCTCTTGATTCATGGCGAGTCGCGATGATCGTCATAGGGCGCGGATATTTCCGACACTGTCTGCCCGATTGTTCAACCATGATTAGCTCAGTATTAATACATTTATCATGTTTGGTAGGTATGTCTTCTATGTCGTCTTTATTCATATCATTATCTCCAATCTTTCTCTTATGCTCTTTACTCATTACGTTGTATAATAATTTATTATTTTTTCTTTAATAAATTACTATTAATCTACTATTAGTCTTCTATATCTGAGTCATTCAGAAATCCTTCAGGATCGAATTCATCTAGTTCACCCTCTATGACACCAATGTTATAGTTCCTACCATCCTCTATAGCTTTATTTTCTTTATCTGTGGATGTTATCAGAGGACTTACCTTACTACATATAAAATTTAATGGATGTTTTACATTTTCATATACTCCTTCAACAAAGTCTATATGCTTCGCCATTTTTTTACAATCTTCACTTAAATCTTTATTGATAGTCTGTAATATAAGATCCATCTTTTGGTTCATTTCTTCAATTCTTTCTTCTATATTTTTAATTCTCTCTTCAAGATCACACATATTTATTAAAAGACAACATAATTATTAGAGTTATCTGAACGACAAGACCCGATATACCGTCATGATACATACTTCGTATTAATCCAAGAGGCTTATAATAGTACTGGTCTAAATAAGGAAACAATTTTGTGGCTTTCATAACGATTCCAAACAAACCACTAATAATGAAACTTATAAACAAAAAGGTAACTACTGACGATATATCCATTACATCTGACGGAAATGAAACGATATTGAGTATCACATACTGAGTAACTGCGCCAACAAAGCCTGCTATTAAAGCAGCAGCTAGTAGAGTATGTTTCTTAAAATAAGGCTGTAAGATTCTTACAAAATCATACTTCATAATGGAAGGTAGCTTCTTGTAGTTTTCAGACATAACCCTAAGTAAAACATCCCAGAGAGCAGTGACTATAAATGTTAAAACAACAATTTCGCAAACAGTCATATATATATAATTCGTTAAAAAATTGAACTTTATATATTCAATAATTATATATATATAAAATGCAGCAGCCAATTCAAGACTGGAAACCAATGGTGCTCAATAAAAGCACTTCTACCACCAACTCAAAAAAAGGCACTACTGGAACTCAAGCAGGTCTCACTAAAAAAGAAAGAGAACTACTTGACTCCAATGATGCAAAGTCTATTACCCTTATGTCACGAAATATTGTATCGCAACTTATCGCAGCTCGCGTTGCAAAAGGCTTCACGCAACAACAAGTTGCAAAAAATTTGAACATTGATGTAAAGATCATCAAGGATATTGAGACATTTAAATATAAAAATGACATGGCGTTGGCACAACGCATTGCCAGAAGCCTAGGAGTCACGAAACTTGTTAAGTAACTATCTAAACGCTAACGTCTCAAAGTCTTCCTCTGATTCACTCATAAAATAGTCGTCTGTCAAATATGAAGCCGGAATATTCAATGGTTCTTCTATTGTCGCTACATATTTATATTTTTTTTTGCTAACATCAGAATCGCCTAACTCTGTCCTACAAATCGGACATGTAGTTCTGTCCAACATCACGAGTTCTAAACATTCCTTATGAAAAATATGTTTACATTTCGTTATAACAAAATTACGTTTATGTTTCTTAGTTTTAATTTCATCAGGACGTGGCTCTAGACATATACTACATACATCCGAGTATGGCACTGGTTTTGATGACCATAAACCCATAAATATAATAGATATTATAAATATTATATTTACTTTCTAGATCTCGTTTTAGCTTTAGCAACATGTCTTTTTTTATGTCTCCTAGTTTTGTTGGATTTTGCTCGTTTTTTATGAGTTTTCTTGTTCTTATGCATTTTTCTCTTTGTGCTAGATTTTCTAGACTTGCCACCCTGCGACCCCGGTCGCACTTTCCTCCATGTATCATTGCTAGGTATCAGACGAGATGGAGGTGGGCCGTTACTAAGATAAGAAGTACATGATTGTATCATATTGGTGAACCTCGCTGGATTTACTTTAAGAGCTGTATGGTGTAATCTGAACTGTCTTCTACTGGAAAGGCACTTATCGCTTAACCCTGTGCTCACTGAAGCTTTGGATATCGGCTTTTGACCTGTCTGCTTAGTATACCAGCCCCATACCTGATACCAAAACGCAAAATATAAACTCCAGTCAACTGCTGGATATGGGACCTGACTTACTTGACGGACTATACTCTCAGAATTAAGTTGTAGACGAAAGTCATTCACTGTCGCAGCGTCTGCATCGTAGTACCTACATACACTCTGAATAGGAATACTTCCTGTAGCATCAAATAACGATACCACTAGAACCATTAACTTAAAGTCTTTTGAATCAACACATCGTTGAGGCTCGTTTGTGATTACTTGACTAATTGTTGCTATTCTTTCACTCAACCCTTTCATTCCCCCCAATAAACTATACATAGAAGTACCAAATGTCCATAAATCTGATAGTTTATCGGGATTATCATATGTCTTACATCTATCACTATCTCCAAAAAAATAAAATGGTGTATTCTCTCCTGTTTTACTAACAAAACTTAAGCCCATGCTGTGAGCGCCTACTATACCAAATGATTTGCATCTACTTCCTTCATTTCCTGCAACATCATTCATTTCATAATTTGTCGGCAAGACTACGTACTTGTTTTTGCAATAATTCGCAAGGTCGCCTGCATTGTGCCCTATAAATCTTTCTGACTTGATAAATCTGGTAACGAACCATGCCGTCTGGGTAGTTCTTAACAGATCGGATACGCACACTAATGAAATATTCTCTATGCCTGAAGTTTCCAGCCATACACCCGCTGCAGCTGCTTCTAACTTACCCTTAGATGTAAGAGGTGCATCATGTGGCGCACGTCCTGCCGTTGCTTTATTGTGCTCACCTTCACCATGTCTTATAAAATAAATATCAGTTATACCCTCTTGCAGATCAGGTGCGAATTTGGCCTTCCAATCATTAAAAGCATCCTGACCCTTAACAACAAGTGTTGGTTCAACGTTAGGATATAACTGTGCATTTTTATGTGGTTTTTCAGGATTTTGTTTTGGAACAAGACCAGGAAAGACTAGTTGAATAGTCACCATCTTGTTTTGCATATCAATGTGCAATTTAATTATACATCCATTTCCTAGCTTCATAGCACCTCCTTTGATAATAGATATTAAGTCCATGTTACCAGTGCTTAAACCTCCTTTGTGTTCCAAGAATCCTGACTCTGCTTCGCCACCACCAACTCCGTATTGCGATAAAAGACATGCAAGGGCATTCTGGTGTGTAGCTATTATAATACTTCTGCTAATATTGCGTTGACTTCCTTCTTCAACATCTGGCGGATATTGTCCAGAAAAGACCGGCTCTTCTGAACTACTTGACGACGGTGTTCTACTAAAGTCCGATGCTTCTCCATCACCATCTTTAGGGTTCCCGGGAGCTGTATTATCATTAATCATAATATATATACTAATTAGATTATATATTATGTTACCACTTAGACTTTTTAACATTAATACGCGGTCCTGCTCCCTTTTTCTTTGATGCGTTAGGATCATACATTTCTTCTTCATCATCAGAATTCAGATCTTTTGATAGCTCCCAGAATTCCTTTGAACCAAGTTTGAAATCACTATGAGGCTCGGCTTTATACCAGAAAATCTGATCAGTTAATTTATTACTTTTCGCATTGTTGTTTATGACTAGACATTCATAGTTTTCTGTGCACTGATCCATAACCTGACAGAACGATTCAAATGTGGGAAACATACCTGCATAATTCTCAAATATACGTTTTCTGTTGGTAAGATATGGCTCTCTTAATATAAATACATAGTCAATATTTGTTCTTAAATTTGGCGGAATACCTAGTGGATACTGCATCGTAATGATTAACATGATCTTCCAATGACGACCATTCATAAAAAGAAGACGCATCATCTTATCTTTAGACCATGACGAGTCATATAAGCAGTCATCTAATATAACGAAAGCCCGAGGGTCTATTGAACTCTTCTTATAGGTAGTCACTTCTTTTTTAATCTGCTTTAATACCTGCTTCTGTCTTTTAAGAATATTCTCAATAATCGCTGTATTATACTCATCGTGTATGAAAAGCTTTGGAACATGCGAGGAATAAAAACCGTTCCCTGCCTCTGTTCCAGATATTACTGTTCCTATAGGAATGTCTTGTTGATAATATAAAAGATCTCTCACTAAGTAACTTTTACCAGTGTCTCTCCTACCAATTAGAACAACCACAGGGCCTTTATTCTCATCTGGCTTGAAACTAATATCTTTCATATTAAATTTTTTAAGGTCTAGAGTCATAATACTCTATCTAAAGATTAAAATAATAAAAACATTAACGCAGAAAATGAGTTTGAAACAATTTTTATTAATATTTAGAAAAGATAATGGTATTTGATTTAAACTACCGAAAATTTAAGGATACAAAAGAGTTATATTCTTCATTAGAAAACACTAAATTGGGATTATATGATACCCAAAACTACATTCCTATCTACAATCGTTTCTTCAACCTTACTGAGTCTAACTTCAATAATGTGACTCTGAATAACAGATGGTTAATTAAAAATATTAAGAATGACTCAGGTAAGAAGTTATATGAATGTACTTTACAAGATTCCAGTAATAATGAAACAACCAAAGATGTATTTTTTAAATGTTCACCATTACTGGATCCTTTAAAATTCATACTTGGTAAATATAATACTGAAGATAAGGAGTTATTGCCTAAGACCTTAGACTATTCCGATTTCAATAAAATTAAGGATGTCAATAACTCTGCATATACGGATGGATTCTTTTCATATCTAACTAGCAAACTCAATGAAGAGCATGATTTTATTCATGGACTTGATTTCTATGGCGGGGTTCTGGCTATGCAAGATAAATTTACCTTTGATGTCATTGATGACATTGAATATCTTTATGAGTCGTCAAATTTTCACAAGAACAAAGGTGTTCTATTTGATATGGATGAGAGCAATATAGACATGTTTGTTCATTCTGACTCTAGCACTAATAAACCTAAGATAAGGATCAAGAGCTTAAACGAAGAAATAAAAGTTGATGACATTGACAGCAATGGCTACGATGATATATTTGACAACAACGAAGCGGACACATCAAGTAAAGAGGCAAATGTCTCTGAAAATGCCGATCTGTCGGATAATATCGTGTTCAACAACGACATGAATACTAGTTATAAGTCGTCCAGAAGTTCGTCTACGTTTTCGTCAAGAACATCTGACACTAGAAGCAATGAATCAGACGAATTTTCTGACGACGAAGATGTAAGTGAGTCCGATGACGATGATTCCAATTCTATTTCAGAATCAAGATCAAGCAATAACAGTGGTAGTAGCAATGCATCAGAAAATGCACTAAATATCAACATTTTTAACTTTCCGGTTGAGGTTATTTGTCTTGAGGGGTGTTATGAAACGTTAGACAGACTTATTGATGTTAGTCCATTATCAAACAATGAATGGAAAAGCATATTTATGCAAATTATTATGATGCTATTGACTTATGAAAAAGCATTTGACTTCACACATAACGATCTGCATACAAATAATGTTATGTATATTCCAACTGAAAAACAATTTTTATATTACTGTTATCAGGGAACATACTATAAAGTTCCTACATATGGAAAAATATTCAAAATCATAGATTTTGGAAGAGCAATATACAAGTTTAAAGGCAACACGTTCTGTAGCGACAGCTATGGTCCCAATGGCGACGCAGCTACCCAGTATAATATTGAACCATATCTAAGTGAATCCAAGCCACGTTTAGAGCCTCATTATGGGTTTGACTTATGTAGACTAGGATGTGCACTATATGACGAGTTAGTAGAGGAAGAAGATGAAGCCGAAGATAATGATAAGCAACCTAGATATGACGCACTTAGTGAATTAGTGAAGGGGTGGTGTATGGACGATAAAGGTAAAAATATCTTATATAAGAAAAATGGTGTAGAGAGATACCCCGACTTTAAACTCTACAAAATGATCTCACGCACTGTTCACAATCCTACTCCCCAGGCGCAATTAGATAATCCATTCTTCAGTGAATACGTAGTCACTAAGAAAACGATTAACAAAAAGGCAAAAATTATGAATATTGATAAAATACCAAGCTACGTTAACTAATAATTCTAATTATTTATTTAATAACAACTAATTAGAATCCAGGCTCATTGGAGAACGCTTGAGTACTTCCTCCGCCGCTCATCATCTTCTTAGCTCCGTCTAAAGTGGGATATACTTGTGTAAGAAGAAAATCACCAGCAACTACAGAGAGCATTACTAGGATCGTCTGCATAATGATCTCACGCATATCCCTTTCTTCCTTGTTTACTCTCGTCTTAAAGTATTGGATAATTGCAAATATAACTGCAACTGTAGCAGGTAAAACAATATTATTCATTTATTTATAATTAAATAAATCTTACTATAAATAAACGAATTATGTGAGGATTTCAATGTCCGTCAGCAATGAACTATCATCCACCTTAATATCTGGGGCAGGAATATCATGAACGTCCATTACATCTAAAGATATCGGATCGTTAGAAATTACCAATTTATCTTCCTCATCATCTTCTCCCTCTTCTATTTTACGTTGTTCATTTCTATCACTGCTTATCTGCTCTAGTCTATCAACGGTCTTGGGGGCTTCAATACTTTCAACAGCGCCTTCTACATTGACCGCCATATCTGTATCATTGAAAGACAAGGTCTTATTCTCAGGAACTGCAGCAGGTGGGGGTGGGGGCGGAGCCGACACAGGTGCAGAGGCTGCATCTATAGATTCAGACAGAGGTTCAGTCGCAACGATATTGGACGTGTCAACGATTGGGGCAGGAGTCTCTTTTACGCTGTCGGTCTTGACACTGGATGGAGGAGCAGCCTCGGGCTCTTTTTCAGGTTCTTTTACTGGCTCCTCTATGATTTCCTCTTTTACCTCCTTAACGACTTCGTCTTCTGTTGTCTCGTCCAAATATGCGCGAAGTATTTCTTCTATAGGAATACTTTCTCTTACTGCGTTCAAAATACACTCCTTAACGATAGTCTCAAATTCTCTATTGCACTGTTGAATCTGTAATGGCATCAAATCCTTCTCAAAAATATAAACATTCGTATACAGCTTTCTAGCGACCTGAATGTAAGCTTTGTGAATAAAGCTATCAAGAGAAGGAATATTTATGTCTATCTTTTTCTGAGACTGACCTACGCGAACACATGTAAGCAATTTCAATTGAATAACATGAACACATGTAATCAAATCCCCTAAATACCCACATCCACTTGTCTCAATAATACGATTTCTCTCTTCTTCTATGGTGGTTGCATTCCAGTTAGGAATATTTGCCAATAAGTTCTGAAAAGTCATGAGATATTTTTCATGCTCATCATTTTCTTCGCACATTCTAGTTGACTCATTGAATATGGATCTAAAACCTTGCATAATCAAAGGTGTTAACAAGTTAACCAGACGTGCAGACCATTCATTCTTGGACTCATTGAGATTAGTGACAGTAAAATCGTCCATTTTAATAACTAGACATTTCTTATAAATAAGTATAACGTATTTATAAAATTAGATGAATGTAATATTTTCTAAAGAATAAGATGTGTCCAAATACAAGAAGTTCAATATAAAAAACATTAATAGTTTTTCATTTCTAAATTCCTTTTTTATCTTTTGAATAGCCGCTAAAATTTCAAATTTTTTGCTAGGATCAACAGAAGAAGAACCTATATATTCAATTATGTCTAGAGCAGAGTATCCTTTTTCATATAGTTTATTGCTGACTTTCTCAATCTCCTGAACATTTATCTTTTTCTGCAATGCTGATAGTGTTTTGCTCAGCCACACTTTTTTCTCGCTCTTAAATTTTTGTATGCTAGCATTCGGAGTTATCATGTGTCGGTGAAGATTAACCATTTTGTTGTTGATAAGAGGATAACTTACATATATCTCGCAGAATCGTGATAGTATGGGTTTAAGTAATTGATACTTATCCTCCACTACAATGAAATATCTAGTAGTATGACACGATAGCTCAATGCACCTACGTAGTGCAGACTGTGCGTCACTAGTTAGCTTGTCTGCATTTTTCAGTATCACGCTTTTGAATAAAGTATCATTAGAATTAATTGGGATGCTGCTACGTGAAAAAAATTTAAGATCATCGCGAATAAATTTAATGCCTTTTCCGTGTGCACAGTTTACCATCATAACAAAATTCTTATATTTGTCCTTATCATTATCATATATATCTCTTATAAACTTTTCAACAATTGTGCTTTTTCCGGAACCACATGGACCATGAAAAATGATATTAGGTATTTTGTTAATCTCACGAAAATGATTTAATTTTGCATATATATCATTATGCACAATTAGTTCTTCATTCTCTGTTGTCATTGTATAATATCTTATCTTTATTTTTATATGAAAATAACATATTATTTATAATTAAGCAACACTAGTAAGACTCTTTGTATAAGGATTCTTTTTGAAGGCACTAAGAATATCTGGGTTCATTCTCTCAGTATTGATAGATTGGTCGTAATCCTGGCGATAGCTGACTCGTCCATATTGCTGGACATCAGGAACTGTGTTCACCTTATGATACGGTGTTTCCCATCTATTATTAATGACATCGCACTGATTCTTTTTAAATGTGATATTCTCGTTTTGATTGAATATCTGGGTTCCTCCTGCGTTGGGACGATTTTCTATTGTGCTGAACTTCTGTGTATTTACAGTCTGGTTATATGCAGCATCATATACCTGATCACCTGTAGCTGTCGCAGCACCACCTGGAGCTCCAAGTGACATACAACTAGTCGTGTCGCGTTGCCCATATGTAGCCTGCTGTGCGCTAACATTGTATCCTCCTGCAGATGAACCTGTCAAGTTAAGGTTACCGCTGCCTTTTTCAGTCATCTGACGTATAGTAGTCTTAGCCCGCTCAGCTGGGTTATATACATAACTCTCAGGAACAGACACCTGGACCTCGCCATATCCTCTGATATTCCCGATTACATTCTGCTTCTTGGTTGGCTTTAAGACATCAATCAACGGAGCTACTACTGCATTTACAGTTCCATTAATAAATCCTAAAAACGACGTATCAGTGGTATTACGATTATTTGGTAGTATATCATAACTCTTTTGGTTATTATTTAATTCGTTTGACTGGTCGCCTACATTAAACTGACCTGATGCCGAGGCAGGGGCTACGTCTAGTGTCTCTAGTATAGGCCTCTTTGGTTCGTTGTATAGACCTGTGGTGTATGTTTGATCGGGACCAATAGCATTACCCGTATAAGGACAAGTTGTTGTTTGGCGGTTTCCATCTTTATCTACCTCTATAGATCTTACGGTCTGTGCTTTCTCAGCACCGGTTGTAGTAAACCAACGGTCGGGACCATTTAAGTAATAAGTATCAGGTAGATACTTTTGCACTTTTCCTTGAATGCCTGTATTTTTAATATTGGAGTTCGCAGGACCCTGGTGTCCATCTAAAGTAAATGTCATCTTCGGATTACTGTCTACACGAAGCTCATTTACCGTCTTAGGTAGCCATGAGTTTCTTGCTTCCATACCAGAGTTAAAACCATTGCTTCCTTCGGTTGTAAACCCTTTGTTCAAACCTGGTGCTACACGCTGCTCTTCCCATGGCTTTACATTAGACATTTTTAGAACTGGATTTTGTCTTGACTGATAGAAATCGTTCATGTTTGGAGCACCATTGTTGAGCTGCATATTATCCTTTGGAGCAAACAAGGGAGCTCTTTCTTGTTTTTTAAACTGTTGAGAGCCCAAGCCTTGCATGTTGTCTAAAATACCTTCTGCTGTATTGGCATCGGCTGTGCGTCCTCTTACTCTTGCACCGAAAAATGGAACCATATTGTTATGCTTAAAACTTTTAGTGTCTACTGCATCACCGGTCAATGACAAAAAATTACTTCCTAAATTTGCACCTTCCTGTTTTTCATAGAGATCCTGTTTAAAATACTTGTCTGTTGCTGCATTTGAGTCTGGGTAATATTTTACATTTTCATCGGGATTCATAGGCTGCAACTTTGGGTAATTTACCGTGGGTTTAACAGGTGTGTATGATGGTATTGCTGTTTCTTGTTGAACTAAAGTATTAGAATTCAAATTTTGGTATGCTTCTTTTTCATTCTTCTTATCTTTATTAGAACATATATATAATGCACCTAATGCTACTGCTGGTATTGCTAATTCAGCCATTATATATATGAAATATATTTTATTGTCTAAACCACTCTATTACAACTGTTTAAGGATGTGCAGATGTTGTTACCACCATGATTAAAATTATGTGATGGTAATTCAGCTACCTGTTCATTTGATACACATGGAGCCTTACCAACATAATAATCTTTTTCCAGAATGCGTGTGCTTAGATTGTTATGGAAAGGAATACAAACATTCTCCTGAGGATTTAATGGCAGTATGTACCAATTTACCTGCTCTAAATCACGAGCCGTCCATGCAGGATTTGTAGCTCTGGTCTGGTCAGTTGTAGGTGCACAAGATGGATACGAAACTTTTTCAGTCTTTACGCGGTTAGTCTCATAACTATTCTCTCCCATACAATCTCTATTCAATGAACGTCCTAAACCTCTCAACTCACTATCCAAATTAATTGAGTTTGTCATAAGATTCGCACCCCAGCCTTGTAGTCTTATATGAGGGTCTTCCATAAAACACGGCTTTGAACCATTACCAGGGACATTCAACATATAGCGACCTGGATCTGTTGATTCTTGTAATGCTTTTTCCACTCTACATCTATCATCGTAAAATCTAGTTGATGCCATTATAATACATATATCTGATATTTTTAATTTAAGAATACACGTTTTTTAAATTCTACTATTGGGA
>MDTD01097898.1_pt1 | contig 15507 bp, 13 predicted proteins | sample 811221 | NCBI WGS metagenome assembly MDTD01 (sample SAMN05326646, study PRJNA326480) | marine metagenome | isolation source: seawater | place: Pacific Ocean: South West | collected 2011
CTTAAGATTATTTTTAATTTTATAATTTATTTTTTTGTTTATCTTAGAAAAAGAAACTCGATAATTTCTCGGGTCGTCTTTTTGTTTTTGATAGTCTATTTTTATTTTAATATTTTTTTTTATTATTTCAGCTACGTCTTTAATCATGTAATTTTCTCGATCAGAACCCAGATTAAATATTTGATATGAAACTTTATTTTTTTTTGTTTTTAAAATTTTAATTATACCATCACATACATCATCAACACAGATCATCGGTCTCCAGCAATTTTCGCCAAAAACATATAATTTTTTCTTTTTTACAGCATTTGCTACAAAACGATTGACAACCAGATCTAATCTCAATCTTGGTGAATTGCCGTAAACTGTAGAAAGTCTAAGTATTGTAGGACAAAAATTTTTAATCTTTTGTGATAAAATTTGCTGTTCACATGCTACTTTGCATTTAGCATATAATGAAACAGGATTTAATTTTGATTTTTCATTACATTTTTTTTTTGCAAATCCGTAAACACTACAACTTGATGTAAATATAAATCTTTTAATTCCGCTTTTTATACATTCATTCAATAAAAAACTTGTAGCTTCAAAGTTATTTTTAATCGAAAATTTCTCATTTAAAGATACAGCAGGATCTCCAACGATCTCACCAAGATGAATTACGGAGCTACATCCTGATATCGCTTTTTTTAAAATTTTTTTATTATTAACGTCCCCAATAAATATTTTTAGGTTTTTATTTTTCTTTTTGAAAATTTTTTTTGTGTTATAAAAATTTATATCAAGAATATTTACTTTTTTACCCAGATTTAATAGTTTTTTTGTTAATAGAGATCCAATCATACCAAGGCCACCTATAACAAGGACTCTATTTTTTTCTCTAAATTTTAAAGAATTAAAATCACTTATATGGACATAATCTATGATTTTACGTTTATCTAAAACAGGTACTAAGATCTTATTTGACTCATATAATATTTTTTTACTTAAATTTATTTTTGATTGCGGAATACTAATAAACTTTTTTTTCATTATCTGTTCTGCTCTAGTAGATTTTTTAAAATCGTTTCTTAGTATATTTTTACGAATATCTGAGTCAGTAATTATACCCAATATTTCTCTATTAGGTTTGGCTACAAAAACTCCATTTAAACCGTTAGCGTTTATTTTTTTTATTACGTTTCTAATTTTTGTTTTTTTAGAAACTAATGCTTCACTAATATAATTTTCCATCTTTTTATTTAAGATTTTTAAAAAATTTTTTTTTCAAATTTTCATTTTTTTTTATATTTCGGATTATTTTTTTATTAGAGATTTTATTTAAATCTCCCACTTTTATCTCTCCTTCTGGTCTCAAAATAGAAAAATCATTTACACTCACTAGCTGATCCTTATTTTTGTTCTTTTTAAGGTGCAAACCTTTTCTAGCGAAATATCTTAATAATTTCTCTTTTTTTGTAATTTTTTTTTGCTCTATACCTTTTGAAATATCAGCAATTCTTACGTATCTTACCATTTGTTTAAGTTCATCTGGTGAGAGAGAAAATTTATGATCACCAATTTTTTGTTTTTTTGAGTATGTAAAATGTTTTTCAATTATATGAGCACCTGCGATAACAGACAGTGCTGGGGTTATAACATCAGATGTGTGGTCAGAATAACCTACTTTTACTTTGAATTTTTTCTTTAAAAAATTTATTGATTTGAGATTTGGCTCTTTTAAAGGATACTCAGATACACAATGTAATAATTCTACATTACAATTTTTTAGAGTCTTAATAGCTAACTTGATTTCATCAACAGTACTCATACCTGTAGACAAAATTATTTTACATTTATTTCTGTTTATTTGTTTTAATAATGGCAAATTATTAATTTCTCCAGATGGAATTTTAATTATCTTAATTTTTAAAGCTCTATTCATCCTCTCACTAGGAATATCAAAAATAGAAAAAAATATTTTGATATTAAGCTTCTTGGCAAATTTTTTTATTTTTTTCCATTGATTTAAGTTAAATTCTAAAGATAAAAATCTTTTATATACTTTTTTATAATTGATCTTTTTATGCTGAAAATCTTTGTTTATGAAATCTTTAGTTGAAAACATCTGAAATTTAACGTAATCAGCTTTTGCATCTTTAGCTATTTTAATCAGCTTGAAAGCTTTTTTTAAACTTCCATTATGATTTATCCCTGCTTCAGCAATTATTTGTGTTTTATTTTTCAAATAATTTATAAATAGTTTTAACTATATAATCTAAGTTTTTTTTAGTTAGCTTGTAATGATTTGGAAGACCAAAAATTTTACCTGATAATTCTTCAGAATTCTTTAAATAAAGTTTTTTATAATTTTGTGATTTTTGATTTTTAAGGTTTTGAAAAACTTTTTGTTTATAAAGGGGATATTTATATCTAGATCTAATTTCTATTCCCTTTTTTTTAAGTTTATTTTTTACTAAATCTATACTTATTTTTTTTGATTTAATTCTAATTGGGCACCAAAAATAAGTATGGAAGATGTTGTCTTTTTCTTTTTGTGGTTCGAACCAAGAGTTAGGTTTTCTCAATTTTTCTAAATTTTTAAGTATATACTTTGAGTTTTCTGATCTTTTTTTATTGATTTTATTTAACTTTTTTAGCTGCACCAAACCTATTGATGCATTCATTTCGCTCATTCTAAAATTGTATCCAAGAAATTTATGTGTATCCCTATCTACCATTCCATGATTTCTGAAAGATTTGCTTAATTTCATTACTTTTTTGTTATTTGTGCACAGTATTCCGCCCTCGCCTGTAGTCATATGTTTTGTTGCGTAAAAAGAAAAACAGGAAACGTCACCAAAACTTCCAACTTTCTTGTTGTCAAATTTTGTTCCGTGTGCTTGTGCACAGTCTTCGATTACATAAATTTTATTTTTTTTTGCAATTTTCACTATATCTTTTATAGAACAGGCTGAGCCACCAAAATGGACCGGAATAATTGCTTTTGTTTTTTTTGTTATTTTATTTTCCATGCTTTTCAAATTCATACAATAGTTATCTAAGTCTACATCGCAAAAAACTGGGGTGCAGCCCTGATGTAAAACGGCCGTGGCGGAACTTATAAAAGATATAGATGGAATGATTACTTCATCTCCTTTACCTAAACCAAGCGAGTTAAGTGCCGCATGAAGTGCGGCTGTACCACTATTAAAAGCTACAGAATATTTTGTGCCTATATATTTTGAATATTTTTTTTCAAAAATATCCACATATTTACCGCTTACAAATTTACCACTCAATATTATTTTTTTGAGTGATTTGTATTCTTTTAAATCAGTTATTGGAATAGCAACTTTTATCAATTTAAATTATAGATTTTTTATATTTTATTATTTCTTTTTTATTAAAAAAAAGGTCTTTTAAGGTGAAGTTAATTTCTTTAGAAAATTTAATTGGTTTTGATTTAAGTATCTTAAGAAATTTTTTGTTTTCCATCTGCATTTGGTGGTTTTCTTTTTCGACTCTAGGATTTTTAATTACTTTAACAACAGATTTTGAACCATTTTTTTTAGCAGCAGAACATATATTTGTTCCTAAATCTTTTATACATAATAATTCTGTGTATTGATTAAATACTTCAAAATTTTTTTTTTGTTTATAAGTTGTCAGGTTTATAATTGATCTCACAAAATCTTTAAGTGATATAAATGGTCTTTTTAATAAACCTTTTCCGTATATGGTAATATTATGATCGATTACACTCATAGCACAAAATCTATTAATAACTACACCAAAATAATAATCAAAATCGAAACGTGTATTTAAATCTTTATGTAGACTTGTTTCATTAGTTTCAGATCCGTAAATAATAGCAGTCCTTACATCTATTATTTTTGTATTCCATAGTTTGCTTGCTAAAAACAAATTATTTATATCGTTTGATTTTGTTATATGGTACCAAGATCCACCAAGATTACCAAAAGGTATAATATCTGTTTTGTTTCCATTCTTTGCATTTACAAAACCTTCTGGTATTTTAAAAGTTGGCTGGCCATAAACACCTGTCGTTGAGGTTGTTATAAATTTAATATTATTTTTTCCATATTTTTTTATTGACCATAATAAGTTTAGTGTTGAAATATTATTATTTTTCTGGGTAAAGATCGCATTTGCTTGATTTTTATTTGCATAGGGAGCGGATGGTTGCGCAGCTAAATGTATTACTATGTCAAACTTAAAATTTTTAAATAAATTTTCAGTAAATTTACTATTAGCTAGATCGCCTTTAATAAATTTTAAATTTTTAAAACCAAATTTTTTTGCAGTTTTTAATCTTTTTGTAATTGAGTTAATCTTAATAGCGCTTGAAGAACCTACTTCTTTTACCCATTTTCTTCTGGATAGATTATCAACTCCAATAATGTTGGATTTTTTGAATTTTCTTGATAATGCAAGCGCGACTGGCCACCCTGTGTATCCGTCAATTCCTGTAAGTAAAATGTTCATAAATTCTTCTATATAAATTTTTTATTTATTATTTTTTCTTTTTTCGGAAGTTTTTTTAGGATTTTTATTATTTTTTTGATGTATTACCAGAGCCATAAAGCTTTGTATTAGATTTAAATTTGAAATTTTTGCTCAAAATTTTATTAATCAAATGAGATATATCTGATGAGTTATGGCCAACATTTAATACATTAGGCCCAGTTACTCTTCCTTCTTGTCTGATTCCAATATTTATTACAGGCTTATTAAAAAAACCACATTCAGTTATGCCACAACTAGAATTTCCAATTACAAAGGAACAATATTTTAATAGGCTATAGAAATCATTAGAGTCTATATTTTTAAATAATTTAAAATATTTATTTTTTTTTAATTTGTTTAATGATTTCACAATATCTTCGAAACCAGGGTCTGAGCAGGGATATATTGCGATAGTTTTTATTTTAAACTTCTTAAGAGATTTTAAAGTTTCTAAAATTTGTTTTTTTGATTTTTTAACCTGCCAAGTAACAGAATGTTGAATTAAGATCGCATATGGCTCATTAAAATTTAGATTAAATTTTTTTTCTAAATAATCTTTAGATTTAAAATATTTCTTCTGAAATAAATCTAAAGAAGAGAGTCCAACATTATGAACCCTCCATTTTTCTTCCCCCATTTTAACGACATTTCTAAAACTATCCCTTGTTGAAGTAAAATGTATGTTTGAAATTTTCGTTATTGCATGTCTTGTAGGTTCATCCGTCCCACCTTGTGTTATATCTCCGCCATATAAATGAATGATTGGAACATTAAAATGTAAACTTGCGATAGCAGCACTATGAACTTCTGCTCTATCTCCAATAAGAAAAATATAATCAGGCTTTTTTTTTGAAAATATTTTACCCATGCTTTCAATAGTTTTTGAAATAACTATTAATCTATTTATTTTAGAATCAGTGATATTAAAACTTCGAACTTTAATAATATTTTTTGTATACTTTTTTATTTCTTTAAGAGTATTTCCAAATATATTTGATAAATGCATATCTGCTGCTAAAATTTTATATTTAAATTTTTTATCTTTTTCTATTAGTCTTAAAATTGGGATAAGGTGACTAAATCCACCTCTTTTTCCAGTAAAAAAATAGATATTAATTTTTTTTTTAATCATTTTTTTTCAACCACATAATCTCCAATTGCCAAAATATCTATCTTAGTATTTTTGAAACATCCTATTGCTTCTTCTGGTGTATTCACAATTGGTTGGCCTTTAACATTAAAAGACGTATTTAACAAAACTGGTATTCCGGAAATTCTTTTAAATTCTGCGATAAGATCGTAGAATTTTTTATTTAAATTTTTTTTTACAGTTTGAACCCTACAGGTATCATCAACGTGCACAACAGCCGGTATTAATTTTTTTTTATTTTTTCTTACCTTGCAAGCGATTAACATGTGCGGGCTATTTTGTTCAAGCTCAAAAAAATCTTTTTGAAATTCTTCTAAAACTGCAGGGGCAAAAGGTCTAAAAGGTTCTCTAAATTTTACATTTTTATTTAGATGATCTTTCATTGAAGAAGGAAAAGGTTTGCAAAGTATCGATCTATTTCCAAGTGCTCTAGGTCCAAATTCAGATGATCCCTGAAACCAAGCTATGATTTTATTTTTATTTATATGTTTTGCTATTACTTGATGAATTTTTTTTGTTTTCTTGAATCTTAATTTAGATGTTTTCAAACTTTTTAGTATTTCATTATTATCAAAGGACGGACCTAAATAAGAATTATGATTTTTTTTTGGAATAATTTTCTTTTTGCTATTTGCATTATTTGCAAGTAAACATGCGCCCATTGAACAACCGTCGTCACCGCTTGCAGGCTGAATAAATACCTCGCTAAAAATTTTTTCTCTAACTATTTTTCCATTCAAAGAACAATTTAAACCTACACCCCCAGCTATACAAAGTTTGTCAAGGCCAGTTTTTTTTCTTAAGTACTTAAGTTGTTTTATAATTATTTCTTCAATTCTATTTTGTAGTGCTGCAGCTATATTTTTATGGTGTTTTGTAATTTTTTCACCATATTTTCTTTTTTTTCCAAAAATTTTAATGAATTTTTCACTAACCCACTTATCTCTTGCGGTATAAAAATCAATAAGATCTAAATTTAGTTTATAACCAAGTTTACCGTTTGAAGTTAATATTTTTTTAAACAATTTTTTATAAGAATTTTGGGAGCCAGGTATTTTTTCAAGATCGTTTCCATATGGAGCAAGCCCCATTATAATTCCTTCGTCACAATGGTGTCTCCAACCAAGATAATGAGTTATTGCAGAGTAAAGTAAACCTATTGAATGCGGATAAATGTTTTCGTTATTTAATACTTTTAATTTTCCAGATCTTCCAACCACGGTTATACCTGTTTCATATTCACCTCTTCCATCAATACTGATGCATAAAGCATTTTTAAATCCACTCGGATAGTAAGCACTTGCTACATGACAAAGGTGGTGTCTATAAAATTTAATGCGCCCTTTATAATTTAATTTTTTCCTGATTAGATTTTCAGTATTATAAGCATATTTAATTTTTTCAAGATCTGAGAAAACGTAATCTAATCGTTTATCACTCTGTAAAGCTGGTCTAAAGTATATCTCTCGCAGTAAAAGTTTAATATCGTTTACAAAAGCTATTTCATCTATGTCTGTAATTTTTATTTTTCCAATTTGAAGACATTTTTGAATCGCATCTATAGGAAATAGTCTGCTATGTTTATCATGCGTAAATCTCTCCTGAGCACACGCGGCGACAATTTTTCCCTTCATCAATAATGACGCAGCTGTATCGTGGCCACCAAATTTTATACCTAAAATATTTCTGTTCATTATTAGAATATTATGAGATAAATTTAGACAACGCTCCGCACTTTAGACTATGTGTAATAGCTAAATTCATGATAAAATTTATTTCTTTTTAAATAGGGTTAAAAACTATATTAGGTTTATTTTTAACCCTTACTAACTTACCATTTATAAAAAAACTAAATGATTTTTTTTCATTAATAAATTTATAATTTAAATTAGGAAAAATTTTAGAAAACTTTGTAAAAAAAGTATCTTTATTTTTAATTATGTTTTCTTTAAAAAAATCAAATTTTAAGAAACCATTTTGATCTTCATTTTTTTTACAAAAATGGAGGAAATCTAGAATTTTTTTTTGATTATACAAAGAACCAGTTAGTAAATTATTTAAACCTTTTATTGTTCTAATTATATTCAGAAACTTTTCATCTTTAAATTTTTCATTAAAACAGAGAAGATAATTATTGATTAATTTTTTTTCTACTCTTTTAAAACTATTATTAATTACTTTAGTCACGATTGCTTTTGGGCTGTAAAATCGTGTTTCCTGTCCAAATTTTAATTTCATTTCGTTTTTAAATAAATCTTCTTCGAAACGATTATATTGAATTACAACCCACATCTACTTACCTTTTAATTCCTTTTTTAATTCATCATACTCTTTCATTTTTCTTTTCATAAAATTTATTGTAAGTTTAGTTCTTTCAGCAATGCCTTTAGGAGTAATTACATATTGCATATATTTGATTTTATTCTTTTTTTGTTGGAAATTTTTTATTTTAACCAAACCTTTATTTTGTAATTCTTTCAAACAATAATTTAGCTTGCCTAAACTAAATCCTAAATCTTCAGCCATTTCTCTTTGTGACGATTCCGGTTTTTTTTGGATTTTTCTAAGAACATTGAAATGGTCTTGATTATCTTTCATATAGAGTGAAATATATTGTTCAATAATTGAACTGTAAAGCATATTTTTAGAAAAATGTTCATATTTTGAACACTTTGGTATATATATTTGGAATATATGCGCTTTTTATCAAATTTTAGCAAACTCCTTTTTATCGTAAATAAAAAATACTCAAGTTTAATTTTTTTTATATTTATGATTATTTTCTCAGGTGTTTTGGATTTAGGAAGCTTGTCAGTAGTATTACCTTTTTTTGAAACTATTTTTGGCCAAGGTGAAATGGTGTCGCTTAAATCTGACAAATACTTTCTAAATTATATAACTAATATGTTTAGTGATAATCTTTTAAAGAATTTTAGTTTTTTTTTAATATTTATTTTTTTTCTCAAGATGATCGTATCAATATTTATAAAGGGTTATATAACAGCATTTGTTTTTAAAAACATTGCAAACCTTCAAGTAAAACTTCTTAGATCGTATCTTCAACTAGAGTATTCTCAATTTTTAAAGGATATACCATCAACCTATGTAAGAAATATCAGAGAATTTTCAACACAATGTTTACAGGCTCTTCAAGCTTATCTAACGATTATAAGTGAAATAGTTATCTTATCGATAATAATGGTTTATTTACTTTTTTTAGATTTTGCTTCTGTAATATCAATTCTATTAATTTTTTCACTCTTGGGAGTATTTTACTCTTCTTTTTTTAGGCCGATGTTAATTAAATTTGGAGAAAGAAGAATAAATGCAATAAAAATAGTTTACAAAATTATTACTGAGAGCATCTCAGGTTTTAGAGAAATTAATTTACTTAAAAAAAATAATTTCTTTTTGAAAATAATTAAAGAGAAATCATATCAAATTTATAAAAATGAGGTAAAAGCAAGTGTGATTTCATTTTCTCCTAGATATTTAATAGAGTTTATAATAATTTTTCTCATTATTGCTTACTTCTACTTTTCTTTTAACAGCGGTCAGAAAGTTGAGGATATTTTGCCAATAGTTGGGGTATTTGGGTTAGCTTCTATTAGGATATTACCCGGGGTTTCAAGCATAATTCACAATACTACAATAATTAACTTTATTTCTCCTATAATTGATGAAATTTTTTCAATATTAAAGAAAAATAGTTTTCAAAATAACAAAGAACAAATTCATAAAAATGATAAATTAATTAATTTTGAAACTATAGAATTTAAAAACTTAAATTTCAAATATGAAAAAAGTAAATCAAAAATTTTAAATGATTTTAATTTTAAAATTAATAAAGGTGAGTTGGTTGCTCTTTTTGGAGAAACAGGTAAAGGTAAAAGTACCTTTTTAGATGTTTTTTTAGGATTTCATAAAAATTTTACGGGCGAAATTTTTATTAATAATAATTCAATCGATACAGAACAGTATAAAGGAATGCTACAAGGAAATGCCTCTTATATTCCTCAAAAACCTTTTTTCTTAAATGACTCAATACTGAGAAACATAACTTTAGAAAATAATGACAATCTAATAGATGAAATTAAATTAAATAAAATTTTAAACTGCTGTTTAATAAATGAAATGTTCAAAAAAAATAAAATCAATCTAAGTACAATTCTTGGGGAAGAGGGAGTTCAGCTATCAGGTGGTGAGATGCAAAAAATAAATTTGGCAAGGGGTTTATATAACTCTAAACAACTTTTGATTCTCGATGAAGCTACAAACAATCTTGATGAAAAAAGTGAAACTGAGATAATTTTAAATTTGAAGAAATATAACAGTGATATGCTTATAATATTAGTTACTCATAATAAAAATAACTTTAAATTTTGTAGCAAAGTAATAAATTTTTAATTTCTACCTAGATGATAAATATTTGCAATTACAAAGGAAATAGTGAAGAAAATGCAGTGAAAAGAAACGTCGAATTGCTTAAGCTTATTAATAATTTTTCAGAAAATAAAGAATTAAAAAAAATTTTATATAGAATTTCAAATAAACTTGAAGTTCCTACTAATTATCTTTTGCATGATGTGAAAATTTTTTTACATCGAAATTATTCTACAAAAAAAATGGAGTTTAGTAATAAATTTAAATTAATATATTTACCAATTTCTATTACATCCTTTTTTTTGTTTTTAATCTATATTTCAATATTTTCTTCTAAGAAAAAGGTTAATAAAATAGAAACTGAACTTCTAGTTGATCAAATCTTACATAAAAGAGAGGCCGATAAATTTTCCAATCTTAAAAAATTTTTTAAAAAAATCGTTTTTATCACTTATAGAAATTTTGATATTAAAGATCTAAACTATAATTTTCTAAACTATAGGGGTTTAAATAGAAATTTACTAGTTGATAAAATTCCTGGGCTTATATTCTCTATATTCTTTATTTCTGTAATTTTTTCTATTAAAAAAAGAATTAATATTTTCAATATTTTAACCTTTTTAATATCCCAAATATTTAAATATAAAAATATTTTTTCAAATATAAAAGGAAAGTATTTAATACAAGAACGACATTACGCAACTAGTGCCATAAAATCTTATTTATTCAAGAAAAGCGGAGGAAAAAATGTTTCAATTTTCCAAAAAGTAATACCACAATTAACAGGCCCGGGTACTTATGCTTATGCTGATATTTTTTTTACACTCGGAAATGAAAGCCATAAAAAAGCAATAGTGTCGTCTGGAAATTTTAAAAAAATAATTCCTGTTGGTTCTCTTTTTATGGAAAATATCTTTTATAAAAAAAAAATTAAAAAAAAAATTGATTTTGATTTACTTAATGTTATCTCTGACGGTCCAAATTTTAGTGATGGATTCAAAAATTACAATAAAAATTGGATCGAACATTTAAGCTGGTTAAAAAAACTTTCAGGAGAAGATAAAAAACTTAAAATAGTTATTAAGAGAAGGCCAAATGATAAATTGGACAAAAATAATTTTTTAAACAATTTTTTCAAAAATTCAGGTGTAAAAATAATTTTTGGAGAAACGCCTCTAAATAAAGAGTATTCTTATGAACACTGTATGCGTTCTAAGGTTGTTTGTACCTGGTCCTCTACTATGGGTTATGAGTTAATAGGCCATAATAAACCATGTATATTTATGGATCCAAACGGTGAAAACTCATCTTTTGTGCCCTCGGATAAATTGCACAAACCTGTGAGGGTCACAAGCTACAAGGAATTTAAAAGAAAATTTTATATTTGTAAAAAAAATGAAAATAAATTTTTCGGTAAAATAAAAAAAGAAAATTTTTGTCTCAAAAGTAATGCAGTTTCAAAAAAAGTATTTAAAAGTTTAAAGCAGTATTCTTTCAAGTGATAAACATTTTTTTAAACAGAATTTCAGCTACTGTGAAATCATAATTTGTGTTTATATCAAAAGCCTCTGTTTGATCTATTTTAAAAAAATTTGGATTATTGCCAACTAATGATTTTTTTTGTTTCATTAGTTTAGTGGGTAAAATATTTATTGCAAAATTCAGTTTTATTACGTCGGGTAAATCTTGTGAGTTAGGCGCCTTGCTTAAATCAAAATTTATTGGTTTTTTATCCAAAATTAAAAATTCCTTTACCTCTGTAACGCTATTGAAACTATCAAAATTATTTTTCTCTTTTTCAAAAAGCTTAATCATTGACTCGTATGTCTCTTTTTTTACCAAGGGGTTAGTACAATGTGTGAACAAAATATACTCACTTTTAGTATTGTCTGCTATGTGTGCCCAAAACTCACTATTTGGACATTCAGAACTTGCATAATATGGATCTCGTTTATGAAAACCAACCCCATGTTTTTTTGCTATATCTATAGCTTCTTCTGAGTCAGTGTTAATTATTATTTTACTAATCCCATTCACTCTTTTAAGAATTTCAATTTTATATTCGATCAGATTTTTATTACAAAAAGGTTTCAAATTTTTATTCTTTACTCTAACTGACCCTTCTCTAATTGTGAGTACTGTTGATAAATCTTTCGTGCTCATAAAGTGTATATAGATTTCTTTGCTATATTGTAATTAGATGGTGTTATTGCAACAACAGGGACACTGCTTTTAGCTGATGAGAACAAATAAAATAATTCATCAACTATTTTTAATCTTCTATCTTGTCTTGAATATCCATCAAAACCTGCAAGAAATATTTTCTTTGCTTTACCGCTTGCTGCAACTGAAAGAGCATACGCAACATTATAAAGTCTGGGGATATAAGAACAATTAGGAAAAAATTCAAATTTATTATCTCTAATTCCAATTCCATAGTCTAAAATTTTGATATTACTAAATTTCTTTTTTAATTTTTGAGTTAAAAGAGAAGCTGGTAAAACTATTGGTGATTTAATATTTTTATATGGATTAGCATCTGCTAGTAATCTTAAGGGATTGCAAGCTACATACATGTCAATTAACTTTTTATTTATCTTAACAGATGTGTTCATGGCAATAACAAATAGTTTGTTTTTAATTATGAACTTTTCTATTTCCTTTTGATACTCAGATAATTTAGGACCTGAAGAGATTAATAAGATTTCTCTACCCTTCATTTTTCCTAATGGAGACCATTTGCCTTTTTTTATTGATATGGGTTTTTGAAATTCAGATTTTACCAAATTAACGTCATATTTTTTTCCCTCACCATTTTTTAATTGATTTATTGCCTCCAAAATTTGAATTTCGTCTAATTTAATTGATATCATTTCTTGGATGTAAGTTGGATGAATGCCGTATTTTCCTGCAAGATAGTAATACGGATTAACTCCCCATTTATATTGGAGCTTCATTTTTAAAAAATGTTTATTGATTATCTTAGTAATTGGTAGAATATCATATTTCTGCTCTGAAAAATTTTTCATTTCTATTAATAAATATTCTGTTTCTGAATTTCCTGGACCTCTTCCCATACCTGTAACAGTAGAATCTATCCATTGTACTCCTAGTTCCATCGCTTTAATACTATTACTAATTGCATTTCCAAGATTATTATGCGTGTGAATTCCAATTTCGCCGTCCCAATGCACTTTTAAATAACTTATATATTTTGAAATATCTTTAGGGAGCATAGCGCCAAGGCTGTCAGCAAAATATAATATATTTGGTTTCGCGTGATTAATTTTTTTTGATGCTTTAATAATATTTTCTTTAGTTTGCTCAGTAATTTGCATTAAATTTATGCCAACTACATAGCCCTTATTTTTTAGAATTTTACAAATTTTGACAGCATGATCTATTTCGTTAAAATGTGTTGCGAGACGCACGAAATGTAATTTTGTTTTCCTCTTTTCTTTAAATAGAATTTTTAGAGCTTTTGAGCAATCAAGGGCATTTGAAATTAATTCTGAGGTGTTAACCATCACACCTAATTTAATTTTTTTCGGAATATTAAGACTTTCGATGTAGCTATCAGTAGTAAAAAAATTTGCACCATTAAATTTGTTTTGCTTGAGAGATCTAAAACCTAATTCTACATACTTTATGCCGGAGTCGGAGATAGCCTTAAGATAATCATTAACTAAATCCTTGGGAAAATCCCAATTATTATAATATCCTCCATCTCTTAACGTGCAGTCTAAAACATTAATTTTCTTCATAATTGTTCAATTATTGAACATTATTTAAATTTTATTATCGCTTTTGTAAAGAATAAATTAAATATATAATGATTTTGTAGGTTGTTTGTAATTTTTTTCTTTTCTTTTGGGAAAAAAAGCATCAAAGCCTATTGCACCTCTAGATATACCGCCATGTTTGTGATTCGGTCCAACGTCTACACCATTAGATTTATTGAGATTTCCTCTCATATTTTTGGAATAGAAATTCATTTTTCCTTTAATAAGCCATGTAATCTGCTCATTAATATGGCCTGTATCATCAAATTTAAAACCAGGTTTTAAGTAAAACAAAACTAAATTTAGATCTTTGCCCAGGTATGGTCTTGATATGCATTTACCGCCCCATAAATTTTTTGCTGTAACGTCTTTTTTAAAATTAAAAAGTTTTGGTCTGCTTTTCTTAATAGATAATTTAGTAGAACTTATTAAGTGCAAATCAGAAAATTTAACGCAAGTGATTTTGTAGCTAGTTTTATCTGAAAATAAACTTAAAGAGTCAAATTTTTTTAATTGGTGTTTTTTATTGTTAATTTCAATTTGAAGTTGACCTAATGTTATTACTAAGATTTTTTCTTTATTAGCTATTGAGCTAAATTTTTTAGTTATAAAATTATTATCAATTACTTGTCCTGATCTAAGTTTAATCTTTATTATCTTCGATCCATTCCACCCGCTATATTCTGATATATATGGTGTGTTAATTTTTTTTTTTATTTTGAATTTAAAAAATTTTGATTTTTTTTTCATTCAAATTATTCTGTCAAAAATATTTTTTTTCTTTTATTTGATTTTACTATAACTTTTTGTTTCCAAAAGTCGTTTTTATTAAACCCTTTTTTTCTATTTTCTGTTCTCGATCCAGATTTTTTAATTGGAAAATCATAAACCATGTAGAAGTATTTTCTATCTTTTTTTCCGTAATATTTGCTCACCGAATGATAGGCCCATGGAACATTTAAAATAATCAACAAGCTATTATTAGAAACTTTATATTTTTTATAAATTTTTAAAGAATTCTTGCTTGGAAAAATATCGTAAACTCCATTAGATTTATTTTTCACTTTGTTTAAACAAATTTCACCACCCTTTGATGCATCAGACTCTGGATAAAAAATCATGTGAATCAGATGATCTCTTCTATCTAAGTGAGAACTTTTTTTGTAGCCTTTTTTCATTATTGAAAAAGATGAATGATATTTTAACTTACTATTGTGATATTCCTTGTTTATATGAATTTTTATGTATTTCTTAAACTTTTTTATAATGGTTGGTTGTAATTTTTTAAAAGAGTTATTTACATTTTTGAAAAGCTTATTTTTATCTAATTTTTTATATATTGCAGAACTTGGAAGTATTGTTTTTTTGGATTTTGACTCACTTTGATACATAATCTCTTTTCCAGTTAAATATTCAAAGCTAGGTAAAAAAGCATTAAGTTCATCTACAAATTTTTTATCAAATATATTTTTGATAAACATGTAAGGAAAGGGGTTAGAATTGATTTTACTTTTTGAGATTTTATTTTTTAGTTCTAACAACATTATCTTAATATAATATATTATTTGGAAGTTTCTATTATTATCAATTTTATTTTAAAAATTTTTTTCAGTGCATAAATCAAGCCAATTGAGCTATTAGTACTGGTCAGCTGCACGCGTTGCCGCGCTTCCACATCCAGCC